>JAEEGL011581319.1_pt1 | contig 15433 bp, 13 predicted proteins | sample 9134231 | NCBI WGS metagenome assembly JAEEGL01 (sample SAMN16246548, study PRJNA631951) | gut metagenome | biome: gut microbiome; feature: rumen; material: fiber-attached | host: Bos | place: Iran: Karaj | collected 2018-10 | reverse complement strand
GGATAAAAGCTTTCGAATGCAACAAAATAAACGCTTTCTATAACTCCGAGCAAAAAACTCACGACAGCGAATAGCGCGTAATTGAAAAAGCCGAGCATAAGTGCCGTGCCCATGACTGTAAAAATAGCTGCGGCGGTAAAATCAAGGATGTAAATCATCTTTTTCCGCGAAAATCGGTCAAGAATCGCTCCAGAGATTATCGGGCTTATAATTTGCGGACAAGTGTATAATACAACGTAAATTGCGTAGAGCAGTGACGATTGCGTGTAGTCAAGAACCATAAGGCTCATGGCGAACCCTGCCATCGAGTTTCCGAACATCGAAATGGCGCTTCCAATCGTGATTATCGTAAAATCGCGCGTCCATAAATGTGCTGCTGGTTTGTTTTCTGTACTTTTTGTTTCCATTTTTTCATATCCTGATGGTTATTTTATCCGGGCGGTTGCGCTGTTTTACTACGTAAAACTCGCGCACCGGGCTTTTCGCACTTCCGGCTTTCGCCTTCATTCCTTCGCGGATAGGTCAGCGAGCTGACCATCGCGCTACGGAACGCCTTCGGCGGTGCTACAATCCCGACCGCTGGTCGGGTAGTGTAAGGAAATGTATTATATGTGTCCGCTCTCGCGGACGACACTATCCCGACCGCTTTTTTATCCAAAACAGCTACCTGCTTTGTTTTCTTCTGGATACGCGACGACAAATCCGCAGCGGGCTTCCTCGTTCAGTTCGCGAAGCTCTTTTTTCCCATCTATGTAAAGCTGGTAATCTATTCCGGTTGATTCATAGCCGCAGCCCACGTCATAATCATCGCCCAAAGATTCGCGGATAATCTGTTCGCGTTCCTCGCGCGTCGTGTCTTTTATAAGAATGCTCTTCATTTTTGCCCCACAGCTAAAAGTAAAACACGTCTTCGAACCTTTTGTCCAGAGCGACGCACAGAATAAGCGCAAGTTTCGCTGTGGGGCAGAACTGTCCAGTTTCTATCGAGCTGATTGTGTTCCGCGAAACCCCGACGAGCTGCGCCAATTCTGTTTGTGAAAGTTTCTTTTCCGCGCGGATTTCTTTAAGGCGGTTCTTTAAAACAAGCGAGTCGTTCATGTGCGCGTTCCTGTGCCTTATGCTCCGGCCGCGGGCGTACCGCCAAGTTTGCCTGTCAGCTCAAAAATGAACAGTACCGTAAGCAACACAAAAATTACGAAATATCCTAGAGCAACAAAAAGCTCATGACGTTTTTTCAACTTGATGAACTTAACAAAAAACGCGACCGAGATCATCCCGAAAAAAATCATCCATGTCTGGACGCTGACACGCCTTGTGAAAATCCAGCTTAATACAGACACGAGCGCGCACAGCCCTAGTGACGAAAAATACGCGACTGTTGCTGCCGTCTTCTGCGTTTCCAAGTCCTCAATATCTTTTCCGCCGTTATCCTCGCGGCTTTTCTGCAATATCTCTTCTTTCGTCATTTTTTTTCCTCACTTACGTGTCAGTTTATAGCTAAGGACACCGTTGTTACAAGCTTTTGTGCATTCGCCGCACAGGATGCATTCGGCGGTTTTCACTTCACTGCTGCTTACGGCAGCACGAATGTCCACGCTCATTGGACATGATTTTTCGCATTTTCCGCAGCCTGTGCATTTTTGCTTTTCGGTTTTTATTTTGAGCTGTGGCAAGTGCAGAAGTCGGCCGAACTTGTAGCCCAGAATCATGAATGGTGCCATCCAGCAGATGTAGTGACAGTTTGCACGCTTGCCATGAATCAGAGCAGGAATAAGGAACAGTATGACGATGCCGTAATAAATTACGTAGCCGTAAATGTCGGAAATTGAGATGCCGTGTTCTGTCATGAAAAAAGGCTGGATTGTGTAATCGCCTTTGCCAAGCACATGGCAGACAATTACGCCGGAAAGCCATACGAACCAGATGACGTATTTTATATAGTTCCGCCAGCCTTGCTTTGGGGATTTTGGCGAGAATTGCGCAAAACATTCTGACATTCCGCCTGTGGGACAGAAAAATCCGCACCAAAGCCGCCCGAAAAACATTCCGAGCACAAACATCAGCGTAAAGACGATGAAGCTTCCGTTTATGACGTGCTGCCACGCCGCCATGATTATAAGGTACGGCGAGAAATAATATATCGTGATTGGAAAAAGCAGCATTGATATTGTCAGCGTAAATTTGCGGAATCGTTGTAAAGTCATAGTTTCTCCTGTTTTTATGGCGTAAGTGTTGTTTTATGTGCAAAGTAAACTTGGCACATAATCTTCTGCAAGTATATTCGTGCCAAGTGTACTTGTCAACCAGATTGTAAGGATGAGAAATTCGTTTCCCCGGTATTGCGTAGCTGACAGGTCGCCTGTGTGGAAAGCATTGACGAGCCCTGCGAGGAACTGGCTTTAGCACACAGGATGTCAGCGAGAGCAATACTGGGGAAAATGGCGTTTCGCAAGTTTTTGCGGACGTAGCGAAATTGGGGCTGCGGACAGTGTTGCGGAGTGCGAGCAAAACCGGGCGAAAAGGGGAGTTTCAGCGATTTTTACAACCAGCTACGCGCCGGGGTGAAGGGGCGGTAGTTCGTGCGGCAAGGAAGACGCACGAATGAGGCGGAGGAGCCGTTATTTCGCAACAAGCACGAAGTGCGCAGTTTCAAGCTATCCCGTAACACCGGAAAACTGCTGCCAACTTCGCACATAACGCATAAGAAAAAATCATCTATCATATTGACTGTATTTGTCGTAATATGCTATAGTTAGGAGAACATAAAAATATCCTTGAATAAATGGAGTCGTTCAAACGGCTCTTTTTTTATATATGCGCAGTATTGTGCTATGTGCTGCGTACTGCAAAAAGCCCGTCCTTCGGAACGGAATTGCTCTGCATGGAGAAAAATGGAATACAACTCACTTGATAAAATGCCGCATTACAAAGAATGCAGCTCGCTTGTAGAAAGTCTTGGTTACGTACTGGTGGAACTTAGAATTGTTCCTCAGAAAACGCAGTATAAGGTTCTTGTCGTCATTTCAAGAAAGGCGGGAGAATCCGCAGTAGGCGAGGGTGAAACAGGAATCGGCATTTCGGATTGTGCGAAAGTTCATCGTCTTATTGAGCCTCGGCTTGAGGCTTTGCTTAATACAAAAGATTTGTATATGGAAGTTACGTCGCCAGGAATGGAGCGGACAATAAAAAATGCCGCTGAATTCAGCCTTTTTACTGGCAGGATGCTCCGCGTCTGGGACTCTGATGTTACGGATTGGATTCCGGGAAAGCTTGTCAGCACCGATGACAAGTCTGTAACGCTCGAAAAAGAAGATGCATCGGTCGTGACGGTTCCGTACGAAAGAATTGCTAAAGCTAAACTGCTTACAGTGTAATGAAATGCACTGGGCATTGCGAATAATATAATTCAGGTAAGTAAGGGGGCATTATATGTCATCTGATATGGCAGAAGCTATCCGCCAGTTGATACAGGAGAAAGGTTTTTCAGAAGATTCTGTAAAGAACTCGATTGAGAATTCAATAAGGGCCGCTTATAAAAAGACTTATGGCACGGCAGATAATTGTGAGGTTAGATTTGCGGATGACCTTAGCGAGGTCACTGTCTGGGCAAGAAAAATAGTTGTTGATGAAGTTGAGGATCCTGTAACGGAGATCAGCCTTGAAGATGCGAAGAAAATGACGCAGGATTGCGAAGTTGGGGATGAGATGAAGATATTTATTGACCCCAAAACTGATTTTGAGCGTTCTGCGGTTCAGACTGGAAAGCAGTCTGTACATCAGTCTTTGACGGAAATTCAGAAAGACAGCCTTTATGCTGAGTATAAAGATAAAGTTGGTGAAATTATAATCGGGTATTATCAGCGTGAGCGCAACGAGACAATTTATGTTGATCTTGGAAAAGTCGAGGGTATTCTTCCTAAGAAATTCCAGTCTGAGCGTGAGGTTTATCACAAGAACGACAGAATAAAAGCTCTTATCACTGACGTGCGTAAGTCTGCTTCTGGACTGCAGATTATCCTTTCTCGCACTGATCCTGATTTTGTGCGCAATATTCTGGAGCTTGAGATTCCTGAGATTTATGATAAGACGGTCGAGATTTTCAAGATTGTCCGTGAGGCTGGTTACAGAACGAAGGTAGCTGTATACTCGCACCGTGAGGATGTTGATCCTGTTGGTGCGTGTGTCGGTCTCAAAGGAGTCCGCATCAAGAACGTAATCAGTGAGCTTGAGGGTGAGAAAGTTGATGTCCTTAAGTACGATGATGATCCGCGTGTATTTATAAAGAATGCGCTTTCTCCTGCGGAAGTTACGGGTGTAGTCATCCTTGACGAGGAAAAGAGACAGGCACTTGCTGTTGTTCCGGAGAATCAGTTTTCGCTTGCCATAGGAAAGCAGGGCCTTAATGTTCGTCTTGCGAACAGGCTTACGGACTGGAGTATCGATGTCAAGACTGAAGAGCAGTATGAAAGTTCGGATGAGCTTATTGCGGAATCAAGAAAAGCTGCTATGGATCTTTTCAACGATGGTGATAACGATGAGATTTCTACTGTTGCCGAACTGCCGGGAATTAATCCTGATGTTGCTGAGCTTCTTTCTGCTAACAATATTACGGAAATCGAGGATTTCCTTGCTGCGGAAGAAAGTGGAGCTCTTGATAATATAGAAGGACTTTCTGCTGAAGATATTGCAGCAGTCAAAGCGATTATCGACAGCTCAGTTGAGTTTGTTGATGAAGATGGCGAGGAAGTCAGTCAGGAAGTTGCTCCTTCTGAAGAGTCCGAAACTGCGGATGCTCCTGCGGGCGCTGCGGAAGAAGAGTATTATGAGTGCCCGGAGTGTGGCGCAAAAATAACAATTGATATGACAACTTGTCCGAATTGTGGTATCGGACTTAGTTTTGAGTTTGAGGATGGGGAGTAAGCTTGAAAAGTGGCTTTTTAGTTGCTTTTCAAGGATGCATATAATTTAGAAGGATAGAAGATGGCGGAAGATTCAGAGAAAAAACCAAAGTTTATACTGAACAAACAGAAGAATGACACGCAGACTGAGAAATCGTCTGCGGCAACACCGATCGAGAGAAAAAAAGTTGTCGTTGTGAAACGAAAGGCACCGGCGCCGCAGAATACTTCACAAAGTGAAAAATCGGAGCAGCCGAAGGTTGTTGCTGTAAAAAAGGTTTCTGAATCAGCCGCTTCTTCAAGCCAACCGGCGCAAAAACCGGCACCTGCAAATGCTGAGCAGCCCGCTTCTGTTGCGGTTCCTGCTGCCGAGCAGGGAACTGCAAAGACGACGCAAAAACCCAAGCCTCAGGGAGCGCCGAAGCCACAAACGACTTCATTTGAGCTTAGTCCGTCGCGCCCTAATGTTAAAATGGGGAATCTTGCTGAAAAAGGCCGTGGTTTCCGAGGTCAGGGCGGCGGTCGCTTCAATAATAACGGTAGAACAGGCGGTTTTACTGGAGCGCAGGCTCGTGAAGGTTACCAGAATCGTAATGGTGAAGGCCGGTATGGGAACGGACCGCGCGGCGGTTCCGGAGCAAACGGGGATAAGCCATTTGGCAATAGGAACGGTTTCGGTGGAAAGCCGGGCTTTGGAAACGGTCCCCGTGGTAACAACGGGGCTCCGGGACAGGGCGGAAAGCCGGGTTTTGGCGGAAACAGACCTGGTTTCAAGCCGGGAAATGCAGGTGGCGTAGGAAGACCGCAGGGTCAGCGTGGAAATTTCGCTCCACCGCCAGCTCCTATCGCTGAACCAAAGAAAGTTCCTGCAAAGAAAACTTTCACAAAGAAAAAGACCGTTTACTTCCGCAAGGATAAGGAAGAGAACCTTGACGACAAGCTGTTCTTCCAGAAAAAGAAGACACAGGCTAAGCTTGATGCTGTTCCTGATAAAATTGAGATAATGGAGATGGTTTCGGTTCAGGATCTTGCTAAGAAAATGAACTTGAAAGCATCCGATATTATTGCTAAGCTCATGTCCATGGGTATGATGGTTTCCATCACTCAGTCTATTGATGCGGATACAGCAACACTCGTTGCATCTGAATACAATTGTGATGTGCATATAGTAAGCCTTTATGACGAGACTGTCATAGAGAGTGAGGCAGACACGGATGACGCAATTGCTCCGCGCCCGCCGGTAGTAACGGTAATGGGTCATGTTGACCACGGTAAGACAAAAACTTTGGACGCTATTCGAAGTTCGAACGTAGCGGCCGGAGAGTTCGGTGGTATTACGCAGCATATCGGTGCTTATATGGTTGATACTCCTAAAGGTCGTATTACTTTCCTTGATACACCTGGACACGAAGCTTTCACGATGATGCGTGCTCGCGGTGCGGCTGTTACCGATATCGTTGTTCTTGTCGTTGCTGCTGATGATGGTGTGATGCCGCAGACAGTTGAGGCTATAAATCACGCTAAGGATGCAAAAGTTCCGATTGTAGTCGCCGTGAACAAGATTGATAAGCCGGAAGCGAATCCGGACAGAGTTATGACTCAGCTTTCAGAGCTTGGCCTGACTCCGGAAGAGTGGGGCGGTGATACTCAATATGTAAAGATAAGTGCGCTTAAGAAAGAGGGTATTGATGACCTTCTTGAGGCTATCCTGCTTCAGGCTGAGATTCTTGAGCTTAAGGCTAACAATAAGTGCCGTGCGGAAGGAAAGATTATTGAGTCACGTATAGACCACGGCCGTGGTGTTGTGTCTACTCTTATCGTTCAGCGCGGATGCCTGCATACTGGTGACCCTTATGTTGCCGGTATTTATTCTGGTCGTGTACGTGCTATTTTCAACGACTGTGGTCAGAAAATCGATATGGCTACTCCGAGTATGCCTGTCGAGATTCTTGGTCTTGAAGACATGCCGAATGCGGGTGATCCGTTCCAGGTTACAGAGAATGAGAAAGAGGCGCGCGCTATATCAGCAAAGCGTCAGGAACTTAAGCGATACGAAGCGGCGAAGGCTGTTAAGAAAGTTAATCTTGAGAATCTGTACGAGACTATTGACGAAGGCGAGATTAAGGAACTTAAAGTTATCATCAAAGCTGACGTACAGGGATCCGCCGAAGCTCTTAAGCAGTCGCTGGAGAAACTTTCTACTAAAGAGATTCGCTTGGTAGTAATTCATTCTTCTGCAGGTGCTATCAACGAGAGCGATGTTGTTCTTGCTGCCGCAGACTCAAATGCAATTATCGTCGGATTCAACGTAAGACCTACACCAAAGGCAAAGATTCTTGCTGAGCAGGAAAAGGTTGATATCAGAAAATACAACATCATCTACAAGGCTGTCGAAGAGATTACGGCCGCTATGGAAGGTATGCTTCAGCCAGATGTCAAGGAAGAAGTCATTGGTACTGTCGAAGTTCGCGACACGTTCAAAGTTCCGAAAATCGGTACAATTGCCGGTGCTTATGTTCTTGAAGGTCTTATTAAGAGAACGAGTACTGTCAACATCATCCGTGAAGGAATCGTTATTCACTCTGGAAAGGTTTCTTCTCTCAAGCGTTTCAAGGACGATGCGAAAGAAGTTGCTGCCGGATATGAATGCGGTATAGGCATAGAAGACTGGCATGACATAAAAGTCGGTGACCAGTTCGAGGTTATCGAGTTCGTCGAAGTTGCCCGCAAGCTTAGTGATACGGTTGCGGAAGATAAAGCGAAAACCGAGAAATAAGGACAGAAAGCCTGATGTCTGAGTTCCGTCTTACACGTTTAGGTGAGCAGTTCCGGGATGAAATATCCCGGATGATACTTACCCAGCAGATAAAAGATCCGCGTGTCTCCACATTTCTGAACATAAACAGAGTGGAGATAACGTCTGACCTTTCTTATGCAAAGGTTTATGTCTCAAGTTTTATGAATGAGAGACAGACGTTACGAGGTGTAAAAGGTTTGGAGAGTGCAGCTGGTTTTATACAGACGACTCTGAGCAAAAAACTGCGGCTCCGCCAGTTCCCAAAGCTTACGTTCTTGCTGGACAATAGCATTAAAGAAGGCTTTGAGATGGTACAAAAACTCAACGAGCTCGAAAAAGCTGAAAGCAATATGCGAGAGGCGGCTCAAACCGATGCGTCTCAAGCTGATGCGGCTGAGAATTCTGACACAACAGACAGTCAGAATTAAGTCGCACGGATTTTTAGCCAGTTTGCACGGATTTTATGCCTAAACCGACAAAAAACACAGATTCTCCTGTTTCATCGCTTGTTCTCCTTGCCAAAAGGCCTGGAAAGACAAGCTTTTCTTCTCTTTTTTCAGTAAAACATGCGCTTGGCACAAAGAAAGTCGGGCATACCGGAACGCTTGATTCATTCGCCGAAGGGTTGCTTGTCGTTTGCACGGGCGGACTTACGCGTATTGCGTCGCGCATAACGGCCTTTGACAAAGAATACGAGGCTATAATTGCTTTTGGAAGCGAAACGGACACGCTCGACCCGTATGGAGGAGCTGTCCGTTCTGCGCCGCTCCCGACTGTAGAAGCTTTTGCGGACGTGTTTGAAGCGTTCCGGGGTGAGCTGATGCAGCGTCCTCCGGCATTTTCAGCACTCCATGTCGATGGGCAACGCGCGAGCGACCTTGCGCGGAAAGGTGTTGCAGTTGATGTGCCGGAACGGAAAATAACAGTTTTTGATTCAAGTATTAAAGAAATTAGGGAAAAAGACGGCTTTGTAGAGTTTGCGCACGTTGTTTTTCATGTTTCGAAAGGAACGTACATAAGGTCGCTCGCGCGGGATATAGCGGCTTCGTGCGGTTCGGCGGCGCATTTGGTGGGACTTTTGCGGACAAAAGTTGGCAGTTTCCGCCTTGAAGATGCCGCAGGTTACGCGCTTTTGAAGCCGTTCTCAATTGAGCGCGTTGTTTCCGGCTTGAAGAGTGATCGCGAGGAGGAAACAGGGGCTGTCGGATGTGAGCGTACTGCGGATTACGGTGAGATAAGGGGCAGTACACGCGGTAATGATGCGGCTAGTTGTGTGGCACATGGTGGCACACGCGGTAATGGTGAGTCTGTTGAAGCAGACGAGCAGGCTGTGCAGGCAGAAATCAGGCAAAAAATGCGCTCAATGACACCGGAAGTTGCGTCTGAGTGCGGTTTTACGCCTTTGTTCTTAAAAGAAGGATATGTGGACTGGTTCTTTCACGGAAAGCCGCTTTCTGGACGGATTTTCTGGCAATTTCCGGCTGACGGAACTGAGTACGCAGTTTTTTACGGAAACACCGAAACGACATCCGGCAGGTCGGCGGTCGTTGTGAGTGCCGTACAATCTGGGGGCAATGCGCAATCTACGGAAAAGCCGATATTCGCAGGAATTATCGAGCGCAACGGCCGCTCACTGAAATACGGCTTTGTCATGAGCAATTCATAAAAGATTCTGAGCCTGAAAAGGGTGGGGTGCGGGGCGGGAAAAACTTTGTGAAGAGTTTTGCCTGCCCCGCCTTGTTCATGAAAATGATTTCAAAAAATCCTTTACTTCCGTTTCGTAGCCCTCTTTGTCGATATAGAAACTTTCTGCGTGTTTCGCGCCTTTAACCCAAAAAATCCGCTTTTCTGCCACGCATGCTTCGTAGTTTTTTTGCGTCATCCAAGTAGGCACAAAATCATCCTTATCACCGTCAACAAAAAGAATCGGAATGCGGTTTGTCTTCATCGCATCGAGTGTGGAATATTCTTTCAAACCAAAACCAGCAATGCATTTTACAAGGATTTCAGAAAGCGGCATTATCGGGAACGCAGGAAGCTTCATGCCGTTTTTCAAAACAGAAAGTATTATGTCATAAGGAGATGTGTAGCCGCAGTCCGCAACTATTCCTTTAACGTTTGCAGGTAATTCCAGCCCGGATGCCATTAAAACCGTGGCACATCCCATTGAGAGTCCGTGCAAAAATACTGGTTTATCGCTTCCAAACCGGTTGTTAATATATAAAATCCAGTCACGGCAGTCGAAACGCTCTTTTATTCCGTATGTCAGATATTTTCCGCCGCTCTTGTTGTGCGCACGCTGGTTTATTACAAGGACGTTGTAGCCAAGCGAAAGATAGAACTCCGGTAACCCGGCGAAATCACGCGGCGCAACACCGTGAAATCCGTGGCACATCAGCACAGTACCTTTCGCTTCGCCGTCGGTAACTGGAAAAAAAGAGCCATACAAATCGAATCCGTCAAAAGATTTTATGTAAACATCCTCGGATTTCTGCGACAAGAACCACTGAATCGAAGCGTTTATAAAATCTTTGTGCTCATGAAGGTATTCTGTGTCGTTAAGAGGATGTGGCGGCTCGTTGTGCCTGGCAAAATTAGGCTTGAAAAGGAAAAAATAAATCCCCAGACACATAAGCAGCAGCAACGCAACTAAAATAATCAAAATAGTCCAAAAAATCGCCATAACTTCTCCTTAAAAAAATCGGCAGTTTTGCCTGGCTTTGTGGATGTGCTCGAAACTTCGTTACTCCGCGAGCTCTGCTTTCCAGCGCAGACGAAAAACTCCGTCGTTGTAGCTGGAACTTATTATCCTAAATGATTTTATCTCTGAGGTGTTTTGCGCATGCTCGCCGATACATGGGCACACATCGTAGTCACCAACATGGACAAGCCGCAAATAATCCCCTGCTTCCTCCGGCAAACGCGAAAGGTCGAACAAACTCGCCGCATCTTCGCGCTTTACTATTTCCGTTGTAACAGGCAGATTCATCTGAATAACTTCGTTCACTTTTGCTTCGACAGCTTTGAGCTGTTCTTCTGTTGGAACGCTTTCCGCCTCAAAATGATAGTCGCATTTCGATTTTCGCTGCTCAATGTGCGCGCTGAATGCCCTTCCGCAGTGAAACATGTTGTCCATCGTCCTGTTAAGGATATGCTCCGTTGTGTGGACAGGAGCACAATAATCTTTGTTCGGTTTGTTTAGAATCGGTTCTTCCATACAATCAGTATAGTCGCAACGTCATTTTGTGTCACGCAAAAGTTAGAGTAAGAGGAGAGTGCAGTCGCCGACGTTCGCGCCAAATGTTGCGAAAGTATCATCAGGGGGCAGTTGCCCCCTCGCTTCAAACCTGCGGTTTTACGCTACCCTCACTAGCGGGTAGGGAACGGCCCTGTGCGTTGAAACGCTTCGCTGACAATGCACGGGGACGCTCACTGGTTCACGTAGTAATAATCGTAGAACCAGTAAAGTTTTGTTGAAAGAATATGTTCATCGTCGTAAGGCAAACAACCTTGGAGTTTTAACTGGCGTGCGATGAACGAAAGCTCTTCTTCGAAAACTGTAAGAAGTCCGTTCACCTCTGTTGTGTTTCCACAGAAATTCGAATCGTGCTCGTATCCCATGTTATGCATCATCTCGTGGGCAATGATTTCAAACCAGTTGTGATGCTGATAGAAGTCGCTCCTAAGAATCTGGCGGGTGCCAACCGAAACCCAGTCTTCGGCGCGGTAATGACAGCCGATAAAAGGCTCGTCCAGACCGAGAAGGGAACCGTCAAATGTTCCGACGCTGCCTAAACCAACTGTTGTCGCGTTTTTACGAGCATCGAGCGCACCAAGTTGAATACTGTAATCTATGACTTTTCTGAAGGTTTTTCTGATTTCCGTGTCAGTAAGGAATGTTTGGTTCATATCGTCAGACCAGGCACCTGTAAAGAAGCGATTTTTTGAAGTAAGAAAATAGCCTTCAAATTCGTGGCTACCCATTACATATGCCATTTGTGTCATGAGCGAAATCCATTCACGGCATTGTGGGGCTCTCATCACAATCCAGTTGCCTTCACCGCCCATTTGACGGAATTGCGTAAATGTTAAGTCCCAGTTTACAGGAAGCTCGCTCAGACTTTTGTAAAAGTCATCGTCGGCGGTTACTGTGTATGTTGCTTTTGTATCGACGTTGCTCATGTTTTTTGCGATGACGTATCGCGCCAACGGCTGTATCTTGTTGTATTGGGCGATGACTGTTTCTTTGCCGTTCGCATCCTGCTTTTTTATAGTCACATTTTTGCACGGATAAAGCATGTAGCTTGTAAGTTCAAGCTTGTTGTTCACAATGTCCAGTGTAAGCGGGTGCGTCACGTTAAAATGATATTTGTCGATATCATCTGGTGTGTCGCTGTTGCAAAGTATGCGCTCAAAATCTTCCTCGATTTTAAGGCTTTTGTCTTTTGTGTACGTGGAAAGGTCGGCAAGTGCCTCGCAAAGGTAATAACCGTTCTGTTTAGCCCACTGTTCGGCGTAGCTTCCGCGTGGCATACGGATTTTTGACGCGCTGTTGAAAGCGTTTTTGCCTATGCTTTTAATTGAGTCGGAAAGATCGATGAGCGGTACCGGGCATTTTTGAAACGCGCTGGCAGAAATAGTTTCCGCTTTGCCAACTCCGATGTAAGTAAGGTTTTTGCATACAACATCGACAGGCTGCACAACTGTGTTCTCGTTGTAGAGCAATTCTGTGATTGTGTTGGCGTTCTGCTCATCAATTCCGATAATTTCGACCTTATAGCCATATTCTGTGGCAAGACGGTGTGCCTCGCTTCCGGCATAGCAGCGGAAAACGGTTATGTTGTTATCGCCCCAAAAAAGGCTGCTTTCTTCTTTTATGTATCGGAGCGATTTTGGCACTGTGACTGATTCCAGCTTGGGGCAGTCGTAGAAAGCGTATTCACCAAGGACTTCTACGCCTTCTTCCATAACGACTTCTTTAAGAACTCGACAGCGGGCGAAAGACCATTCGGCAACTTCTTTTACGTTACCAGGGATTGTGACTTTTTGAAGCCGCGTGTTTGCTTGAAACGTTGCGGGGCTTATTTTTCTTAAGGAAGATGGGAACTCTATCGTCGTGAAAGACGTGTTCTGCATGTATCCCGCTTCTTTTGTGGCTATCTGGCCTTCGCTGATTTTGAGCACACCGCCGGAGATGATATCTTTTTGTGCGGAAAAGGTTGCTGTCGCGCCGTTCACCGTGATGTTTCCGTTTGAGTTCGTTCCACCATCAGTCCGTGCCATTGCTTTTAACGTGAGTGATTTTGGAACGGCGTTCAATGTGACCGTGTATTCTGCGCTTTTTGGCTTTGATCCGGCGGATTTTTCAGTGCTGTCGCTTAGGACAGTCTTGCCGTCTGCCGTGATAACAACATCTTTTAAGCAGAGTTTTTTGCCGCCGCTTGTGTATGTAAACGTTATTGTGTTGCTACCTTTCGTGAACGCATTTGCCGGAAAACTCCATTCATATGGCTGCCATTCTGTTGTAAAGTCGTTCTTTTTCCAGCCTGTAATGTCCATGCAGTATTTTGGAGCTAAGGCGGCGGCGTTTTCTACGTTGATAGCGGGCTTTGTGGCGTTTGCCGCATTTGTTGTGTTTGCTGCTTGCGACGCTTCCTGATGAACATTCACGCGCCCGAAAAAGGAACTTGTCGATAAAAGAGTGTCGTACTGTGTGTTTTTGCCAAGCGTCACATCTGTAATCGCTGTGTTCGCGAATGCCCTGGAACCTATGAATTTAACGCTTTCCGGTATTTTCGTGATATTAAGCTTGTTACAGTTGTAAAAAGCGGCTGCTCCTATTGTTTCGAGCGATTCAGGAAGATTGATTTCGGTCAGGTTCTTCATGTCGCAAAATGCGTATGGCTCTATTGTTTTTACGCTGTTCGGTAAGACGATTTTTGTTATTGAGGTGTTTCCACGCGCGATTGCTGGCGACACGAATGTAACGCCGTCTTTGATAGTAAGCACGCCGTTTTTTATGGAGAATGTTCCTTCTACGGCATATCCGTTTTCAAGGCAGAAGTCTTTTTGTGCCTGCGTCGCGCATGAAATCATACAGTATTTAAGCAATGCGCCGCGCTCTATTGTAGTGACGCTTGCCGGAAGTACTATTTTTTCCGCGTCTACTTCGTCAGAAAGGCACCAGCGCGGTAGCGTAGTAACGCCGTTGTTAATTTTGAGCGTTGTTCCCTGTTTTGTATAAAGCTTTTGCGTAGCGTCGGAAGATGATGCGGCGCTTGCGGCAGTCGAGGCAGAAGATGGGGCTGCGGTCAGTGAAAACAATACGGACACCGCTATTAAAATGGCAAAAAACTTCTTCATGCGCGTTTCTCCTAAAAACATCGTCGATTATAGCATGTGATTTCGAAATTTCTGCTAAACAATGCAGGATTTTTTTCCTAATTTGTGAATATTTAGGTGTTGAACCCTGTGATTTTTTTATTTTGCACAAGAAAAGCGCAGAGAAATCTGATGAAAACGAAGCCGTTTTTCGGACTCTATCAAAATCCCAAAAGGAAGCTGTTGTTTCGATGATTAAAGCTTTTACAAGTTAGATAGCTAAAAAAATTATGTTTAGACAGCAACTGAAAGTTCTGCCTGTAGTTTCTGGACTTGTTCCAATGGTAGTCCTGAAATATCAGATATTTCCTCGTTAGATAATTTTCCATTTGCAAGCATTTTTCATGCGCCTTCAATCTTTGCTTCTTCTTTTCCTTCTTGCTTGCCTCGTTTATATTCGTATGCTTTCTGTCTTTCCCATTCCATATACTGTCTCCTGTACTCGTTGTTCTGCTTGGCATCCTCGGTAAGGTGCGCAACTCTGTCCGTGAACGAGTTTGAGCTTCCTCCGCCGCTTACAAGACGCATGAATGCCTTTTGTTCCTCGTTCAAAAGTTTATTACAATTTGCCGAAATGAAAAAGCTTTTTATAGTGCGGTCACCGTCAATATCAAAAACTTGAGCTGAGTTTCTTGCGAACACATCAAGTCTTATGCCCTTGCTTCGCCAGTCGATGCTGATGACTTCTTGCGTGTTCATATTGATGTGGTCAATTTCCATTGTAAGTTCTTTGTTTTCCATAAAACTTCCTCATTTATTTCAGGTTTCACAAGGCGTTAATATTCACCTTGCATTTTCTTTATACGAACGCAACAGTACGAAAAAGAAAAAAACTATGGCAAAAATATCGATTTTTTAACTTTTATAACGAGTTTGTAAAAAAAAAGTGGAGTTTTTAGATATTTGCATAAACGGCGCGAAGCGCCGGTTGCGAAAGGGATGCGGAGTGCGTGTTCTGGAGCGAGCGTTATGCGAGCGGAAGAATGGAGCCGGATGGCGGAACACGTAGCAGCCCGGTTCTGGAGTTCGCGAATACTTGTGGAGCGGACTCCAGAATTCGCCCATATCAGTTTGGTCTATTCCCTAATCTGGCGTAAAATAGTATATTAAGATGTTAATATGAGAATTTTACGCGTATAAGTTTTTTGCTCGGTGGCGATTTGTGACGCTGTATTGAGCGACGCGTTTTGGAGGTTTTATGGAAGTTCGTGTCCGTTATGCTCCTTCCCCGACAGGAATGCAGCACATTGGCGGTGTTCGTACCGCGCTTTTCAATTATCTTTATGCCCGCAGTCAGGGCGGAAAATTCATACTTCGTCTTGAAGATACAGACCGTACACGCTACGGTGAAGAATAT
>JAEEGL011081179.1_pt1 | contig 15433 bp, 10 predicted proteins | sample 9134231 | NCBI WGS metagenome assembly JAEEGL01 (sample SAMN16246548, study PRJNA631951) | gut metagenome | biome: gut microbiome; feature: rumen; material: fiber-attached | host: Bos | place: Iran: Karaj | collected 2018-10 | reverse complement strand
TCAGATAAATCGTCTTTGGTTTTATGGTGATCTTTTGATCCATATATTATATCCATGTCATATCTAGCGTCACCAGTAAGCAAATCTGATGAATATTCAAAATCTTCATCTACACATATTTTTTCATATCTAGTATAACTATATGGAAAGTCAAAATCGTTTTTTGATGTTTTTTTACGAAGTGGTTGTCCATCTTTTATAGATATTTCAGTGCCGTTTTTAAGATTTCTATTTTGAGCACATATTTGAAGTAATTGGTAACGAGATGGTATTTTTATTAAACCTATTTTATTTCTAGATAATTTATCTGTTATTTGATGTTCACTTTTTTCAAAATCATCTAATTCATCTTTAGGTATTACTACTAATAATGAATCTTTTTCGACAATAGATGATATTGTTTTTTCAGCTTTTTTGGCTGCGGTTTCATAATCATCTACTTGATAACTCAATCTTTTTTCTAGAATTCTTAAATAATAAGAAGATTCAGTTGCTCCAACTACAATTGGTTGTTCATCATTTTCTGGTTGCTTTAATATATGTGAAAAAACAATAGAAGGAGTTGTATGAGCTACTTTAATGGCTTCTTCAATATTATCATATGTATTAAACCAGTGAATTGTTGGATCTATCGGATAAACAGAAACCATTTTATCTATTTCATCAAGTTTTTTATTTATTTTTCCATTCACGGCAAAAAAGGATAAGCCAAAAAGACTTAACATTTCATAATTATAACTATTAGTAGGATATATTACATAATCACTAGTTTGTACATCTGGTATTTTGTTAAAGTTAATATGTTCTATATTACTATTTAGAGTATAATCTATTATTCTAGATAATAATGGAATAACTTTATTAATATCATTATCTGCTTTAGCACATAAGTATGAATAAAAATCAGGTGTATCTAGTATTCCTTGAATTACCCTACATCTATTTTTAAGCTGTTTAGTCGTCATATTAACCACATACTCTTTGAACTAGTTCATATATTGTTGAATCAAATGTATAAATTCCTTTAGTTTTTCCATCACTACGATATACAATTAGTTTTCCATCTTGTTTATCATCAAAAGCTAAAATATTATCACCATCTACTAATTGGTATTTACCTAATACTTGAGTATTAGCTACTTTTTTACTTTCTTCTATTTTAAAAGCTTTTTTAAATTCTTTATTGATAGTTACAAGATTATCTGTACTCATCTTACACTTTTCTTTAGTATAATCTGAGATTTTTTCTCCTGTCATATTCAATTTATATACTTCAAGAGTAATGTTTTCAGCTTTTACTCCACCTTTGGCAATCATAACAGCTATTATGCATATAGTTATCATTATAAGCCCTATACCAATTGCCCATTTTACTTCGTTATTTTTCATATTGCACCTTCTCTATTAAATTATAACATAAAAAAAGTTCATTTAATGAACTTTTTACCATATATCTGGTTCGTGTTTTTTTCTTTTAATTAAGAAATATCCACCTACTACAGCAATAACTGTGACAACTCCAAATATTATATGTTTTAGATATGATTTCTTTTCAACATATATATTGTGTTGAGCTGTTGTTCCATCATCTATAATTAAATCAGCAGATTCAGGATTGTCTTTTTTCTCACGATATTCTTCTACTTGAGAATAGAATTTTGATTTATCTATTTCAAAATCGATATATTCTTGGCATAAATAGAATTCAGGAATATCACTACATACGTCTAATTGAGAATAAGTATTAAACTTAGGAACTTTTAAAGTTATAGTTTTTATCTTTTCTCCAGAACATGTATTAGTAAATGAATAAACTTCTAAAACTAAATTAGCTGTTCTTGTTAGTGATTCCATTCTAAGTGTAATTGATCCATCAGGTCCAATATTATGGTAATCTAGTTGAATTTTATCTACTTGAGTTGCATATGATCCACTATTTAAAACTAGATAAACTGTACTTGGAACATTGTAGATTTTAATGTCTAAATAGTTTTTTTGTTCTTCGACACGAGACATATCTGGATCTTTTGTTTCTTCAGAATTTGGGACGTAAGATATTTTTATATTAGAAGCATCTTGAGAGATTTGCTTTTTCTCTAATTCATCACAAGCTTTTACTATTGTTATGTTTATAAATAGTGCAAGTAATAGTACAATCAATATATTAATTTTTTTCATATAATCACCTTACTATCATTATCATTTTATCATTTTTATAGTAATTATACAATCAATATAAAAAGTTCAGAGTAAATCTGAACTTTTTTATTTGTATGATAATCTGAAGTATCTTTTAACATTATTATCATATTCTAGATAGTCAACCCAACGACAACTTTCGGCTCTGTTATCAAGTGCTGATTCAACATTTCCGCCTCCAGGTACATTTTCACCTAATACGTAGCATGCTTCGTCCATTCCGACTTCGCCATAGTCGCTGTACTTACCTGAGAATGTAATACCTCTCATGTCTTTAATTTCAGACATTAGGAAATTACTTCCATAGTGTGTAAAGTTGATTATTCTATTTTGTGGATAATACTCTTCGTCAGTAGTCATTTCAACTTCCCAACTACAATCAGTAACCTCTCCATCTATTCCACATTCTAAGAATGTATCATCATAGTATGGATTAACTGCGTATCTTCCAATACTTACTAAATCTTCATATGTAACGCCATATGTATGAGAATCATTGTATTCTCTTATATTAGATAATCCTTCAGGATTTAATGTAAACTTGTATTCTGGCTCATCTGAGTAAATATTTTCACCAGGTACTTCAATCTTCGATAATAATTCTGCACCTTTTTGAGTAGTGAAGACGTCTCCATTATAGAAGAATGTTGCTGAATCAGTCCAGTTATCACCTAATTCTCTATTATTATCAGATGTCATATCAGATAATGAAACATTTGATGTAGTAATAGCAAGTGATGATGTTGGTGGTCTTTCATCAGTTGGTGGATTACTCATTTCGTATGGAATACTTGTACTACTTGTAAATACATATGGTGCATCTGAATCAACGTGAGCATAAATTGGGTTACCACAACATAAGCATAATTCTTCAAATACTTCATAGAAACATGTTCTTGAATTCATAACAATTAATGATTGGTCACGGCCCATTACACGACCTATTGAACCATCACCATATGATCCAATGTTAGCAAATGTATATGTATATTGATACAAGTCTCTTGGTGTAGTTAATTTAATTGGGAAGACATTATAACTTCCTAATATTGACCATTTACCAAGTTGTTCTTCATTGGTTGTATCATATGTTGAATGAATGAAATTGTTAGAATTATTTAGAGCATCTATTAAGTTTAATCCATTTGCTTTGGTATCGTTAGCAGTATTAACATACCAATATCCTTTATTTTTATAGAAACTACTATTTTCTATTGATGCTTTAACATAGTTAGCTCTCAAGTATTGAACTTGATTTACATAACATGTACCTGCTGTCCAGAAGTGGTCTTTATCTGGTAAGTATACTAGTGATGAACTAGAAGCTTTACCATCTGAATGAGTAGCAAGTGTTGGTTCATCCATTACCATACCTATTGTACATAAAATAGTACGTTTGAACTTATTGCTATTTGCATCTTCAGTTCCTGAAGGTGTTGGCAATTGCTCTCCAATATTACAATCTTTGTCTCCAGACTCTGGGCATGTTAGTTTTAGTACGGTTCCAGCATCACCAATTTCACCATAACTGATAGCTGCATCTGAACCATTATCCCATGCTACATTCTTAGTATCGTAATAGTAATTTTCTGTATAGTTACGAGCTAATTCAACTGTTTTTGAAGATCTTTCATTTGAACCGTTTTTATAATAGAAGATTTCGGTTTCTTTCTTTTTATTTGTTGCATTATTATAGCAATCATGAGTTCCACTATTATTTGCTATTGTGTAACAGCCATATACTTGATCATTTAAATCGTTGAATCTTTCCATAACGTTATTATTTCCAAGCATTGTCATGTATTCTTTTTCATCATATGAATAAGATATTTCTGGATCAAATGATGAAACGATTTTAACGAATGGTCTTGAATAACCCATAAATGGTGATGTCCATAGTTGGTTATTGTTTCTATCGTTATTTTCACCATCTGTAGCATTATACAATTCAAAGTGTTGACAAGCATAAATGTCTCGAGCATAAGTATTAATCTTTGCATTAGCATTTACCATTTTCTTTCCATATGCATCCATTTTATCAACAATTGTCATACCATCTAGGAAACCTTTTCTTAGTTCTTCACCTCTATCGGTATCACAACTATCTCCTACACTACATGCCGTAGTATTTGAACTAGTAGTAATTGCAATTTCATCTTTAGTATGTTGAGTAATTTGTGCTCCACCACCCGGTCCAGAAGGAGGTCTTTGAGGTTTGATCATCATATTACCCTCATCATCATATATTATTTGAAGAGATCTAGCATGTAAATCATTAAATCTAGTTGGTTGATAATTACCTCTTGTATAAATATATCCATAACCGCCTGCATTATCTTTTTTAGTTGCACAGTTTGGCATTTTTTTAGGATCACATTCTTCTTCGATATCTACTCCTGTTATTATAACATTTGTTGCTCCAGGAGCCACATCTTCTTTTGCACTATATGTTAAATCTCCAGATGTAAATGAAATATTTTCTTCAGGAATAACTTCCCATGATCCACCATGACAGAATGCTTCTGGATCATCAGTTATTTTATATTTTGTATAAAGATCATAGAACTCGGCATATCGTTCTGTGTTCAAACCAACTTCTGTTCCGTTATCGTTAGCAAATTCGACACTGGCTTGTAATTCATTTTGATATGCATATCCTGTTAATGCTTCTGTATCTGTGTATCCTGTTGTTACACCTCTACCAGTTCCGAAGGATGAGCTGTATATTTTATAATATTGTTCAATATCAGCTACTGGTTTTTGATATGTATTTATTTGTCCATCTTCTGTTATTATCTTGTATTTAACATAATCTCCTTCACCGGTTTGATCACCATCAGGAGTTTCGTCTCCATCATCGATACCTTTCTTTCCAGTACCATACGATGCATTTGATGTACTCATGTAGTAGTTAACACATATTCCATATCCGTTTTCGGCACATTTATTATATTTCAACATAGGATATGAATACTTACATGTATAGAAAGAACTTCTTCCTTCATTAGATTGTAGTGTTACACCAATATCCTCTTCAGCATGGGCTTCTCCCCAGTCTTGTTCTTCAAGAGTATGTAATCCATATCTACTTAATTCAAAACCTAATGCACTTCCAGGTGTCCATAAGTTATCATATGGATCTCTATCTCCATAATATAATGCCATTTTGGTTGGATCGTCAGCATAATATGATGTTTCACATGTAAACCATTTATGAGATGGATATGGATGGATACATGTCTTATGATAAGTGTTATTAGGAGTGGTATCTATATCTCCTTCATCACATGCTGCTGGTTCTATCTCCCAAGCCTCACGATAGCATCCTATGAAATCACCATCTTCTTCATCATAAATTTCTACATAATTGTCAGATTTACAATACTGATTACCATCTTCGTCTTCTTCAACTGTACCAGATCTACTACTATATGCACAGTCACCGTTATACCATTCTGCGCAATATTCCTCATAATCTCTTGTATAGTAATGATGACATTTCATTTTGGTATCTGGAGCGAACCATTCGTCTCCGTTACAATAACGTTCTTCTGCTGCTGGTACTTCGAAGCCACAGCCTCCAAGTGCTTTTCTACTATCAGTTAAACAATATGGTATTGTTGTATATTGATAACAGAATTTTCTTGCATCTAATCTTATTTCACTATATGAACATACAGCTGTATGTTTACCGATTGTTGAATACTCTTTATCATTTTGACATGCTAAATCGGCATATACGTGAGATAAATTTGAGTAATGGTTATATGAATCTATTAAAATATCATCTTGAACGTTAACGTCTTTAGTGAATCCTTCTTTAGTTCCTTCCAAATCTCCGTAATTAATAAATGTTGTATAACAAGTTCTCTTACCACTTATATACATATCTTGGTCATTTATTTGGAAATAACTACCTGCTGCTACTGCATTAGAACCAACAAAGTTACCAAATGATTGCATTGATAATTGCCAGTCTTCACTACAGCTAACTCTACAATATAAATTGTTACGATATGTATCAACCATGATTGAGTTTCCGGCATCGTCTGTTTTGTTATATACATCATTTAATACCATACCAGGATTATTCCAACCATAGTTTTCAGTCTTAACAATACACTCTTCTCTACTTGCATCAGTTCCTATTTTAAATGTTTCGGTGCCATTAATTTTTCTAACACCCTCATTTACAAGATATAAATCTGATGTATCTGGATGAGCTTCAAATAAATCAGGTGTTCTATAATCACAAATACTTGTTAAAGTAGTTGTAATACACCAGTTAGAACAATAAGTTGTTTCTACTTCATCTGGTAATGCTGGCATATTACAGCATCCAGTTGTTCTAAATAAACTCTCATTAAATTGTGAATCTTCCCAGTTTAATGCTTTTACTGCACCACAAGCAGTTACACTTGGTGATGGTGGGAAGTAAACATAAATTGCTAAATCTTCCGCATTAACTGTTAACATTCTTTGGAAACCATCAGATGCAGCTGTTCCTTCAGGTTCCATCATAAAGGCATCTAAGCCTTGGCTATCTTTTATTACTAATCTAAAGCAATATTGTTTTGATTGATCAAGCACAGGTGTTGTTTGTTTTGTTGCTGTAGATGGTAAATGTAAATTATAGATATTCGCTTTGATTGTAATATCAAAGTCATATACTTCTCTTTCAGGATCTGTTGTAGCAGATTTTGAAACGTTTTTTGATAAAACTTGTATTTCTGAAGAAGTAGGATTATCAAATGATTGAATTTCACCCGGAACATACATTCTTCCTTTGAATGTTACTGTATAATCTCCGTTTTCTTCAATAGTTCCATATTGAATGTCATCAATCTGTCTTTCGAATCCTGCTGCTTTTGAATCTTCTACATCTTGATATTTATTTAATACTTCTTTTACTCTACTATTCATAAAGCCTTCGGTTCTTGCATTTACTTTACTTTCAACTATTTTGCCATGATCGTCATAAATGTCTTCAGCAATTGTCAAATATGATTCATAACTTGCGCCATGCTGTTTATCATTTATATTATAATCACTTGCAATTGAAATATGGTCAGCTATACCAACAATTCTTATTAATGTTGTAACATCTGCTACATCATTAGGATTATCAGTATACATATCCATTCTACCCATTTGAGTAACTAATTTACCGAAGTCAGTATTCATACCAATTGTTTCGGCTCTTATATATGACATACCAGATGCTGTAGGTCCCATACGACCAGCATCAATACAATATGAATTATATTGAGTTGTACTTCCATTACAATCTTGGAATGTATATCCTAAAACCTGAGATCCTCCACCATCAACATGACCTGTTTGGTTATAAGAACTTAATTTAAAGTCATTACATGTATCAATAATGTAACTATTTAATGTACCACTATCGGATAATGATGCTAATACGTTAGGTGAAATGTTAATGATAAATGGTTGATCTCCTGCTTCTGATCTATCGTTTCTTGATATTACAGATACATAGAATATTTTTTTATAATCATTTTCACCACTGACAGTAACTTCTATTTCTTTATGAGCTTGTTTTCCGTAAAGGATACATTCTCCTGATCCAGTAGTTTCTATTACGTCTTCGTACTCTTCTTGAACAGAACAACCTATTACATTTACACCAGATGGTTTTAATAAATAAGGTTCATTAACATATATAGCTTTATGATAATTTCTATATACTGTTAAAGTTTTTGTTTGGAAAACATATGTTGAGCCATCAGATGGAACTGAATCACCAGCTTGGTATGTTTCACCTGTTGATTGGTTATACCATCCTACTGCTTCTTTTCTATCTGTAAAATATCCACCAATTTCAACTTGTGGTAATACTATACTTCCTGATGACATTTTGTAGTATGATCCATTTGTACCAAATTGTACCCAACCATCAGAAGCACTTACTTTTACAGTGTTACCATTTCCGTTTACTACTATTCCTCCTGATGATGCATAACAAGGAAAATATGTAACTCCTGTTTTGCTTACGTTAATTGTATTTAATTGAGGATTATATGCTGTACAAGTATTAATTGTTTGTTTACTTTGCCATGTACTTGAATCAGTGTTATCTATTGCAACCCATCCTTTGAATTCAACTAAAGGATAAGTGTTTTTTGGTGTACAGTTAGGAACAGAAACATTACCAAGCTTAGTTGTCATATATAATCCGAAACCTGCTGGTGACCAATCAGAACTTAAAGCTCCACAAGTACCAGGTCCATCAAGGCTTAGTTTAACTCCAGCTCCTGGAGATACTCTTATCAATATGGTATCTGTTACTGATACGTTTATTCCATCAACTTTTGATTCGAATACGACTTTACCATTTATAGTCATATTTCTTAATTGACTATATCCAGGATTTATAGAAACAACACATTTATTTTCACTACAGTTAGATGTTAATACACCATCCTTGTCATTAAGATCTAATGAAATAAACTTAGTCATTCCTAGTTGTCGATATAAATCTATTGATTTTTGTTTATCATAATCTAGTCCGAATTCAGCAACACCTACTATATCAGTAGTTGCTCCATATGTATAAATGAAGTCTTGTCCGCCTTCAGCATCAGTAGTTGGATTAACATAAGAACATCTTATTGTTATAGTTCCTTCACCAACAACTGCTCTATTATATGCTAATTGGAAATATGATCCGTAGTCAGTTCCTCCAGCAGTTACTTTGCTAAGTGTATATGGAGATGCACCAATATCACCAGATGTAACTTCACAAGATACATCTTTATGTGTAGAGTCATTTTCCATTAGTTTATCTACGTTTCCATAATGTAATTCTTTTGGATCTTTAGCATAAGAAACACCTATGAAAGCCATTATAGATACTAAAGTAACAAGTAGGTATTTAAATAATCTTTTTACTTCCATATTTGATTCTTCTTTCTATTATCTTTTATGATAAAATATGTTGCTATTGATCCCCCTACTAGTAATAACCCAACGATAATATATTTTGTTTTGCTTGATGATGCTACTATTTTATTTAGTGTTGATGCTTGATCCATTAAGACATCAGCATTAGCAGCACCATTTTCTTTATAATTGTTTACTTGTTCAAAGAATTTATCTTTGTTTATATCAAATGTAATATATTCTTGGCATAAATAAAATTCTTTAATATCACTACATATATCTAATTGTGAGTAAGGATTGTACTTAGGAACAGTAAGTCTTATTGTTCTTATTATTTCACCCTTACAATTATCAGAGTATGAAAATACTTCAAATGTATATTCTTGTACAACATCTAAAGCAGGTACTCTAACAGTGATTGAACCATCAGGTCCAAGGTTATGATAATCTAGTAATTGTTCTTCAAATTTTATATTGTCACTACTAGATCTAATTCTAATAAACAAATCACTTGATATATTGAATACTTTTATATCAACATATCTTGTTAGCATGTCTACTTCTCTTTCGTCATAATCTTTTGTTTTAACATCCTTAGTTCCTGGAACGTAATTAATTCTTACGTTAGAAGCTTTAGATTTAATTTCGTTTTTGTCTACAGCAGAGCATTCTTCAGCTTGAACTTTAATAACTAAAGAAACAAAGCATATTAATGCTATTATTGTATATTTAAATATATTGTTCATCTTTTTCATAATGCACCAACCTTATTTTCCTATATATAATTTTATCATTTTATATGCAAAACAACAATATTTTTTGCTAATTTTTATTATATTTTTGATTTGCTTTAGATATGTTATAATACGATTAGTGGTGAGGCTTATGAGTAAAAGTATAAACGTATTAGAAGCAGGCAGTAATAAAAAGCTTATTGTATGGGATAGTGATGAAAAAGCCACATACTATGAAGTAGTTGGTATGGATGGATTATTCAATATATTACCTATTAAAATCGTCAAAGATAATAAGCTAGTTATTGCTAAAAAAGATTTAGAAAAATATATAAAAGTCTGTGTTAAATATATGTTTAAGGATAAAAATAGCGGAAAAGAATTTGTATTAGAAACAACTAATTATTTTGATTTAACAAAGGAATTAAATAATATCGATATAAAAGCTATTAAGTCTTATAAAGGAATTAGTTTTTCGTTTTATTCTGAAGAAGTATATGATAAATATTATGTTTATGAAAGAAAAGACAATGAAGACATATTACTTATAGAAACAGAGGATTTTCAAGTTAGTTCTGATTCTTTTAAAGAAGGAAACACATATTATGTAGAAGCATATAAAAAGCATGATGACATATATGAATTAAGTGCCAAATCTGATGTTTATACTTGTACTTTAATAAAAAGAAAAAAAACAGATAAAATAGATTTATCTGTTGTAATTCCGGCTTTTAATAGTGAATTGTTCTTATCTAGAACTTTAGATTCAGTATTATTATCCACTCTAGAAAACTTAGAAATAATTATTGTAAATGATGGTTCTACAGATAATTCTAAAAAAGTAATGGATTGGTACAATAGAAAATATGCGGGAATAGTACACGTTAAGCATCAAGAAAATAAAGGTTTGTCTTTAGCTAGAAATGTTGGTATAAAAATGGCTAAAGGTGAATATATAGCCTTTTTAGATAGTGATGATATGGTACATCCTGATATGTATAAATTACTTGTAGATCATGGTCATATTCATAGATTAGATTGTGTTATTGGAAAAGTATTGATTAGAAAAAATATTAATGATTATTATTTCTATTTAAATCCAAATAGAGATTATGGCAATGATAATATTATTTATACTTTTGAAGAAATGATAAGAGAAAAAGAAAAGAACTCTTATGAAAACATTTTCTTTGTAAGTCCATGCAATAAGATTCTTAAAACCAGTTTAGTTAAAGAACATCCTTTTCCAGATTTAAATAGATATGAAGATAATGCTTATACAATGATGATATATAGTTATATTGATAAGTTTGGTTTCTGTAAGAAAGCATATTATATGTGGGACCAAAGATTTAGAAGTACTATAGGTACTTATTCAAGTACATACAAAATGGTGTCAGTAGTTTTAATGAATATATGTTTTGTAACAGCATCTTTTAATCCTTCTAAGTGTGGAAATGTTAAGAGATTAACTTATTTAGCATATCACTCTGTAAATGAGGTTTATAGGTTACTAACAGACTCTAATACTCCTCTATTTGCTAACAATTATGTTTGGTCTTATGTTCAAGAAATTAAGGAACTAAATAAGAGAATTGATTTATTAAAGAATCCATATATAAGAAATAAAAAAGAATTATTCTCATTTGTAGAAAAAGCACTAAACTATAAGTCAGTTTAGTGCTTTTTTATTTAATAATTCCAAGTTCTTTAAAGAAATCATCTATATGAACAATAGCTTCATCAAACTGTTCATCTTCAAAGCCATGTCCAGCTCCTTCTATTTTATATAACTTACTATTCTTATATATTCCATGTATCTTATCTGCTTCAGCTGGTTTAACTAAAGGATCATCTGTTCCTTGAATAATTAGAATTGGTTTTTCATCTTTTTCTATTTCTTTATAAACATCTAAATCCCATACATCAGTAAAATAATTTTTACCAACAGTTATATTGGTAGTCATAGGTATTTCTTCAGGAATATCTTTTTCAGTGTTATACCAATTTTTTATTGCTGATGGTAATGATGTAGCTGGATATAAAAGGACAGATGCTTTAATATCATCGTGTTTAGCAGATATTAAAGCAGATACTGCTCCACCCTGACTAGATCCTATAAGAATAATGTTATCTGTATCTACAAAATCCCATTTTTTAACTTCTTTTAGAATTGTTTCAACATCTTCCATCTCAGTTAAAATTGACATTTCAGTAGTTAAGCCATCACTTTTACTACGATTAGATCCACCTCTAAAATCTATACATACGGAAGCAACATCTTCTTTAGCTAAATGTTCTGCATAATCACCACAAGCTCTATATGTAGCACCTAGTCCATGGGAATAAATTACTAAAGGATATTTACCTTTTTTATTGGGTTTATAAAGCATAGCAAAGATGCCTTGATCTTTAACATTTTTAATAGTTAACTCTGTTTTAGAATATCCTTGAATATCATCTTTTTTAAAGAATAAAACTGCTCCCACTATAACAATAATTACTAGTATTATAAATAATATTTTCTTTTTCATTTTACTTCATGTCCTTTACTTCATTATATATTATATCTACTTTATTTTTTTCTCCTTCAATACCTATTACACACATTTTAGGAGAAGTGTAATCATCTATTTCAAACTTAACACCATCTTTTTCATAAACATATCTAATTCTATCGTTATTAGCTGATTCATAGAAATTAAATGTGCTTAAAATAGACTCTATTTTTTCTATATTTTCATCAGTTATTTCTAATGGCATTGATTCTTTAGATATCTTTAAAGAAGCTGTTCTTGTCCCAATATTTTTGCAATCAAATATGGTTTCTTTATTATCATCTTTAAAAGTTGTAGTTAATCTAGCAATAATATCTTTACTATATCTACATTCATATACTTTTCTATTTTGTCTAACTTTTTCTTTTAGTTTATAATTGTTCTTTTCACAATAATCAATATATGGTTTTATAGATTTTGCTTTAATACTATATTCATATTCTTCCATACAAAACTCCTACTTATATCTCTTTTAATTATAACATAAAAACCAAGATTACTCTTGGTCTTTTCTTTCTTCTATATCATAAGTGTTTTTCTTTATATCAATATCAAATATTCTTTTTTCTCCTGTTGGAGATTCAATTGTTATATCTGTTTTACCAGTTTTCGTAAATTTAGCATGAACACAATAGAACACTTCTTTTGTACCATCTTCTAATTCTGATTCATGCTTAGCAATACTTAATTCACCATATTCAGAATTACCTAATGATACTTTATATGTATCATCAAATGGGTGTTCTTCATTGGCACATATTGGTTCTGTTTCGTATACTGGTTTATCAACAAATGGTAAGGCTATTGCTACAGCAATTAATACTATACCTACAATAGTTCCTATTATTCTAGCGGGTTTATTTTTGAAGATAAACACAGGAAAAAATAATAGACATATTATACAGAATACAACACTTAGTAAATGATGCGGGAATGAATAGATTAGTCCACTAAAATAACCACTTAATTCATATCCTAATAGTCCCATCATTGGTAGTAAGAATACTAATCCCCACCATTTATCTTTTTTCATAAAATAACCTAGTAATCCCATAGGGAAAGTAAGTAATGTCCATTCAAACCAAGGTTTATAATAAACAAATATACCCCATCCCATTCTATTAAATGGAACTTCTACTAAGTAGATTAATGGTTGACTAATTAAGAAGAAAACGAAGCATTTTAGTGCTGCATCTAAGTTACTTTTAGCATTCATTATAATTAGTATTCCAAATAATATCCATAATGAGAAATAGATAGCTGGATCTCTAAAAGATGAATCTATTAGAAATGGTACACTATTTAATAATCCTATTACTACACCAATTATAATTGCTGAAATGATTAGTTTTTTCCAAGATAATTCTAATTCTCCAAAAATGTTTTTCATATTAACACTCCTTTAAATTATAAACATCATTATATCAATGATTATTAATATAACAGTACTTATATAAAATAGTACTTCTTTTTTCTTAATGCTGAAATCAGTATAAAACATTTTTCTAATTTTTTCTATAATATTGAATCTAGTTATTGAAAAAGTAAACAATAATACTCCTAAATAATTCAATATAAAGTCATCTATATCAAAAGACCCAGTATGAGAATGACTTTGAAATAATTCTATAAAGATTAATATTGGAATAATTATAAGAGCTTGTCTTAAGGCATTATTATATTTTTTATCTTTTATCATTAATAAAAATGATAATGGTATTAAAGCTATTATGTTACCTAATAGGTTCTTTAAGATAGAATTAATTGTTCCATGTTTTATTATATTTGATATTGTATAAAATGGTTTTAATTGCATATACATATGGCTGTTTTTATAAAACATCATATTAGGTCTACCTATTATGAAGGTAAAACTAAATAGTAAGATAAGAAACATGATTATATAGCAATATATGTTTCTTTTATATTCTTTTTCTTCATTTAAAACTATGCCCATTATAAAAATATAAAGGCATGTGGAAATAATAAAGAACAGTGTTTTAGTATATGTCATATCGTATACTAACCAATTATTATATATTAGTAAATAATATAGAATAATTATATTTATTACTAATAATAGATATTTGATTATCTTTTTCATATTAAACCTCTACCATATGTATGGTATTAATCTATATTTTACTTTTTGTTCATATTCTTTGTAACCTTTTAAATCTTTTTCTAATACTTCTTCTTCATTTTTTATTCTTTTAACAATTAGAAAAATGTATGATAAGAAGATTATAAAGGAAATGATAGAACCTAGTATTAAAGGCATAGAAAGAAATAGTATTATAGTTGCAGCATACATAGGATGTCTTACTATTCCATATAAACCTGTATCTACTAATTTTTGATCTTTTTCTACTTCAATAGTTCTAAGTAAATAAGCATTTTCTCTTAATACTTCAGCATATAACAAATATGAAAGTAAGAATAAAGTACTTGCTATTATGACTACTATATCTGGTAAGATAATCCATTCATAACGATAGTTTAGACCAGCTATTATAAATCCAGATATAAACATAATGGCACTAAAAAGAATAACTTCTTTTTGTTCCATTTCTTTTTCTTTAGTGTTTAGTCTTCTTCTTAGTAATTCAGGATTTTTAATCATCATTATGATACCCGCTATAAACATAGGTACAAATAGTAATCCCATAAATAACCAAGCATTATAATATTCTAAAGATCCAGCTGGTAAAAATAATAATAAACCAACAATAACTATTCCCATAATTATTTTTGTTATGGCAGATATAAATAATTTTTTATTCATCTAAATCATTTCTTTCATTTCCATTATTAAGTCTTTATATTCTTCATTCATATTCCAAATAGCATCTTCACTTAAAACACCAGCTTTTATTTTAGGTATTTTACCTTGTTCATATGCTTCTTTATCTTTAAACCAATTCTTACTTCCATAATATTTGTTAAGTAAAGATAAGTCTTTTTGGATAGATTTCATATTAGATAGAGCAGTTTTCATTTCTTTTATACACTCATTAATTCTATCTAATCTTTCTT
>JAEEGL010201600.1_pt1 | contig 15433 bp, 12 predicted proteins | sample 9134231 | NCBI WGS metagenome assembly JAEEGL01 (sample SAMN16246548, study PRJNA631951) | gut metagenome | biome: gut microbiome; feature: rumen; material: fiber-attached | host: Bos | place: Iran: Karaj | collected 2018-10 | reverse complement strand
TATACTTATAACCGGTATATGTGTTCACATAAAAGCTGTTTTTGGCTGATGGCATAAAAACCAAAACAGGGAGTTCTTTTACCATCTCAAAGATCTGGCTCTTAAGAAGCCATTCCGTCCTGTCATTACGTACTCCGTGCATTAGTACGATTACTTTATAATCACCTGTCTGATCCAGGCTCTTGTAGCCCGATTGTGGGATAAGTACTTCAGCTTCGACAGGCATATTTAGAGTCGTTGATCTAAAACTAAATGTTCCCCAAGCCATAAAGCGTTTTTCTCCTATGATCTGTTCTTTTCACTAAATCTAACACATGTGCGCTATAAAATCTAACAGATTTAGGTGAATCCAACAGAGAATTACCCGGGGAGGATAAAGAGATTATCTTCAGTGCATGTTATGATGACAGTCTGGATGACGTGTGCTATGTCACGATCATTGCTGCGGATTTTGCAGTACAGCTATAATATCCATCTGAAAACCTGAAAAACTTTGCAAATTAGAAAACACCACAGTTATAAATGGTCTTCTATGATAAAATCAATAATCATAGAAGACCGTTTTTATGTTTGGAGATGGAATCGAAAGCCAAGAATCGGAGATGAACATGGAACTTATCAGTCAAAAAATGAGAAAAAGATCACCGGAAAGACTCTCGGCGAAAACCTTGATGAGTTAAAAAACACCGGATTTTACGATAAATGCGAAAGTCTTCTTAAAGATTTGGGAAACAGATACGGTGTTTCTATTACAAGAGAAGATGTTATAAGACCCTATGACAAAGCCATAGGAACAAATGGCAGCATTACGGTTCTTAAGGGCAACCTCGCGCCTGAAGGGGCTGTTATAAAGCATACTGCCTGTCCAAAAGAAATGTACACTGCAGTCCTTGTTGCAAGACCCTTTGACTCAGAAGAGGAGTGCCTTGATGCAGTGCTCCACCATAAGGTCAACAAAGGTGATGCAGTATTTATTCGCTATGAAGGCCCCAAGGGCAGTGGAATGCCGGAAATGTTCTATACCTCAGAAGCGATCAGCTCAGATAAAGAACTTGGCAGAAGTATCGCTCTTATAACAGATGGGCGTTTTTCAGGGGCTTCCACCGGGCCTGTCATTGGCCACTGTTCTCCCGAAGCGGCTGATGGTGGTCCCATCGCGCTGGTAGAAGAAGGCGACCTCATTGAGCTTGACCTGACGGGCAGAAAACTGAATGTCATAGGCGTCAATGGTGAGAGGATGGCTCCTGAGGAGATTGAAGTCGTACTTTCCGAGAGGCGAAAGAATTGGAAACCCAGAGAAATGAAATACAAAAAAGGGGTTCTCAGGCTCTTTAGCGAGCACGCCGAAAGCCCTATGAAAGGTGCGTATCTGAATTATAAGTGAACATATGAAGAATATAACCATTATGATAAAGCCCGCATCATCACTTTGTAACATGAGATGCCGCTACTGCTTTTATGAAGATGTAAGTGAAAAAAGAAAAGATGCCTCCCTTGGAATCATGACTCAGGAGAATGTGCAGGAGATATTGTCAAATATTTTTTGTGATATGGAAAAGGGCGATACGGTTTCTTTTTTGTTTCAGGGAGGCGAGCCAACCCTTGCAGGCCTTGAATATTACAAGAGCTTTGCCGAAGAGGTTCAGGTATTAAAAGGTGATGTCAAGGTAAACTATGCCCTTCAGACTAATGGTCTTAACTTAGATAAAGAGTGGTGCATTTTTTTCAGGGATAACGGATTCCTGATCGGATTATCCCTTGATATGCTTGCGGAGATACATAATGACTGCCGTATTGATGCGTCAAAAGAAGGAACCTATACAAGGGTAAAAAAAGCACAGAAGCTCATGGATAAATACGGCGTTGAGTACAATATCCTGTCTGTACTGACAGAAAAAATGGCCAACCGTCCTGATGATGTTTGGGAATACATCTGTAAAGAGAATATCAGGTATATCCAGTTTATTCCCTGTCTTGGCGAGCTAGACGGCACAGAGTCGTCCTACCGACTAAAGCCCGAGGGCTTCGCATTCTTTTACACAAAATTATTCTCTCTTTGGAGTGAAGCTTTTGAGAGAGGAGAATACTATAGCATCAAACTCTTTGATGACCTGATCTGCCTGCTGGCAGATGGTAGCAGAAATGCCTGCGGTATCACGGGAAGGTGTGTTCCCCAGCTTGTTGTGGAGGCTGATGGCAGTGTATATCCCTGTGATTTTTACGCGCTGGATGAATACTGTATTGGGAATCTTGCAAAAGAGAACGTTCAGACAATTCTGCGAAACAGCCTGATAGCTGAGTTTGGAAAAGCAGGTAACAAAGAGCTTGGCATCTGCAAAAGCTGTCCGTACGTGAATATGTGCCACGGAGGATGCAAGCGAATGCGGCGTGAAGTATGCGGAGATATAGATGCAGACAAGTGCGGTTACAGGGAATTTCTTGACCGCAGCATTCATAAGCTGCAACTCTATGCATACAGGGAGCGCATGAGCCGCAGAGAGCACTGACACAAGAACAAGGGATTGCATGACTACCATTGACGGCTATGCATTATGACATTCATTGTCTGTAATAATGCACAATCGTCCATGGCAGATTGACAAAAAGAAAAGGAATCGATATATTATACTTACTAGGTTAAACGGTTAACTAAATACAACCTGTTTTGCAGAAGTTAACGATCATTTAGAGAAGGTATAACTGAAAAGAAGTTTAGGTGGAGCGGTATACTGTCGGGGATTCGCCGATATTTTTTTTGAATATCCTGCTAAAGTAAAGCACATCCTTATAACCAAGTGATGAGGCGATGTTTGAAACAGGCATATCGCTTTCTGACAAAAGAAATCTGGCTTTTTCCATTCTGAGATCTGTCAGATATTTCATGGGGGAAATACCGGTCTTTTCTTTGAAGTAATGGGAAAAATAGCTGTCGCTTAAGTTACAGAATCCTGCCATGCTGCTGATGGTCCAGGGCCTGTTATAGTTTTGGTTCAGCTGAAGTATCAGACTCTCAAGCAGCAGATCATTCTGATCCTTTATGCTTTCCTGCTGCAACTGGCGATTAATGAGCACTAGCAGCTTTTGGAAATCTGCCGTAACCACCCGGTTATAGCAGGGTTTCTTTAACTGGAGTTCTGTGATGATATCCTGAAAAATATCCTGGATCTGGACGCTGTTGCCGATGTAGCCGGAATGGATATCTAACTGATCAAGAAGGGATCTGACCTTGTTTCCGGTAAAGTGGATCCAATAGGCATTGGTCTTGTCATTGCACTTGTATGAATAGATCTGGGGCTCATGGGGGCTGTACAGTATGATGTTGCCGGAAGAAACGGTATCTGATCTGCCATCAATGGTGAATACGCCGCTGCCTCTGGTGATATAGATCAGCTGATAATCCAGTCTCCCTGCCATGCGGCGCTTTGAAAAATCATGAGTCAAAAAAGTCTGTTGTCCGCAGCAGTTTACTTCTAAGGGTACTTCGTTGTTAACGAAGCCTATCTCTCTTTTATACTCTCTTAAATGACCTGATATATCTATCATGTTGCCTACCTCAAAAAGCAGAATTGTCCATATGGATACCAGTAAAGTGTATGTATTATACTACCGCGAAGCGCTATTATATGCAATATATCCCGGGATTCAAAAAACTGACGAAAGAGGTTTGTGACATGAAAAAGCAGATTGTGCTTCTGATGACGGATACGACCCGCAAGGATATGCTGGGGTGCTATGGAAATCCTGATATGATCACTCCCAATCTTGATGCGCTTGCAGAGGAAGGAATAAGGTTTGAAAATGCCTATACTGCGCAGCCGGTCTGTGGACCTGCCAGATCAGCTCTTTTTACTGGAACCTTTCCGCATACCAACGGCATGGTCACCAACTGCATTGCAATGGGAGACAACGTCAAGACTATTGGACAGCGCCTTACGGATAATGGATATCACTGCGGCTATATTGGGAAATGGCATCTTGACGGAAGCGATTATTTTGGAAACGGGATATGTCCGGAAGGATGGGATGAAGAGTACTGGTATGACATGCGACGGTACCTGGATGAGCTGTCGGATGAGGACAAGGTAAGATCCAGAAGGTCTGAGACAGCTTATGAAGAAGGGATGACTGAAGATTTTACATATGCTCACAGGTGCTCTGACAGAGCACTTAAATTCATAGACAGGTACAAGGATGAGGATTTCTTTTTGGTGGTTTCTTACGACGAACCCCATGGTCCGTGCCTTTGCCCTGCGCCCTACAATGAGATGTATTCGGGCTTTAAGTTTGATGACAACCCGAATTTTGAGGATGACCTCAGTACCAAGCCCGTGTTTCAGCAGCTGTGGGCAGGTGATGCACTTACCAGGCCAAAAGAGGAGATCAACAGACCATCAAAGCAGCTGGCTTTGTTTCTTGGATGCAACAGTTTTGCTGACTATGAGATTGGAAGAGTCCTTGACAGCATAAAAGAAAATCTCCCGGAGGCTATGGTGATCTATACCTCCGACCACGGCGACATGCTGGGCAATCACCGGCTCCAGATGAAGAACGCCGCAGCATATAAAGAGATAGCCAATATCCCTCTGATAATAAAAGGCGGTGAAAAGGGCAAGGTTGTGGAGTTTCCGGCATCACACATAGATATAGTGCCAACAATCCTGGACTACATGGAAGTTGCGATCCCAGAGTGTCTTGAGGGAAAGAGCATGCTTGCGCAGATAAGAGACACCAAAGTAGAGATCAACGACAAGGTATTTACTGAATTTACCAGATATGAAGTTGATCACGACGGTTTCGGAGGCTTGCAGATGATGCGATCCGTCATATCAAGGCGCTACAAGCTGGTTATCAATCTTATGGACACCGATGAGCTTTACGACATGGAGACGGATCCATATGAAATAAAAAACCTGATCGGCGATCCGGACCATGAAGCTATTAGGAATGAGATGCATGACGCGCTTCTTAAGCATATGAACGATACAAGGGACATGTACAGAGGATATCAGTGGAGCTGCAGACCCTGGAGAAAAGACAAAAAGCCCACCTGGGCCAATGATGGTTACACAAGACAGAGGCTCAATGAGGAGTATGAACCAAGGCAGCTTGATTACGACACCGGACTGCCAATGAAGGAAGCTGTCAGGAAAAAGACTACAAAAGATGAAAAGAATTAAGGGGAGACAAAATGAAACTTGATAAGTCATATTTTGATGATATTCGCGGAGCGGTGTATTTTCCCGCCCGCGCCTACAACGCCTACCAGACCTTTACCATGTTTGACCCAAAAGAATTTGAAAGAGACCTTGGCTATGCGTCTATGGCCGGTATCAACGCCTACAGGCTGTTTTTGAGTTATCACTACTACCTTGAGAATAAGGAAAGCTTTTTTGAAAAGACCGAGACAATGCTGGAACTGGCCCATAAGCACAATATCCGCATAATGACTGTGCTGTTTGAGGATTGCGGCGTTGAATTTGACGAAAAGAGTGCCAATGAACGCAACCCATATACTGCGGTCTGCGTCAGATACCCGGGAAAAGAGATAGAACATAATAGGGAAAGATTCCCGGAAGTAAAGGTTTATCTTAAGGATTTCATGGATCGCTACAGGGATGATACAAGGATCCTTGCCATAGAGATCATGAATGAACCTCACAAAGAAACCGGAAATGTGGAATTTGCCAGATACATCGCTGAGTATGTAAACAGCATTCGGGGCATTATCCCTCTTACCATCGGATGCATAATGCCGGTGCACAACCTGTATTTTGCAGATCTGATAGACATTTACCAGTTTCATGACAACTTCCCCACATCCCCTGAGGCGTTCAGGGCAGCGGTTACAGAAGCAAAGCACATAGAGAGCGTTACCGGTAAGCCCTTTTGGATCACAGAGTGGCAGAGACTGCGCGAAAAAGGTCCGGGATGGGGACAGGCAGATATCCCAGAGGAGTACAAGCTTCCAAAACTGTCTTCTCTTGCGGATATTGTCCATGAAGCAGGTATCGGATCATTTTTCTGGTCTCTCATGGTAAAACCCGCGTACCTTCCGGAGCAGAGGATAAACGGCACATATAACGGGTTGTTCCATGAGGACGGAAGTGTCTACAGCGCTGAGGATTTTGCCGCAGTGTCCGGAAAAGAGTGGGACAAAGAAGTATACGAAGGTCTTCCGGTGTGGTATCAGAAGGATCTTGAAGATACCGAAAAATAATCAATGATCAGGGTATAAGAGGTTATGAGAATGAGAATAAAGGCGGCTTATTATGTAAAGATGTTTCTTTTGATAATAGTACCTTTTCTGGTGCTGACAGCCGCCTCTGTTGTGAGTTATCAGAAAAAGGTAGTAGAAAAGCAGCTGCTTTATATTGATGAAAAGACAAGGCTGGCGGAGCTTCAGATAACCAAGCTCTTTAGTGAGATGGACAGCATTGCCAAGTCGGTTGTGGTCAATGAACAGATCACGGACATTCTCTCGAGAACCAAAAACGTTGTCACCTATGAAGGATTCAAGGACCACAAGACAATTGAATCCGTCCTTAAGATGTCCACAGTCTATGCCAGCTATCAATACGGCGTTACCCTGGTGACTCCGCGATATACCTATACAAGTAATGCAGAGTATAACTCTTTGCTTGATAACAACAGCGAGCTGTATATAGAGGGTGCCAAGGTCAAGGGGGTCAAGGCAATCCGCGGAGATGGCCGGATCATCAGCCTTGTGCGAAGCATCTATCAAAAAGACAGGCTTCTTGGAGTTGTTATAGTAGATGTTAATCTTTCTTATATCCGCAGGATCCTTGAGCCATTTAATGAGAGCGACAATCTCATCTTTATACAGGATGGTCACGGCAATACCATTTATCAAAATGACAGTGCAGCCATGCTTGTACGTGATGAGGTGCCGCCTCTTTCCGTATCCATGGACAGGAGCGGGAAACTTAAGTGGAACAATAAAACCTATCTGATGCAGTCCCACAGAGACCTCGAGGACGATATCTCAGTTATGTTTCTGGTGGATGCAGCTGAAGTGTACAGGGACTCTATCAGGATCTTCATTGTTTTTATCAGTTATTTTATTCCTTTTACGATCCTCATTAATTTCTTTTTGATCCGCCATAACCGAAGGATAGAGCAGGAAAAGAGACAATATGAGATGAAAAACCTTCAGACTCAGATAAATCCCCACATGATCTACAACACGCTCAACACCATCACCAATCTGGCTCAGCTACAGGGGGTCAGCAACATCGAAGAGGTATCTTCCTCCTTTGCCGGGCTCCTTAAACTGATCTCAAAGAGTAAAGGCGAGTTCATTACTTTAAAGGATGAGGTTGAGTACATCAGAAAGTATATAAGCATAAAAAAGTACAACATGCTTTACGATTTTTCTTTTGACACGGATATAAGCATGGAAGCTGAGGATGCACCGATACTAAAACTCCTGCTTCAGCCCCTTGTGGAAAACTCCTTGAACCATGGATTTGCACAGCTGTGTGCCTGGAAAAAATATAAGGTACTCATAAGGGCAAAGGTAGTTGGTGACACCATGTGCATAGACATAGAGGACAATGGAGTCGGTATGTCAAAAGAACAGCTGGAGCATATTCACGACAGTGATAAAGGGCCGGAAAATGCATTTCTCAGCGTGGGAGTAGCAAACGTATACGAAAGGCTGAAGCTTAACTACGGCAACAACGCACTTTTTACGGTAAACAGCAGTGAAGGAGAAGGAACGGCAATCCACCTGGAATATCCGATGTAAGGAGGTTTATCATGTTCAGTATTGAAATTGTAGACGATGACATCATCATGCAGGGAAAAATAGCAGGATATCTGGAAAAACAAAGTGACGACCTGGTGGTCTGCGCAAAATGTATAAACGGCTCCAGTGCCATTGCGGCAGTCCGCGAATACTCTCCGGACCTTCTGATACTTGACATGGATATGCCGGATATGACAGGAACCCAGGTGATAAGGACTCTTTCTGAGGAAAAGATAATGCCGGCTGTCCTGGTGCTGAGTAATTACGACAATTACGAGTTTGTCAGGGAAGCCATGAAGTACGGCTCCTATGACTATCTGTTAAAACACCAGCTGACAGAAGACATTCTGATGGACAAGATCGCAGAGATAAGAAAAGAGACAAAAAAAAGAGAGCATAAGCAGAATATCTATACACAGATGAAGGATGTGGCTCTGAGCAAGATGCTTAAGGATCTGTTCCTGGGGCAGGCGGATGATGAGATCGCACAAGAGATAGAAAACATCCTGTCAGAGGGAGAAACGGAAAAAGAGAAAAAATATGTCTGCGCAAGTCTCAGGATACCTGACTCCTGCCATAGGACGGGCAGCACTGTTGCTATTGATAAAAAGAAGCTCGTCAGAGGAGTGCTTTCGATTGCAGACACCATATACGGCTCTGTAGGCAATGGAATCGTTTGTAATATGGACAACGGTGAGATTGCTGTACTTCATGCATATCTAAGTGACAGGCAGGATGCAGAGATCAGGAATGAAGCCGAAGCTTATGCCTACACACTGGCGAGCAATGTGAAAAAACTCATGGGAACAGAGCTGGTATATGCAGTTGGTCCCGTGATGACAGCGATAGCAGACAGCTACCGGAAAGCCAGACAGATGCTTGGGGACAAGACCTTTGACGGCTGTTCGGACTATGTTAAAGACACTATCGCCTACATAGACTCCAATTTCGAAAAAGATATAAATCTTGAAGGAGTGGCTAAACAGATCCATGTTTCCTCCTCCTATCTGTCAAGGCTCTTTAAGCGCGAAATGGGGATGGCGTTTATAGAGTACCTGAACAGCTACAGGGTTAAGATGGCAAGAAAATATCTTGAAGAGGGAGAGCACAATCTCTATGAGATATCAGTAAAGTCCGGTTTCAATTCATACAATTATTTTCTTAAAGTATACAAGGAATACACGGGACTCAGACCTTCGGAATGTATTCAAAAAGACAAAATAATGTAGTTGCATGACAAGGATGTGTGATGACCTTAAAAAGGGCTGAATGTATACTTAAGTTGCGGTCGACCAAATGAACAAGACTATATTTTTGGAGGGTAAATATGAAAAAACGTATAGTGTCATTAGCTCTTGGGGTAAGCCTTCTTTTGGGGGCATTAACCGGTTGCGGAAACGCAACATCTGAAGCCGCTGCTTCTGACAGCTCTGTAAGCCAAACGGCGCAGGCTGGAGAAAACGTAAATAAAGAAGGATTTCCTATCGTAAACGACGAGATCACACTTAGGGTATTCGGACAAAGAGGTCCTGCGCAGCAGCCATGGGACACAATGTCCATGTGGAACAAATATCAGGAAATGACCAACATCAAGCTGGACTTTACCGACGTACTGTCTGCTGAGGGGTACGATGAGAAAAAGAGCCTTATGTGGGCCAGTGATGATTATGATGATGTATTTGTGAGAGCTTTTCTAACCAACTCAGAAATTGTCAAGTATGGCTCTATGGGCATACTTGTTCCACTTGAAGATATGCTTGAAGAATATGCACCGAATATCTCAAAACATATTAAAGAAAACCCGGCAATACTTGCAAGGATAACCGCTCCTGACGGACATATTTATGCTCTTCCCGCACTTATAGATCTGACAGCTGCAAGGGATGAGAAATTCTGGATCAATACAAAGTGGCTGGATGAAGTCGGACTTGATACTCCCAAGACCTTAGATGATCTTGAGGCTGTCTTAAAGGCATTCAAGACTACTGATTTTAACGGCAACGGAATTGCAGATGAGGTTCCGATGAGTGCAGCGGATGCTGATACTCTCATCAGGAGATTTGCAGGTGTGTGGGGACATCAGTGGCAGTTCGATACATGGCTTGATGTAAATGACGGCAAGGTTGAGACATATCTTACAGATGACAGCTTTAAGGAAGAGCTGATGTGGCTTCACGACATGTATGAGCAGGGGCTTATTGATGAAGAGGTCTTTACGCAGGAATATGCCAAGTACCTCTCAAAGGCATCAGGCAATCTTCTCGGATTTTTCTTTAACCAGGCAGATGACGCTTTTGACTCTACCGATTACATTGGTATTTCTCCATTTACAGGTGCTGCCGACAAGCAGTATGTTCAGTCGGCTCCTATAGCAAGAGATAACGGTGTGTTTGCTATCAGCTGTGACTGCAAGTATCCTGAGGCAGCTCTTCGCTGGATTGATTACTTCTACGGCGACGAGGGTTCCATCATGATGAGATACGGCGTAGAAGGGGAGAATATGTACTTTGACGAGGACGGACTTCCCAGATACAACGATGGTATCCTGAACAGCCCGGAGGGAAGCGGTACTGAGATCGGCAAGTTCACAATCTGGCCCGGTGGCGGTGCACCACAGCTTGTCAATGAAAAGAACTGTGAGGCCATTGCATCCGAGAACACTTTAAAGGCTCAGGTTGCTCTTGATCCATATGTTCCCGAAAACATATATTCAGCACCTCTTTTCACAGATGAGGTCAATGACAGAGTAAATGTTCTCTGGTCAGACATAGAAAGTTATGTTCAGACCACAACCGCTCTGTTCATCAGGGGTGAAGAACCCTTTACTTCCTGGGACACCTATGTTCAGACCCTTAAGGATATCGGCATCGATGAGTGGGTATCAATCTACCAGGAAGCTTATGACAAGCTCAAATAATAAAGGAGAAACAGATTAACATGAATAAGGCATTTAGAAAAAGGGTGTTTTCTAAATGGCAGTTGATCGTGATGTTTCTCGTTCCGTTCATATGGTACATAGTTTTCTGCTATGTACCTATGTACGGGATCCAGCTGGCTTTTAGAAATTACAACCCAAGGCTCGGATACCTTGGAAGTCCCTTCGTCGGGTTCAGATATTTTGAGCAATTCTTTTCTTCATACTATAACAGAGACATTATCTGGAATACTGTATCGATCAGTTTATATTCTATAATCTTCGGTTTCCCTATTCCCATATTGCTGGCGATCATACTGAATGAGCTGCCGGGAGTGCACTTTAAAAAGGTGCTTCAGAATATTACCTACGTACCTCATTTTATTTCAACTGTGGTTTTGTGCGGTATGTTGTATCTGTTCCTGTCACCTCAGTACGGCGTTCTTAACAGCCTGCTTAATTTCCTGGGCTTTGAGTCCATTGGATTTCTGGAGTCCAACAGGTATTTCAAGGCAGTGTATGTTTTGTCGGATATATGGCAGGAGAGCGGATGGAATTCGGTAATATACATTGCAGCTCTTGCAGGAATAGATCCTGAGCTCTACGAGGCTGCCAAGATTGATGGTGCCGGAAGGCTTGGACGTATCATTCATATTTCCATTCCGGGCATTGCTTCCACAATAGTCACACTGCTGATCTTAAGGATCGGACAGGTTATGACAATAGGATTTGAGAAAGCATATCTTCTTCAGAACAACTTAAATATCCAGTCCAGTGAGATCATATCTACACTGGTCTATAAGCAGGGTATTTTGCAGGGAAATTATGGATATGCCACTGCAGTGGGACTGTTTAACTCCGTTATCAATCTTGCGCTGATCATTATTACAAACAGGATATGCAGGAAATACTTTGAAATCAGTCTATGGTAATGGGGATATGAAAAATGAAAAAAAGTATAAGCGACAGATTATTTGATTATGTGATCATTATTATCAGTGTAGTAATTCTGCTGATGGTGGCATATCCGCTCTATTATGTCATCATTGCATCTTTCAGTAAGCCTGAGGCGGTCTTGTCCGGCAAGCTTACATTCTTTCCGGTGGGATTTAATGTTAAATCCTATCAGATGGTCTTTCATGAGCCGAAGATCTGGAGGGGCTACGGCAATACCATTTTATATACCGTTCTGGGAACGACAATAAACCTGATTTTAACCACGCTGTGTGCGTTTCCGCTGTCAAGAAAGGACATGCCATACAGAACGCTCCTTACTTTCCTCGTATCTTTTACCATGCTCTTCGGAGGCGGGATGATACCTGTTTATCTTGTGGTAAAAAACATCGGGATCACTGACAGTATCTGGGCTATGGTCATACCTAACGCACTTAATACCTACAACATGCTGGTCATGAAAAACTATTTCCAGTCAAGCATACCGGGAGAGCTGCAGGAAGCAGCTGCTATCGATGGCTGCAATCACATCATGACTCTGCTTCATGTGGTACTTCCACTGTCAAGGCCCATCATGGCCGTCATCACATTGTTTTATGCTGTGCAGCACTGGAATGCTTTTTTTAACGCCATAATTTATCTCAGGAAGGACTCTCTGTTTCCGCTTCAGATCATTCTAAGGGAGATACTGCTGCAAAACAGTCTGGAAGCCGTTGGCGGAGATATGACGGGAATGTACGAAAAGGTAATGCAGGGAGAGACCATGAAATATGCACTTATCATGGTTGCCAGCGTGCCCATACTCATCTTTTATCCCTTCGTACAAAAATACTTCACCAAAGGCATTATGGTCGGAGCGGTGAAAGGATAAGAATACAGGGGTTAACATGATGCATATACTTATCGCAGCGATCTGTTTTCTTGCTTCCTTTGTGGGAGCTATCTGCGGAGTCGGAGGAGGCGTCATCATAAAGCCGCTTCTGGATGCACTGTCAGGCTATGATGCGGCTGTAGTCAGCTTCCTTTCCGGCTGCACAGTACTGTCGATGAGCGCATATTCGACAGGAAGGACCGTTTTTAATAAAAAATTATCCGGTGCGGGAGCCTCAAAGATACTTATCGCGGTGGGGGGAGCTTTTGGTGGACTTTTGGGAAAGAGCTTTTTTAACATCCTGATAGAAAGTGTCGGAAACGATCATATGGTCGTTACGGTCCAATCAGCCATACTTTTTATTATCACGGCAGGCACGCTTTTGTATACCCTTTTTAAAGAAAGGGTCACAAAAAAATCAATAACAGCACTCCCCGGCATTGTCCTGGCCGGGGTGATCCTTGGCCTGGTCTCTGCATTTCTGGGGATAGGCGGAGGCCCGATAAATATCGTTGTCTTAAGCTATTTTTTCTCAATGGATACAAAAGAAGCAGCTGAGAGTTCGCTTCAGATAATACTGTTATCCCAGGTGATGTCGCTGATAACTTCGGTTGTGACAGGCACGGTCCCAACTGTGGATATCGTACTTCTGGCCATGATGATCATCGTGGGAGTTGCGGGCGGAGCCCTTGGCAGAAGGATAAATGACAGGATCGCGCCAAAGAGCGTCGATGTGCTGTTTATGTCTTTTTTATCCGTTATCATTCTGATAACGGCATACAATTTCGGATCAAATATCCACATAACATAATAGAAACAAGAGGAATCTAACAACATGAACAATATACCCAAAGATGAATATCCAAGACCTGATTTTGTAAGAGATGACTTCCAAAGCCTCAACGGCATTTGGGATTTTGCATATGACGATGAAAACATCGGACTGTCTGAAAAGTGGTACCAGAATGCGATTGGAGTATTTGACAAAAAGATCAATGTACCCTTTACTTGTCTTTGCGAACTGTCGGGGATCAATGACCAGGAATTTCATGATATTGTCTGGTACAAAAAAGAAGTTGTCTTTGAAAGGAAAAATAAAGACAGCAGGCTGCTGCTGCACTTTGGAGCCATAGATAATGAGTCTGATATCTGGATCGACGGATATCACCTCCGCCATCATGAGGGAGGAAACACGCCTATAGAGATAGATATTACCGATGTTGTTACTGGTGATAACGAACATGTGATAACAGTAAGAGCCTTTGATGATTCCTTTGACTTTGAGATGACAAGGGGAAAACAGTTCTGGGAGAAAAAATCCAGCGGTATCTTTTACACAAGAACTGTCGGGATATGGCAGAGCGTATGGGTAGAAGAGGTACCGTCTGTTTATTTAAGAGATGTCAGGATCACGCCTGATCTCGATGAGAGAATAATCGACATCGAGATGAACATTGCCGGTGGAAAAAAGGCTGTTGCGGAGGTTGACATAAGTCTCAAAGGAAGAGAACTCTTATCTGACAGGATAAGGATAGAAAATGGAAAGGCCAGAGTAAAATACTGGCTTGACAGCTCCATAACCCTGGACTGGCATCATCAGGAGAGCTGGACCTGGAGCCCGGAGAACCCGGTGCTTTTTGATATCAGCTATACAATAGAGGGATCTGACAACGGGGAAAGAGACGTTGTAAAAGGCTATTTTGCATTCAGAAAGATCAATACGGCAAATGGCAGGATACTCCTAAACAACAGACCTTACACCATGAAGATGCTTCTTGATCAGGGATATTTCAGGAAAGGTCTTCTGACTGCTCCAACTGATGAGGATCTGAAAAATGACATTCTAAACACAAAGAAAATGGGCTTTAACGGAGTCCGCAAGCATCAAAAGGTGGAGGATCCAAGATTTCTTTTTTGGGCTGACAAGCTGGGACTTATCGTGTGGGGCGAAGGACCAAGCTCCTACGAGTACTCGGAACTTGCCGCCGAGCGTCATACACAGGAGTGGCTTGAGATATTAAGGAGGGACTACAACCATCCGTGTATTATTGCATGGGTCCCTTTAAATGAGTCCTGGGGAGTTCATGAGATTCTTGACAGAGAAGATGAACAGGCGCATTCGCTGGCGCTTTATTATCTTATAAAGTCAATAGACAGAACCAGACTTGTTATTTCAAATGACGGATGGACACACACAAAGTCAGACATTATAACGATTCATGACTACAGCGGAGACAGGAAGGAGCTTGAAGAGAGATATAAAAGCCTTGATAACATCATAAATCAGTTCCCCGGAGGTCATGCGCTCTTTGCAAAGGGCTACGGATACCACGGTGAACCCATCATGGTGACTGAGTTTGGCGGCATCTCATATTGTGCCGACGGAACAAAGGGCTGGGGCTACACAGACGCCAGGGATGCAGAAGACCTCCTTGAAAGATACAAAAATGTGGTGGAGCCGATGCTTGATTCGCCTTATGTTCAGGGCTTCGTATACACCCAACTCACAGATGTAGAGCAGGAGATAAACGGTCTCATGACTTATGACAGGCAGTTTAAGGTGGATCCGGAAGAGATAAAGAAGATAAACAGATAAAAGCCTGCAGTGCAGCTTAATGAAATCGAATTATAAAGGTTTTTGTTTTATAATTATATTATGAAACCAATAAACGTCTATGCACTTACAAGATTAAATAATCCCGAGCTGATGTCGAAGGTCGAAAGACAGATGTCAGGCCGTAGAATGAATATCAGGATCCGCAAATGGGAAACAGAAGGGCTCAGACTTTTTTGCGATAGGCTGCAGCCGGTGTGCAGTGATGCCTGCTCGCTGACATTCTATTATTCTTATACGATGCAGAAGCTCGGAAAAGAATTTGATCTCCTTCGCATCGCAGACAACCAGATCGTCAATATTGAACTCAAG
>JAEEGL017042128.1_pt1 | contig 15434 bp, 10 predicted proteins | sample 9134231 | NCBI WGS metagenome assembly JAEEGL01 (sample SAMN16246548, study PRJNA631951) | gut metagenome | biome: gut microbiome; feature: rumen; material: fiber-attached | host: Bos | place: Iran: Karaj | collected 2018-10 | reverse complement strand
GTCGTAGTACGCGGGAATAACCGTCTGGCTCGTCATGGAGCAGGTCGCCTCGAGGACCGTCGCGATCATGTTGATCTTGTCCTCCGCGAGCGTCGTCGGGCAGCAGTACAGCGGGACGCCGTCGTACTGGTTCACGCGGTAGTTCTCCTGCTTTTCATCGAATTTCGGGAGCGGGATGATCATGAAGTCGGATTCCATGTTGCGGATGATCTCGTTGCCCGCCATGTTGAAGGTATTCGGGCAGAAGAGGACGCGGTCCTCGTTGAGCATGTTGATGCTCCCGCTGTCGAACGCCGAGTTTTCGAGCATCGCGCCGTAGTTCGTGTTATAGAAAATATTATGTAGCTTGTCAAAGACGTCGACGGTGTGCTCATTGCCGAGGATGACCATGTACTCGCCCGCGTCGTCCCGGCCGGTGTATTCCACGCCGTTGGCGAAGACCATGCCGTTGAGGACGTGGCCCTTCTGCATGATGACGCCGAAGCAGTCGTTGAGATCGACCTGCGCGTTGCCGTTGAGGTCGCGGTAGACGTTCTCGCACATCGCGCTCATCTGATCGAGCGTCCAGTTGCCCTCGAGGACGATGCCGTAGATCGATTCGCCGGGGAAGAAATCGTTCCAGACGGTGGCATTGACGAACATGGCGTAGATGTACGCGATGTAGTTGTGAGTCATGTCGCCGGTGAGCCAGAAGATGTTGTCCTTGTAGTTGATGTTCTCGATGAAGAGCTGGCTCCAGTACGGCGCGTTGATGTTGACGGTCTTGGTGACGCCGTGCTCGTTGAGCCTCATCATCTGACCGGACGCCGCGAGGGAGACGTTGAAGCGGGTGTGGGCGCAGAAGAGGTCGTACTCGTCGCTCCCGGCTGCGACAGCCTGCGTGGCCGCGGAGTTGAAGCCGCCGTATCCGGTCTTTTCGCCGAGCACGAGCTTTACGTTTAGACGTTCCTCCAGCGAGCGGTTCCGACGCCAGTACGCCTCGTTCACGACGTCGCTGATATCGTCCGTCTCTTCGTCGAGCTCGATGGACTTGGTCTCCTCAGAGGAGAGGAAGGTGACCTCATAGCCGCCGTAATCGAGCGTTTCGGGGAGGGCGTCGAGGTATTTCGGCTCGTCCTCGGCTTCCTCCGGCGTATTGGCCGCGGGATCGGCGCCGGGATTCGCGTCAGGCGCGTCGGGATCGTCCTTGGCGTTCGCGCAGGAGACGAGAGGCGCGAGGAGCAGGGCGGCGAGCAGAAGGGAGAGGACGCGGGTGAATGTCTTGCGGTTCATGCTGACCTCCGGTTTGATGAAATGTTGTGAAATCCTGACCTTATTATAGCGCAGAATCCGCCCGAATGCAAGGGATTTTTATATTTCTGCGGCGATGCTTTCAAAAAAGAAAAAGCCCGGAGGCTCTTTCTCTGCGTTTATCCGAACAGGCGGGCGAAAATATCGGACATCTCGCCGCGCGAGAGGACGTAGGGGCTGTTCGCGAAGTTCCCGGCGCCGGCAACGCGGTCGATCAGGATCTCGCGCTCGTCGGCCGGGATCGCGAGCGAGATGCCGGAGGCCTCGGGGATCCGGCGGATCATCTCCTCCGGCGTGGTCCCGAGCGCGTCTGCCAGCTCGCGTGCGCGGCGGTTCCCCTCCGCCGTCAGCATGTTGTAGGTGAGGAACGCGCCTTCGAAGACCGCGCATGCCTCCCCGTGCGGGAATCCGCGGGAGAGCGTCAGGCAGTAGCCGAGCGGATGCGGGAAGCCCGTTCCCGTGGTGTCGATGGCAACGCCCGCCGCCGTCGCCGCGTATACCAGCCTTGCCCGGTCCTCAGCCGTCCAGCCGGTGCGCTTTCCCTGCCGGAAGAGGACGTCCCAGATCGCGCGGGCGGCGTCGAGAGCGGCTTCTGCGGAGGCGGGCGTCGTCTTCGGGGAGAAATAACTCTCCATGGCATGCGCCAGCGCGTCGAGGGCGGTGGAGACGGTGTAGCGGTCGGAGAGGGTGGCGGTATAGCGCGGATCGACGAACGATGCCCGCGGATACGCCGAGACGTCCTTGAACGTCTTTTTCTTCGCCCCGCCGTCGATGGTCAGGACGGAATAGCGGCAGGCCTCGCTTCCGGTCCCGGCGGTCGTGGGAACGGCGATGATCGGCAGGCACGGCGCGGTCCGCTTTGTCTCGTCGTAGATGTCCATCACGGAGATCGTCGGGTTCGCGGCGTATCCGGCGACGGCTTTCCCGGCGTCGAGCGCGGAGCCGCCTCCGATCGCGACGATGAAATCGCATCCCTCGCGAACGGCAAGCTGCCCGGCCTCACGGCAGTCGGGAGCGGGCGGATTCTCCTTCACGCCGGTCCAGCGGACGAAGGTGCATCCCGCCCTCCCGAGCGTTTCGGCGACGTCGGCAAACGCGCCGCAGGCATCGGCGCCGTGCGCACCGCTCACGATGAGAGCGCGGCGTCCGCAGGCGGCGAAGACTTCGGGATGATCGGTCAGGCAATGCGCGCCCGTGAAGATCCGGACGGGCTTGTATGCGGTAAAGTCCATGGTTTGCTCCGGTTTGTCCCGTCTCCCGGAAACGGTCCGGCAGACGGAAGTTTTTTCAGTTTCGCGGATATTCTATCATTTCTCCCCGGGAAATGCAAGAGACGGAACAGCGAACATACCGGTCGAATTCGGCCGGAAGTTGGCAATAATCTACAAGGTTCTCCCGGACGGGCAAAAAAGTCCCCGCCGGGCTGCGATGACCTGACGGGGATTCTGTTCTTCGTTTCGATTCAGTTTTTGTCAGTTTTTGATCTCGACGTCCGCATGGTCGACGATGAACTCGTGCACGAGGTCGGAGAGGATCGTCTGGCGGATCAGGGGCTTGTCGTAGGTCTCCTCGAAGGCTTCGAGGGAGGCCATTTCGTAGTATTTCGTCGCGTATTCGGTCGCGCGCTTCGTGTATTCGGCCTCGCTCAGGGAGAGGTTTTCCCGCCGCGCGATGGCGTAGACGATCATTTCTTCCTTGATCTTCTGCTCCGCCTCTTCCTTGGCGGTGCTGTAGAATTCCTCCTCGGTCATCCCGTCGAAATAGAGGGAGACGTAGGTCGCGAAGTTCAGGCCCATCACCTCGGCGTACGCCTGGTTGGACTCGACCATCGCATTGTAATACTCGCTCACCTCGGCGTCCGGCCATTTGATGACCTCGGTGTTTTCATACACGACGTCCCAGACCTGATCGGACACGTACTGGTAGTAGATGTCGCGGTAATAGTTCTCGAGGCTCTGACGCGCCGCCGCCTCGTACTCCGCCTTGGAGCCGTAGCCGAGATACGCCCGCACGAAGTCCTCCGTGTATTCCGGGAGCTCCTGCTCGCAGACCTCGTGGACCGTGATCTCGAAGTGGACATCCTCGCCGGCGTGTTCCGGGAACTGGTAATAGGGATCCGGGAAGGTCAGATCGACCGAGAGCGTGGATTCCGGCATCGCGCCGACGATGGCATTCTCGAAATCGTCGAAGTAGGTCCCGGAGCCGAGCACAAGCTCCGCGTCCGTTTCCGAGCCGCCGTCGAATTCTTCCCCGCCGATGGTCCCGACATAATCGATGTAAACCGTATCGCCGAGGGCCGCGCCGCGGTCCGTGACGTCGTTCAGACGGGAGTAGTAGGAGCGGGAGGACAGGATCTGCTGCTCGATCGCCTCGTCGGTCACCTCGATGTGATAACCGACCGCGGGAAGGTTTTTGTACTCCGCGAGCTTGATGTATTCGGAAAGGTCGTAGTTGTATTTTGCCGTCAGAAGATCGTCCTCGGTCTTTTTGCAGCCCGCGGCACACATGCCGAGGGTCAGGACTGCGAGGACGAGAGCCAGAATCTTTTTCATGGATCGCACCTGTCGTGTGTTTATGGATTGTCAGAGTTTTTTTATTATATCACAATTTCCCCGGAATTGCAAGAGGCTGCCGGAATTTTCGCGCTGTTCACGGCTCTTGGTTCCGGCTTTTCGTCAGAAGGATCCGTGCCGACGCGCGTGCGGCGATCATGCCGAAGGCTCCGTAGATCGCAAAGATGCGCAGAAAGCTGCCGACGATCGACGCGATCTCGGTGGATGTGATGCCGGAATACGTGAGCAGAAAGCTGACGAGGTACCAGATCTCCGCGAGGACGCGCGAGACGGCGTAGGGCAAAACGGACAGCGCCGCGGCGACGAGGGGGGCGAACCTGGCGCGTCGGCGGGACGTATCGGCTTCGCGGAAACGCCTGCGCACCGCGAGGATCACCCAGAGTCCCGCGGCGGTGAAGGCGGCTTCGTAGAGGAATTCGCCGAGCAGCCAGAAGACCGCGACCGCTCCGTAGTCCCCGAGGTTTCCCGTGAGGGCGTCGATGACGAAGCGCGCGGCATAGTCGATCAAAGCCGCGGTGAGGCAGAGGACGAAGAGCGGCGCAGTCCTCCTGCCCCGGTAGGCGAACGCCGTGAGCGCGCCGAGCCCGACCGCCACCCGGAGCGCGGCAATGAGCTCGGCTCCGTAGTCCGCGAGGGAGGCGAGCCACTTGGGGCACGCGATGTCCGAGGCGGCTGCGGCGGACAGATAGGAAACGGCTCTTCCCGCCGCGGCAAGAAGCAGGAGAACCAGAAAAACGCAGAGCAGCGTGAGACTCCCGCGCCGCTTCGGCTGAGATGGAACGTTCATGATGTGCTCCCGGTGGTGGGATGGTTCGAATGCTATTATACCAGACAGATCCGTGAATTTCTTGCGGGAATTGTAAAAAGATTGTCTTCCTCCGCCCTATTCGGCTTTTTCGTACACCCGGACAGCGCATCCGTCGAAACCGACCGGAACGGGTGTCCCGTACCGGTTCGCGGGACTCGGCGTGACCTCGACGGCGATTTCGTTTTCCCCGGGCACGAGGAGCGCGGTGATGTCGAGGGCATAGGGGCGGAAGAGGATGCGTCCGGCCGCTTTGCCGTTCACCGTGACGTCTCCGGCGTCGTGCATCCCTTCGAACGTCAGGACGGCGCGGCGGTTTTCCGCAGGCCTCCAGTCGAAAGCCATCCTTCCTTCGGCGAGCGAGACGATCTCGACGATCCGCTCTTCCTCCGGCTCCCCGAGCACGGGCAGAGCGGACGGATCGAATCCGATCACGAGGGCGGCGTGTCCCGGGATCTCGGCGGGATAGGCAAATCCGCCGCCGCACATCTGTCCGGTCAGCGGCTCGATGCCCCCGGTAAAGGGATCAAAGCGGTACGCCGCCTGCGAAAGGGAGGTGACGAAGCGTCCCCGGATCGGCGCGAGCCCTTCGTTGATGAAGGAGAAGAACTCGCATCCCGATTTCGACATGTGGGTGAAGCGCAGATTGCCGTGCGTCTCTCCCTCGAAGAAATGCGGGCGGTCCCTTTTGATTTTCGCGAGGTATCCGGCGAAGTCCGAGCCGCGGTAGAGATGCCCGCCGTGAACCTCGAATTCGCCGAGCTTGGTGACGATCTCCGCATTGAGGCGCAGACGCCCTTCGATGAGGACCGTGTCGTAGTGATAGCGGTCGATCACGACGTGGCCGTCGTCGATATGCGCGCGCTCCATGAAATCCTCGAGGGAGAGGTAGTTGAACGGCCGCATGTCCCGGTACAGATCCTCGACCGGCTTCACGGGGGTGTGTTCCGGCGAGCAGAGGACCGCGGCCTCCGGATTATCCGAGCCCGTTGCGTTCAGCCACGACATGCGCTTGATATACCCGGCGAGCTTGCGGTAGTCCTTCCACCACACCGATGCGGGACCGACGTCCGGCGGTCTCTCCCCGGACTGCAGAGGCGTGCGGAGCGAATAATAGAAGGCATGCGGAAGGATCCACGAGGTCCCGCGGGCGAACAGGAAGTTCAGGTACCACATCATCTCGTCCGGCGGGAAATTCCACGGATTGCCCCGTTCCCCGCACACGCCGAATGCCTCGACGGACGAACGGGACAGGCCCCGGTGACGCGCGGCGTCCGCAGCGGATTTCGCGAGGATCGAATCGGGAGACGTGAGCTCCGTGCCCGGCTCGACCATGCGCCAGACGAGATCCTGTCCGGGGATGTCGAAATATTTCAGCGTATCGCAGTCGCCGGATGCCGCCGGATGCCCCATCAGAGCGATCCCGTGGGCGCGGCACCAGCGGGAAAGCGGCGCATAAAAGGCTTCCCCGAGGCGGCGCCGGACCGTTTCGGCATGGATGCGTTCGGCCTCGCGGCGGAGCTTTTTGTCCTCCGGCTCAAAGAGGAGCGCGGCAAGATGGGAAAAGTCCCCGCCCGCCTCGAAAAAGTCCTCGATCATGTCGTAGGACCACGGGATCCCGCCGTCGAGATGCGCGCACCGGCCCGTGACGGACGGCTCGTCGGTGAAAAAGCCGATGACGGTCTGTCCGAAATACTCCCCGATCGCGCCGGAATACTTCTCATGCGTGTGCCGGATAAAGCACTCGGTCGCCATGGGATTGAGGAGGTCCGCGGCTTTCGGCGCATTCGGCTGCCCGTCGTCCTCGTCGGGGGAGAGGCCGCGGATCGTTCCGCCGGTGTAGCCGAGCACGAGCAGGTAGGGCTGCCAGTCATCCGCGGCATCGCGCGGGCGATCGAGCTTCACGCCGGCGAGCTTCCCTTCCCGGAACCGGAGCCACAGCCGGAACTGCGGATCCTCGTCCCCGGGAATTGCCGTGCCTTCGGGAACGGCATACAGACGCCGCGCGGCAAACCGGGGTTCCTCCCGGACGACCTCGCCGTGCGCCGATCCGGAGGGATACATGCCCTCGTCGTAGAGGATCACGAGCATGAAGCGGCGCTTCGCCTCCTCGCAGACGGTCTTCACAAGGTCAAAATACCCGTCGGAAAGATATCCGACGCCGCTCATGCCGAGCCGGGGATGGATCACGACGCCGTCGATCCCCTTGCGGTGGAACGAATCGAGCTGTCGAACGAGCTCGTCTCTGTCAAGCGTGTCGTTCCAGAACCAGAACGGCATGGGGGAGAAGGCCGGACCGGGGTTCTGCCAGATGTCGCGGATGATATCGAACATGGGAACGCTCCTCTTGTTTTTCGGAAGATGTCCCTATTATACTCCAAACCGGCCCGAAATGCAAGGAACCGGACGAAAGAAGACGGCCGAGTTGTGAAAAAAGCGATTTGTTTTCGCCGTTTTCATTGACATCCGCGCCTGAAACATGTATAATGGGTAACGTATATAGATCATTCCCGAAAGGATAGACAGCATGAAAAAACTCTCCAAGGGCAAGGTATGGTGTTTCGCCGTCGGCCAGTTCGGCTGGTCGGTGCTCGCCGCGCTCATCTCCAGCTGGCTCGTGAACTACTATCAGCCGGACGAAACCGCCATCGCGGACGGTCAGATCCTCTTCATCCCGCAGGGCCGCGTCATCCTCGGCATCCTCACCGTGCTCGGCGCGATCACCGCGTTCGGACGCATTTTCGACGCGATCACCGACCCGCTCGTCGCCTCCTCCTCCGACAAGTGCAAATCGAAGGACGGGCGGCGCATTCCCTTCATGCGGTTTGCCGCGATCCCCTTCGCGCTCACCTGCATCCTGACCTTCTGGTCCCCCGTCGGCGAGACGAGCTGGATCAACGCCGTGTTCCTTTTCGTCATGATCACGCTCTTCTACCTGTTCATGACGATGTACTGCACGCCGTACAACGCGCTGATCCCCGAGCTCGGCGCGGATCAGGAGACCCGCATGCTGATCTCGACGGCGATCTCGTTCACCTACATCGCCGGTATGGCCATGGCGTATGTCGCGCCCGTGGTCTGGGGGATGTTTGAGAACTTCCTGCCCCGCGTCACCGCGATCCGCGTGACCTTCACGATCATGAGCCTCATCGGCCTCGTGTGCATGTTCGTCCCGGTCTTCACGATCCGGGAGAAGGACTACGTCGACGCCAAGCCCGCCGAAGGGACTGCGATCCATTCCCTCGCCGCGACCTTCAAGAACCACGACTTCCGCGTCTTCGTGGCATCCGACATCGCCTACTTCCTCGGCATCACGATGTTCCAGACGGCGCTTCCCTTCTTCGTCACAACCCTGCTCGGCCTCGACGAGAGCATGTCGACGGTGTATTTCGTCCTCATGACCGCGCTCTCCGTGCTCTTCTACATCCCGGTCAACAAGCTGACGCCCCGCTTCGGCAAGCGCAGGCTGATCCTCTTCGCGTTCGTCGTGTTCACGGTGAGCTTCCTTTACACGGCTGCGTTCGGAAAGAATCTACCGATCCCGCCGGCCGTTCAGGGCTACCTTCTCTGCGTGCTCGCCGCGCCTGCCATGGCGATCTTCGGGATCCTCCCGCAGGCCGTGGTGGCGGATATCGCAGAATGCGACGCGATCGAGACGAAGGAAAACCGTGCGGGTATGTTCTATGCTGCGCGGACGTTCGCCTTCAAGCTCGGCCAGTCCATCGCCATGCTGATGGTGACGGCATTCGCAACGATCGGGACCGGCGGTCTCGGCTACCGGATCACCGCGATCGCGGCGGCGTGCGTCTGCCTCCTCGGCGGCGTGCTGTTCTTCTTCTACAACGAAAAGAAGATCTACGCGAAGATCCTGCGGAAAGAATAATTCCTCAAACAGAATCGGGGCTGCCGCACAAAAGCCGTGCGACAGCCCTTTCTCTGTTTAATCGGAGCCCTCTCCGACGCGCTCGTAGGCGATGCCGCCCGCTTCTCCGAGGACGGCGCGCACCCGATCGCCCGCCGCGACGACCCCGCCGAGCATCGCTTCGGAAAAGCTGTCCTCGACCCGCCTGGTGATCGCCCGCCGGAGGGGACGCGCTCCGTAGACGGGGTCGAAGCCCTCCCGCGCGAGGCTCTCGATCACATCCTCGCCGAACTCCACCGAAATGCCGAGCCCTTCGATCCGGGAACGCACCTCATCGAGCATCAGAGACGCGATCTTCGCGATGTCCCGGTCGGTCAGCTTGTTGAAGACGATCACCTCGTCGACGCGGTTGAGGAATTCCGGACGGAACGTGCGCTTGAGCGCTTCGGCGATCCCCGCGCGCATCTTTGCGTTTTCCGCTTCCGCGTTCGCCGCGTCGACAAAGCCGAGCCGCTTCGGTTCGGTGATCCCCTGCGCGCCGACGTTCGAGGTCATGATGACGACGGTATTCCGGAAATCCACCCGTCGGCCGCGCGAATCGGTCAGACATCCGTCCTCGAGGATCTGCAGAAGGATGTTGAAGACGTCGGGATGGGCCTTTTCGATCTCGTCGAAGAGGACGACCGAATAGGGCTGCCGGCGCACGCGCTCCGTGAGCTGACCGCCGTCGTCGTACCCGACATAGCCGGGCGGCGAGCCGATCATCTTCGAGACGCTGTGTTTCTCCATATACTCCGACATATCGACCCGGATCATCGCGGAGGTATCGCCGAACATCACGTCCGCGAGGGCTTTCGAAAGCTCGGTCTTCCCCACCCCGGTCGGTCCGAGGAAGAGGAACGACCCGATCGGTCGGCGCGGATCCTTCAGTCCCATGCGTCCGCGGCGGATCGCCCGTGCGACGGCGTCGACCGCGGCATCCTGCCCGATGATCCGCTCCTTCAGGATGCAGTCGAGGCGGAGCAGACGTTCGGATTCCTCCTCGGCAAGCCGCTTCACCGGGATGTGCGTCCACGCGGTCACGATCTCGGCGATGTCGTCCGCGTCCACCGCGCCGATTTCGGTCTGCCGTGCGCCGGACCTGTGCTCCGCAATGGCATCGGAAAGCCGCTTTTCCTCGTCACGGAGCCGCGCTGCTCCCTCGTAATCCTCCCCGAGGATCGCTTCCTCCTTCTCCGCCGTCACATGGCGGAGCTTTTCTTCGAGCGCCTTCACGTCCGGCGGCGGGGCAAAGCCTGCGATGCGCTTCCGGCTTGCCGCTTCGTCCACGAGGTCGATGGCCTTGTCGGGGAGATACCGGTCCCCGATGTACCGGACGGACAGCGCGACCGCCGCCCGGATCGCCTCGTCGGTGATTTTCAGCTTGTGGTGCGCTTCATATTTGTCCCGCAGGCCGAAGAGGATCCGCTCCGCTTCCTCCGCCGACGGCTCGCCGACCGTCACGGACTGGAAGCGGCGTTCCAGCGCGGCGTCCCGCTCGATGTGTTTCCGGTATTCATCGATGGTCGTCGCGCCGATCACCTGGATCTCGCCCCGCGCCAGCGCGGGTTTCAGAATATTCGCGGCGTCCACGGCTCCCTCCGCGCCTCCCGCGCCGATGATCGTATGGATCTCGTCGATGAAGAGGATGACGGCGGGATTCTTTTTCACCTCGGCGAGGACGTTTTTCATCCTCTCTTCAAATTCGCCGCGGTATTTGGCTCCCGCGACCATGGCGGAGAGGTCGAGCGTCACGATGCGGCGTCCGGCGAGCGTCTCCGGGACCGCGTCCTCCGCGATCCGCTGAGCGAGCCCCTCGACGACCGCGGTCTTGCCGACGCCCGGTTCGCCGATCAGGCAGGGATTGTTCTTCGTGCGCCGGGAGAGGATCTGCACGAGCCGCGCGGTCTCCTCCTCCCGTCCGATGATCGGGTCGAGTTTTCCTTCTCTGGCGCGTTCGCAGAGATCGACGCCGTACTGCGAGAGGGTATCGCCGAGGCCGTTCTGCTTTTTCGCCGCGCTCCTCTGCCGTTCCCCGCCCGCACCGAGGGTCGCGAGGATCCCGCGCTTGACGTCGGCCGGCGAAGATCCCGCTTCGCGCACGAGCCGCGCGGCATAGCACTCCTCCTCGTCCATCGCGGCAAGCAGGAGATGTTCCGTTCCGATGTAGCCGTGTCCCATCCCGACGGCGATGGAGGCGGACGCTTCGATGATCCGCTTCACGCGCGGGGTGATGTCGCCGGGCGTCAGGGCGGACGGCTCGCCGAACCCGACGGTCTCCCCGATCTGACGGCGGACCTTGTCGAAGGTGACGCTCTGTTCCTCGAGGACCCGCGCGGCGATCCCGTCCCGCTCCGCCAAAAGGCCGAGCAGCAGGTGTTCGCTCCCCACGGAAGCATGCCCCATTTCCGAGGCGGCGGCAAGCGCGCGGTTCAGCGCATTCTGTGCTTTCTTGGTAAAACCGATGGTCATGTTCTCTCCTTCCTTCTTGCTGAAATGCGGAATCCCATCCGCGGAATCGCGCAGAGAAACGGAAAAAGCCGGAAGATTCTGTTCTCCCGGCTTTCGGCGGGCTCTGCGGTATAGGATAGGATGTTTCCCGCCGGAATATTCAGTTTTTCACGCGATCAGAGGTGCATCGGCGCTTCGGTGAGGATCGCGCGGACCTTGGCGGCGCGCCGCTCTCCGAGGGATTCCTTCGCGTCGAGGTTCTCCGCAGCCGCGAGCGTGTGCGGCAGGCAGGTGAACATCGCCTCGTCCACCATCCGCGTCGGCAGGTCGACGAGCTTCATTCCCGCCGCCATGCGCATCGCGGAATACATGGAGACGAGCTCCGACGCGCCGAGGTTGCGCGTGTACATGAGCATGCCGTAGCTCCGGCGCACCTTTTCCGCGAGATTCCCCTTGCGCTCGTCGCCGATGCCGTCCCGGAGCTCGCGTTCCTTCGCAACCAGCCGATCCGCCGCTTCGGTGACTTCCCGGACGGCTTCTTCCTCGGTCTGGCCCATGGTCTCGCGGTTCGAGATCAGGTAGACGCCCGTGGACAGCGAGCTGCCGTCCAGCGAACGGAGGGAAATGCCCTCGCGGGACATGCGGAACGCGACCCTTGCGATCCAGCCGGACTCCGCCGCTGCCGGAAGATGCGCGGTGACGGAGGCCTTCATGCCGGTGCCCATTTCGGACGGATCGCGCGTGACATAGCCGAACTTCTCGGTAAACGCGATCGGGAGAGCCGCGTCGAGCTTAGCCTCGGCTTCAAACGCCATGGCGAGCGCGGCGTTCAGGTCGTTGCCCGAGACCACCGCCGTGATCGTCACATGGTCCTCGCCGCCCGCCGCGACCGTGAGCGACTGATCCGCGTTCTGCAAAAGAACGGCCGGACCCTTCTTTTCGGCGAGCGCGCGGGAGATCACATGCTGTTCCGCCGTCGCGCGCCGCTCTTCTTCGCTCATGGCGGCGAGATCGGTCGCGCTCCAGCCCTCGCCGTCCGCGTAAACGGCCTTCACGGCTTCGACCAGCGCGGCGGCCTGATCGTCCGTCATCTGATCGGAGAACGGATAGTCTTCCAGGTTTCTGTGCAGCGTGACGCGGGAATTCAGAACGACGTCGCTGTCCTTGCCTTCAGTCATATACCACATGATTTTCTGCTCCTTCTCATTCAGTCTCTTTCGCGTCTTCATTCGGCCGGATGGTCAGCCGGATTTTCCGCCGGCTTCGCGTCCGCTTTCAGAGCGACGGCGTTCTCCTCGCGGAGAGCTTTCAGCTCGTCCCGGATCTCGGCGGCGCGCTCGTAATTCTCGTTCTTCACCGCTTCCGCACGTTCCGCTTCCAGCGCTTCGATCCGGTGCTTCCGTTCGATGCGGTCGCGGTATTTGAGCGGAACGCGTCCCGTATGTTCGCTGCCTCCGTGCGCGCGGCTGACGGTCGGGGCGAGTTCGGTCTCGAAGATCTCGTAGCACTTCGGACATCCCGCGCCGCGCTGCGCAAATTCCCGCAGGGTCGTGCCGCAGCCGGGGCATTTCTTTTCTTCCTTCTTCTCGCGCTCGCCGGACGTAAGGGCCCGATCGCCGCCGAAGAAGCCGCCGAGCAGGTTCCCGACCGTACGGAGCGGGTTTGCGAAGACCGAATCCTCGAAGAAGGAATCGAAATCCTCGAAAAACCGGTCTGCGCCGATCTCGGGCAGCTCGCCCTTTTCCTGCATCGCCGCGGCGCAGTCGTCGCAGAGACGGAAGGTGCGCTCCCTGCCGTTGACGTTTTCATGGAAATAGTAAGTCGCTTCGTTTTTCTTGCATTTTTCGCAGAGCATTTTGAAATCCTCCGAAATCATGATTGACTGTTTAATTCTGCATCATGTAAAACATGAGCGCGTGCCGCAGGATATCGGCCCGGAGCGCATCCCGCTTTTCCGGCGGGCACTCGTCGAGCGCGGCTGCGGTGAGCGTCTGCATCGTGAGCTTGGCTTCCCTCTCGGTCATCACGCCGTGCTCCCAGAGATTTCTGAGATAGGCGGCGGCTTCCGCCTCGCTGACGGTCTTGCCGACCGCCTGGAAGAAGTGCATCAGGTACCCGCTCTTCGACATCTGGACGCGGACGATGCGGATGTACCCGCCGCCGCCCCGGCGCGAATCGATCACGTACCCCCGTTCGGGCGTGAAGCGCGAGGTGAGGACATAGCTGATCTGGGACGGGACGCAGCCGATTTTCTGGGCGAGGTCGTTTCGGCGGACCTCCGCGCTGCCGCCGCCTTCTTCGAGCATTTTCTCGATCAGAGAGGCGATGTGATCGGACAGGATCATAGGAATCGGCTCCTTTCCGGCGATTTGACTTTGACTTTCTTTGTCCTTCGCTGTGCCTATATTATAGCGCAAAAGTCAGAAAAGGTCAAAGTCAAGGAAAGTCAAACCAAGCGCAGGAAAGTCCGTTAGGCGTATTTACCCTATCATTTTCTCACGAAATCGCACGAAATCATACGATTTCATCGGTTTTTCCCGTCCGCCGAACACATTTCCGCACCGAAAGAGCCGGAGAACGGATCTGTCAATCCCTCTCCGGCCCGTACGCCGCATGATGATAGGAAAACTCACTCCGTCATCGCATGAAAAGCGTCGGCGAGCGCGCGCCAGGTTTCCCGCTCCGCCCGCCCCGATGCCGGGATCCCCGCCGTCCGCTGGAACCGCTTCACCGCCGCCGTCGTCTCCTCCCCGTAATGCCCGTCGATCGGTACGTCTCCGAGATCGTAGTCAACCGCCAGCGCGCGCAGGAGATATTGCAGAAGAAACACCGCGTCGTCGTTCTCCCCGGACGAGAGACACCAGTCGCACTCACGCGGAAGGATGCGGATCGTCACCGGCGCGCAGGCGTCACGCTCCTGCCGGCAGCAGTCGCAGACCGCGTCCCACGTCTCCCGGTCGCAGATCCCCGTCACGGGCATGCACTCATGCTCCTGAAACGCCCGCACCGCCTCCTCCGTCGCTGCGTCAAAGCACCCCGACACCGGAACGCGGAGGCACGTCATCCCCCACCGCAAGCCGAGCTCGCGCAGCATCTTCTGCAGTGTTTCGATCCTGCCCCGCCGGTCCCGCACGTTCACGCTCATGTCACGCCTCCTCTCTCGTCAGAACGCCGCCGAACTGTTCTTCACTCCCGTAATCCCCTTCGACGAGCGTGCGGTATGTGTTCGCGATCGAATCCCATGTATAGGACGCGACCACCCCCGTCGGGTCAAGGCCGTAGATCCGCTGATATGCCCTCACCGCATCCGCCGTCCGGGGTCCGAAAATACCGTCTGCCGCGAGGGACGGGATGGCGGCGTAGACCTCGGCGATCCGGCTGAGGTAGGTCTGGAGCGTCCGCACGTCCTCGCCGCGGGAGCCCTGACGCAGCGCGGTCCCCGGGTACGGCACCGTCCGCGAGACGAAATAGTCGTCCGGGAGGGACGCGCGGAAGTTCGTAAAGGCCGCGTAGATCGCTTCCCAAGTTTCGGAATCGACCTCTCCGGTCACGGGAAGACCCGCAATATACTGGAAGTCCTCGACCGCGCCGCGCGTCACCGGACCGAAGATCCCGTCGATCTCCACGGGCCGCACCGATTCGCTGAACCCGGAGATGAAGCGCAGAAGATACTGCACCTCCCGGACCCCGTTCCCCGTCAGGCCCTCGTACAGACGGTCGTTGAACAAAAGGATCACGTCTTCGACCGGGACGCCCTCCGAGTTGAGGTCCGAGAGCTTCTTGACCGCCGCGTAGACCCGCGCGATGGCGTACCACGTCGCCCGTCCCACGATGCTGTCCGGGGTCAGGCCGAACTGCCGCTGAAACTCCTCCACCGCGTCGACCGTCTCCGCCGAGAAGAAGCCGTTCACATCGGCGATCTTCGGAATGTTCGGGAAGTTTTTCGAAATGCGGTTCAGCCGGATCTGCACGAGGTACACGCCGTCGCCGAACATTTCCGCGGAGAGCGGCGCGCCGGGGTAGGATTCCGTGGTCCCCTCGACCGGGACGTCCACGACGAGCTCGATGTTGTCGCCGAAATAGGTCTGCAGGATCTCGAAGGCCGAGAGCCCGCGCTCCGCCAGCTCGACCGATCCCCACTGCGACAGCCCGCCGCACTGCACCTCGATCCCGTCGCAGTACAGCGCGAAGAGCGGCTCGACCGAACCCGGCCGCCGGATATAAGTGTCGAAAATCTCGTCGACGAGACGGGAGATGTTCTCGAAAATGTTCCGGCCGTAGACGAAGGACTGGTCGATGGTCGTGGAATTGGTGATGTCGAAGTCGTAGCCGCGGCTCGGATAGTATTCCGTATAGATCCGGTTGAGCGCGTAGCTGATCTCGGCGTAAATGTTGGCGATGAGCGCGCTCTCCG
>JAEEGL017001685.1_pt1 | contig 15434 bp, 22 predicted proteins | sample 9134231 | NCBI WGS metagenome assembly JAEEGL01 (sample SAMN16246548, study PRJNA631951) | gut metagenome | biome: gut microbiome; feature: rumen; material: fiber-attached | host: Bos | place: Iran: Karaj | collected 2018-10 | reverse complement strand
AGTAACAAAAGGGCGACAGTGGTGGGAGTCACTCGGATGCGATAAGCGGTTAATCAGTGAAAAAACTATGGCTGATGGGCGTAGGGTTGTAACTATTTATGGTATTGAAAGTGATGCTGCTGATAGGGAGCAGATCAAAGACAGATTTTTAAAATCCTTATCGTGAACTATATTTACATAATATTACAATCCATTTTATTGTTAATCCTCGAGATATTAATGACGCCAATCTTTAATATTTACTAAAGGAACGCTTACAGCACCACTACCATCTATATTGATTATCCTCAATTCATATTTAGAACGATTATAATAGCACATATCAAAAAACACCCAGCGAGTAACCCTAGCGTATGGATTTAAACGTTCTGGCTTTAAAGATTCATAACCATCTAAATATCCTGCTAAAATAGTTGGTTCATATACTGTTTCAGCATCTTCAATCAAAAATATTGGAGGCAGAGTAATAGGAATGTTTCCCATATTTGTAACAGTTATACGTACTGCTAAATATTGAGGATTAGGTTTTTTATTAAACATATTCATCTTTTTTTCTTTATCAACATCCAATATTTCTGCTTTATCAATATAATAAGACAAAGGACCTACCTTAATAGGGTCTGCATAAACATTATCAAAAACAGTAACAATAAAAAACAAAACTAATAAAAGAATTTTTTTCATTATTATACTCCAATAGATGATTAAAAAGGAAAACTATAACCATAAAAAGTTATAGTTAAACTATATTTGATGTCAATAATAAAATTTATTGGTTTACTTGTGTGGTTCTAAGTGACTTTTGAAGGTTGATAACCTTTAAAAGTCCCCTAAATTTTTTTTATAAAATTTATTTCCCTGCGGAGCCGCCCATCGTTTGACCGCCGATTTTATGAAAAAAGCGAAACTGGCAAGGAGGGGACCCTTTGGGGAGTAGCCTTGACTGTTTCGCTTTTTTCATTAAAATTCAATAATTTAAGATGGGCGGTAGAGCAGGGAATAAGATTTTTAAATAATTTTCCTGTGGTGAGCCCAGAGTAATATAGAGAAAAGAGATTAGAGATGAGAGATTAGGGAAGTGTTTTAGCTTATGAAAGTTTTTGCTATTAGAAACTTTCTAAAATTTAATTAAGTCATTACGACTAACTTTAAGACAGAGGACAAAAGACAAAACTAGTTTTTATGGTAGTTGGTTTTTGTTGTAGTTATTGTTTAGGACAAAGGCAGACGACATAAGACAAACGACAAAAATGAAGACCCCTATCGGCTTTTACTATGTAAAAGCCACTTCCCCCAACGTTCTTGGGGGAAGTTCTTAAGATTATTGCAGTAGAGGAAGTTGAAGAACGTGAAATGGGTGTATAACCCATTAGAGGGGTGTTTATTTAGAGGCTTTGACGGAAATGGGAGTAAAATTAGCTTAATTTTGGGCGTTCAGAGTGGTTTTAGGGTGTTTGGTGGTTAGATGGTTTGACTGGTGGATTTTTGAGACGACTGGTGGGCGGTTTTTTAGATTTTTAGTCAGTCGTAAAAAGCTGAAACGGCTCAAATAACCACCAAATGGGCTGAAAATTACGCCAGCCCCTTCCCTTAACCACAAAAGATTCTTAGCAATAGTAACAGCTAAAAATATCCTAGGTTATTTAAATAGTTGTAAAAACTAGAACAGAATTATGAACAAGAGATTTATTTGCTTTTATAAATTATTCATTTATCTGGGATTCTGTTTGCCATAATTTAAAAGCCATATTAATCAACTCTTGTTTATTCTTTGGATTTTTAAGATTTTTAAATATATTGATTAACATATTTAAATCACCGTCAGATGTTTCTTCTTTTTTTGATTCAGAGTTTTGTAAGTTTTGAATGCTGTTTAAAATTTGAGGAGTGCTTAAATCTTCTACTTGTTGTTCAAAGCCATTTTGATTTGCCCATTCTTTTAACTTGTCAATTTGTTCTATATTGGGCTTAGTTCGACCTGTTTTCCAGTTTGTCAAAGTGTATGGCTTTACTTCTAAAGAGTCTGCTATTTCTGTAGCAGTAATCCCTTTGTTTTTTGCTTTTGCCAATAGTCTAGCAATAGCGATAGCTACGGCTGATTCTACTAAACCGAACATATTAACACCTCACTTTTTTTTATTATAGCATTAATTTTTTAAAACAGCAATAAAATTGTATAAATAGTTAAAAATTTAAAAATTTGTCATTTTAGTAAAAAAAATACAAAAACATATTGCGTTTTTCCAAAAATTTATATATGATTATGAATGACAGGAAAAAATAAAATTAGGAGCAAAAAATGAATTTAAAATTTTTGGTTTTAATAATAAGAATTATATCAATGGTTCTACCTGGGAAAAGCATAAGCGAATTTGACAAAACTTATGTCATAATCTGATTTTGCGAGGAATTAAGGAAATGTTTCAATCTAGTTGTTTTAACAAAATAAAAGAATTGTTTTGCGAGATGTTCTTATTTTGGGCTGCACTAGATAAGAATGTTGATTTTGTTCTTAAGTGTTTAGTTTATCTGAAAACAGCTAATATTCCAGTGAAACTTACCAAGTTGTTTATAGATAAATTAAATAAATGTTCTAGATTTGCCTTTGGCAAAGCTGTTTCGTTTAACTAAATTTTTAATTTTAAGGAGATTTTATTATGAAGTACGTTCCAAAAAACATTAATCCTATTGCTATAGTCGCTGAAGCTGTTTTGAATACACTTATAACTAAGTGTGTTGATTACTTGAAAGATTATTTATCTAAGAAACTTAGATGACAAGAATTAGGAGGTGTAAAAGTGATTTACGAACAAGAAAAATCAGTTAAAGAGCTTATTGATCGTGTTATCAAGATAATTCTTGATTCTACAAAAGGTAAACCACCTATTTTCACAACTATATTTAAATAATTTAAAAGGAGAAGCTAAATTGAATACAAAAGTAACTAATATGATAATCGAAGGCGTTATTGATATTGCGGTAAAAGTAATCAAAGATTGGTTAAAAGGTAAAAAATAATAGATCATTTCTATTTACAGAAAGGAAAAGTTAAATTGAACACAAAAGTAGCTAATATCATAATCGAAGGCGTCATTGATATTACAGTAAAAGTAATCAAAGCTTGGTTAAAAGGTAAAAACTAATAGTTTTTTTATCTGCTGAAAGGAGGAATTATTTTTGGCTGTTGGATTTTCTGGACTGATTTCGTTATTGTTTCGGCTTACTAGAAACCGGAACAATAACAGGATTAGGTTAAAAAACAAAAGTCATAAGACGAGGTTTTAGGCGTATTAGTTTTGCGGTTTAATGATTTAGGGCATTGGATGTTGAGTTTTTTTAGGACAATTGTGAGTTTTAATAAAAATCGAAGAAAAAACTCAATATAAAATAATGAATTTCGTGTGTATGGATAAGCATTAAAAGCAAATTTTGTCCTAATAAATATAATTTCGTGTGTATAAAAATACAATATCATATACACACGAAATTATATATAATATTGATTAATAAACAAATTTAGTCTTGTGACATAGGAAATATTTTGTTATATTTAAGGTGTCGATTGAAATAAAAAATTCAAAGCAAGGAGAATTAAAATTGTTTACTATTTTATTGGGTGGTGCAGGTGTTTGGTTAGGAAGTCACGTTGGTATTGCAGCTTTTGGGACAGCAATTGCTGGAACTATACCTTTGGGTTTATTGGGAGCTTCAGCAGGATTATTAGCTGATATAGCGACTGGTAAATAATATTCTGCAAGTAACAAGCAATGCCTAATTAAAGCTTTGCTTGTTACTAAAAATTAAAATTCAAGGAGTCAACAATATGATGGATTTAACAGAAATGAATGATTTGCAATCTTGTCTTATGAATCTCTTTGGTAATAGCGATAAACTTATGGAAAGAATCATCTATTTAAACAGGACTAACAGATTAGAATCTTTCTTAGAATTACTTGGTTTTGTTAAAGAAGATAATTTTTTAGATTCTACTAGATCTAAAAATGGGAAAATTATTGTTGTTGGCGAATCTGAAGTTACTAAACAATGCCTTTTGGCAATTGGTAAAGAATGTGGAATTAGTAAAGACAGATTTGAATTTTGTTTAAGCTATGACGAGGCTAAAAGGTTTAACTTCAAAAAGACTCAATATTCTGATAAATATAGCTTGATAATGGTCGGGCCTATGCCTCACAGTAGTTATGGAAGTGGGGATTTCAGTAGTGCTTTGAGCGCTCTTAGGAATACAGATGGTTACCCCCCTGTTGTATCATTAGGTTTTCAGTCTCTGAAGATCACAAAAACTAATTTTAAGAATACGCTAGAAGAACTTATACGTAATAAAATTTTGAGCAGATAAAAAACATTGCTTACAACAAATCTTAAGGAGAAATTGAAGTGAAGAAAAAAGTTGGTAGACCACAAAAGGAAATCAAAACCAAGAGAGTTCAATGTATTATACCTGAAGCTGTGTTACAAGAACTAGATGATAAAGTAAAACTTTTACCTAAAAATGAAAGAGATAGAAGTAAAGTTATAACTTCGGCAATAAATGAATGGTTAAAACCGAATAGAAAAAAGAGATTAAAAAATTTATATTTGAAATTTTTTGGATTTAGAGATTCTTCAATAGAAAAAGGTTTATTTGAAAATTTAAACACAGTTGTTGAAAATGACAGCGATTTAGATATTTTAATGATAATACAACAAAAAATAATTTTAGGTGAAAATCCTAATGATGATGAAATAGATCGTTTTAATAAACTTTTGGAAAAACAAAAATTTTACATTGATAAATCATTGAAGTTAAATTGTTCTTCTAACCTAGTTAGATTATTTACTGAAAAGTTATTCCTTAATAAATTTTATCCTATGAAGGATTATGCAGGGTATTGCAAAGAATGCGGTGTGTTCTTTTATAAAGAAAAAGCCAAACAACTGTTTCATTCCCCTGTTTGTAAATTGAAATATTATGAAAAAATAAAAAAGAATAAACATACTCCGCAAAAAGAATCATTAATAATAGCTAATGAAGAAAATGTTAGAAATAAAATCCTAAATGAAAAGGTAAATATAAGCGAAATTTTACGCTCTATTAATCCTAATAAAAATGCTATTGAAACTGTTAAAGAATTAATTAATGGTATTTGTATTTTATCAGGATATAAGTTCTCTATTTTTAAAGAATTATTACTAAACAGTAAAGGTAAATCAGATGATATACTTCGTCTTACAATTATATTCCAAGGTGAATATATAGAAGAATTAACAAAAAGATATGACATAAGTGTTTTGAAGAATTATACAGTAGAAAATTTTGCTGACGATATGGCTAAAGAGTTTTTGCCAGAAACAGGTAGAATGAGAATTCAATTTAAAAAATTTGTATTAAAATCTATAACTCCTAATAGATTTAATGCAAGAAAAAATTTTATTTTAGGTTCTGGTTACTTAGAAAACAAACAAGATAGAATAATTGCATTGAATAATGGTATTAAATATTATGAAACTACTTTCGAGAGGGAATATGATTTAAATAATGACAAATCATTAATTTTCGAAAAGAGAAATAATATTTTAATGGCTAAAACGGAGTTAATTCAGTATGAAGAAGACCTCGATAAACGTATAAAACTTGATGTTGAATTGTTAAAAGAAAATAGATTGAACTTAGGTATATATTTTTATTTAATCTGTAATTATTGTACAAAATTACAGGAGAAAAATGAAGAAAAGTATAGAATAAAAATAATTTATTATTATAAATGTTTTAGAAGAATAAAAAGAGTTTTAGGTTTATTAAATTTAAACAAAATACAAAGTGAAAGAAGGATGTTTAAAGAGTTATCTACTATTCCGATTTTTTTGCAACATTATGCTAAGATAACAACATTTGCAGCTATAGCTTTAGTGATGAATAAAAACACAGAAGAAGCTTTAGAAGTTATAAATCAACCAGATGTTAAATATATTTCTGATGAAGACAAAGAAATGGCTGCTTTAGCTTATAGTATGATATTTAGTGATTTAAAGAATGTGGATAAAGGGATTGAATATTTAGAAAAACTAAATTTACAACCAGACTTATTTGAAAAAAGCAAAGCATTTTTGTTAAAAAATTCTTAAAATTTGAAAGGAGTTTTTATCTTGAAACATAAGAACAAAAATGGAAATCAATGTTCAGAATTTGTAAAAGACTTGCCTAACGTAACATCTGGACTTAGTGTTAAATGGGGAGATTGTGAAATAAAGGTAGACAAAGAAGACTATGATGCGTTAGGTCGTGCAGTCGATGAATTTAAATCGTGGTTCGGTTGGGGAAAAAATTAATGATATTGCTTTTACAGTTTTATTCTGCAATAATAATTAATATTTGTCATTCTATTACTAGAAAGGAGTTGTTATGGATAGAGGTTTTGAAATAGGTGGTTCTATAGGTGGTGCTATAGCAGGTGCTAAGGCAGGTGCTTCAGTTGGAGCTCATATAGGTATTGCTATGGGACCTCAAGGTGCAATTGGTGGAACTGCAGTAGGAGCTGTAGTGGGTGGCGTCGTTGGTCTTCTAATAGGAAATAGAGCAGGATTTGAAATTGATAGAAATAACGAGAAAAAATAAATATTTTTGTGAACTAGGAGTAAGTTTCATATGAGTAGAGAAAATGAAGTTAAAGGTGCTGGAATCGGTGGCATAGGTGGTGTTGTAGCAGGTGCTGCAATTGGTGCTGGCAAGGGCGTGGTTTATGGTGGAAGATTTGGAATTCCTGGCGTAGTAGTTGGAGCAGTAGTTGGAGGAGTTATTGGTGGTCTCTTAGGCGATAGGATAGGAGCAGAAATTGATAACAATAAAGAAAAATAAGTAATCATATGAAGTCAGATATAAAATTACAATTATTTGATTATCAAAAAAGAGTTATTGATAAACTTTTTAACAACGATAATCATGGTGTAATTGCTTATCACTCTATGGGTTCAGGGAAAACAATCATAGCACTAGAAGCTTGTCTACGAGTAAATTCTAATGTTTTGTTTGTTTGCCCTGCCTCTTTAAGTAATAATTTAAAACAAGAAGCTGAAAAGTTTAATATTTGTATAGACCAGGTAACTGTTATTAGCTATGAAAAATTAGTTAAACATATCGATGAATATATAAGTTTAGATATAAATTTATTAATTTTAGACGAAGCTCATCGCTTAAGAAATAAAGATACAAATACTGTAGCTAAAATAAAACCATTAATAAAAAAATCAAAAAAAGTTTTAATGTTATCTGGAACAGTAGCTTATAATTCACCCCTTGATTTTGGGAGCTTAGCAAAACTTATCGAACCAGATTTAAAATTCCCAACAGAGTTAGAGGAATTTGAAAATTTATTTGTGGATAAAAGCAGTTTTAAATTAAAAAATCAAACATTACTATATAAAACTCTTAGCCCTATTATTGATATCTATGATAATGAGCAAAAAGAAGATTGGCCAAATATACAATATGAAAATATTTATGTTGAAATGAGCAACAAACAACACAATATTTATAAGTATTTGGAATCTTCATTGCCTAAGAGATTAAAGATGCTCATTCACAATAATGTGCCAGCTTCCTTAAGTGAAACAGCAAAGATAAATATGTTCTCATCGGCAATAAGACAAGCTTCGGATTCGGTTGTTAAATATGATAAAAATGCAACAATAGAAGAAAACAGTAAATTATTAACAGCATATCAACATATTATATGTCACCCTTTAGATAATTATTTCAAAGCATTAATCTATTCTAATTACTTAGAAGCTTGCCTTTACCCTTACGAAAATATTCTTAAAAAACATGGATTGAAATCATGGCTTTATACTGGTGAAAAAAGCTTAAAAGAAAAAAATAATATAATAGAAGATTACAACCGAAATGATGGACCAAAAATTTTGTTAATCAGTAGTAGTGGTGGAGAAGGTCTTAATTTATTTGGAACAAGACTAATACAAATATTAGAACCACATTTCAATCTAGCAAAAATAGAACAAGTCATTGCTCGTGGAATAAGATATAAATCTCATGCTCATTTATCTAATGAAAAAAGATCGGTAAAAGTTGAAAACTATTTCTCTGTTTTTCCAAAGAAATGGTATCACAAATTATTTGGTTTTAAGCCTAAGATGGCTATTGATGAATATCTGTACAATTGCTCGTTAAGAAAACAAAGACTAATAGACGAAATAAAAGGTCTTTTAAAAAATAATAATTTTCCTGTGGTGAGCCCAGAGTGAAAAAAATTGATTCAGAGAAAGTAAATTGACGTAAAACGGGTGTGTAACACATTAGATGAGTGTTTTTCTGAAAGTTTTGACGGAAATAATTGTAAATTTTGCATATTTTTAACTTTTGTGGATAAAACAACTAAATTCGGGTATTTATTTGCATATATTTTACGAATTAGCAAATTAATGTAAAATATATTATTATATAGGTTAATGTCTGTTATTGGTTAATTTGAATAATAAAAAAGGTTAATATGGAAGACTATCTTTATAAATACACAACTCTTGAAACTTTAGCTTTGATACTTAAATCAAGAAAAATACGCCTTAACCCTTTATCTAAGATGGATGACTACCAAGAAGCACAAACTAATGATTTTATAAATTTTTCTAAGTTTGCGTTTGTATCGTCTTGGATAAACCAAGCTAAAGAAAGTATTGCGATGTGGAAATTATATTCTAATTTGTATAATGGTGTAAGAATTGGTCTTAAAAGAAACCCTTTTAAAAAATACCATATAAGTAGAAGTGAATTAGAACAAAAGTTACCTGTTGAAAAAATCATAGGTGATGGTATTGATTTGATACTACCCTTTGAAGAATGTTTTGGAGAAAATTATTTGCTTCAAAACTACGTTTATAAAAATGTATTAAAAAAGGTTATTTATACTGATAAAGAAGAAGAATTGCTACCTCAAATATTTAAAACTACAAATAATGGTTTTGAGTTGGCCTATGAGAAATTAGGAATACATAAAAATACTTATTGGGAATTTCAAAATGAAGAACGCTATATATTAAGGTATTTCCCTTTTGGAATTAAGAAAATGATTGCTTTAGGTGATAGAGTTGCTGATTATGCTTTTAATTCATTAAAAGAAAACAAGCAATTTTTCCCATATAAAGAGTTAGAAATTGACAATGAAGCTTTTTCTAATATGCAAATTACTGTAGCACCTAATTTTACAGAAGGTAATATGATTATTTTAAATGCTTTAAAAGATTGTTATAACCATTCTTTGATTATTGAAGAAAGTAAACTTACTAATTGTATAGTTTCTTAGATTTTAAGGGAACCAATAAGAGAAATCTTGGATAGTTATGTTATTGTCTCTCAAAACTTCGCTGACTGCTGCTCTTGCTGAGAAGTCTATATCCATTTCATAATCATAATAATTCTTATAAAATTTATAAGCCATATCGTCTATTGTTTCTTCATTGAATAATGAAAGATCTATTTTTTCTTTCTGTAGAAATTTCATTATTTCAAATTTTGAATCTTCGATATAGTCCATACAATCACCATAATTTTAGATTTTTATACAACACAAATATTCTCTTTGTTAAATAAGTATAGCACAGAAAGTAAAGAAACTTTAAACAAATGACCAAAGGTATTTTTGTGATTGTTTAATAAATGCTTACATTTAAAACAGACGATTTTTTATAAAATAAAAAAACTTAATTGCCGAATATATGACAACTCATATTATGTAGCAAAGTAGGTATCAAATGATAGATTATGTTGAAAATATAGCCAAAAGTGGTTTATCTATTTATGATAAAATAGATATAACAGATAAAAATCTCTATATACCGAATCTTGAATTAGAAAAAATATTAAATAAAGGAATGCAAGGTTTAAGCCTTAAAAATCTGGCATTACGAACAAGGTCTAAAACAGTTAAAAGTAAAATATGTACTGTTTTAGGCTATAAAATACCAAAATCATTTAGTAAAACTCATCCAAGATTTCCAGGACAAAACTTTGATACTTATACCCAAAAATCTTTAAATGTACAAATATGGAATGAAGAAATAGAACTCTCTCGTCGTTATGTTTTTATACGAATAAACGATGAAGATATTGTTGTTAAAGTAAAAGTAATAACAGGTGCAGAACTAGTTAAACTAGACACAACAGGAACTCTTACAAAAAAATACCAAGCTACGATGAAATCACAAAATGAAAGTAAATTATTTTCTTCTAGTGATTCAGAAAACATAGTTAATTGGCTTTCTACAAATGTTGCGGAACAAGAATCTTTATCTTGGATCAATCCTAATAGCTTACCAAAACAAAGTCAATTTCTAACAATAAAAGATATTTACCAAAAATTATTACCAATAATTGGGAATACAATAGATTATATTGATGCTACTCAAGAAAGAAATAGAGGAGCTATTATACACAAAATGATTTGCAAGAAATTAGGATATTCGAGTTATGAAGATAACGGTAATTATCCTGATTTAACAAATCAACTTTTGGAAATTAAACTACAAACTTCACCAACTATAGATTTAGGATTACATTCACCAGAAGATAATTCTGTTGTTGTAGAAACACCTGATTGTATTTTCAGAAGTGAAGATATTAGATATGCTATATTCGATGGAGAAGTAATTAAAGATAAGATTTTTTTAAAAGCATTATATATTGTTAACGGATGTGATTTCACAAAGAATTTTCCCTTGTTTAAAGGGAAAATTCAAAATGCAAAATTACAATTATTACTTCCTACAGATTTCTTTAACTAACTATTGTAAATACATTATTAATTAGTAAATCTAACTCTTTTTTATAACTGGAAATATCTTTAATGATTTTGCCAGTTATAATTTTTTTTACAATCGAAATCGCTTTTTGAGAATAATTATTTTTTATGTTAGGAATGGGAAATTGTTCTACATATTGAGACATATAACGACGTTTACCAGAATATAATTTTGTGTTAAATTTCGCATCGTAATATTTTTCTATAAAAGAACTATTTGCTACTGCTAATGCTAAATAAATTGTGTCGTCCATTGTGTTTTCATTAATATCTAACCAATAGCAATCACCATTAACAATAGAACCAGTATCATCTAACCAAAACTGAGGTTTTTCTGAAATGTCTCGGAATACAATTTTCCTATTACTCCAAGCATTTGGATTTTGAGGAACCCAAATTTCATACCAATTTCTATGAGCTTTTAATAGATAATTTCTTGAAGATAATTGTTCAAAGTGTTTATATAAGTAAAGTTTTGTTTTGGGGTATTTTTCTATATCTAAGGCTGTTATTTTGCCATTTATTATTGTGTGTGGATATAATACTTGCCAATGATTTGTTTTACCTGCAATAATTTGACCTGCATCTCTATGGGTTATTAATGGTCTTAATAATTCAATATCTGATTTTTCTCCAGTCCAATTATCACCGATAAAAACATTATCTGCTGTTGTTTTTATCCCAACTTTAACTTTACCAATATCTTTAAAATAAAGCCAAGTATTATCTTCAACAATTTTCAACCAATCATTGTTTTCTGTAGAAGATATAGTCCATAATGAATTTTTATTTGTGTCTTGTAATGAACCTGTTTTAAAACAATAGTTTTTACCACCAAAAGTAAATATCCCTTTTTTATGTATGTAATTATAAAAACTATCTTTTATTTCTTCTGTAGCAACTTCCTTACTTTCATAAACAGATGAAAATCTAACTTCTTCTGCATTATTTGTTTTACCCTTAGAAAAAACAGTTATACAAGGAAGAACTGCTGCAGAAAATATTTTAGTATCACCAAAATCAATAATTTCATGTAATTTATAATTTTCCAAAATAAAATTTCTTACAGACATACCTGATTTTATTGTTAAAAACTTATTTGAAGTTATATAGCCTGCAATCCCATTGTCTTGTAAAAAATCTTTTGTCAGTGTTAGAAAAGCATAATAAAGATCTACTCTACCGGATAATTTCATTTTTTTTGCCAATTCCTGTGATTTTTCTGAACCAAGAATTTGTGTTCTAATATAGGGGGGATTTGCAATTATGAAATCAAATTTATCTTTGGAGTTATCTGTTATAAAATTTGTATTTTTAATAATAATATCTATGTTTCTGAATTCCTGATTGATTCTATTATTAATATTGGCAGCATTTACAGAATCTGTTTCATAACCAACAACAGTTATCGGACACAAAGTTTTATTTCGTATCACTCTTATCATAGCTAGCAACAATTCACCATCACCAGCAGCAGGATCTAAAACTTTAATTTTGCTCTTTTGTAAAAGATTTTCGCTATAATAGCTTAACATTTCTTTTGCTAAAAAATCAGCCATATCTTTGGGTGTAAAGAACATTCCATTGTTTTTTTCTTTGCTTACATTGCTAAATCTCATTCTCTACCCCCTTTTTGTCTGATACAAATTCTAGTATTTGGTTAATATCGCAGTGTAGACTATTACATATTCTTTCTAACGAATAAATAGAAACATTTTGATTTTTTCCCATCTTTGCTAGAACATTTGAACTTATACCGCTTATTTTTATTAAATCAGTTTTTTTTAAATGTTTATCAATTAAAAGTTTCCATAATTTATCATAACTTACAGCCATAATTTACTCCATAAACATAAATTATAGCATATAATATCATTAATAACCAATAAATTATCATTAATACATGATTTTTTATTGGTTATTAATGATATTATAAAAGAACTTAAATTTTTGTTTTAGATTTACATTTTCTAATTTTTGCACTTCCATGACCTATATGCTGGCTTAACAGTTCTCTACATTCATGTAATACTTCATTGATACTATGATCTACTATTTTTTCATAATATTGATCGTGTTCTCTGTCTATTACCATAGTCCTGTCTATATACTTGTCTTTTTTTTTACAGAAATCTGCCCCTTTTGTTATCTCTTCTATTGGTTTTTTAATTCCAGTTTTTTTTACTTTAACTTTAATTTGTTCTAGTATTAGTGGAGAAACTTCTGAAACCATAGAATGTTCTGTATGACATTTAGAACAATTTGTATTAATCATTTAATCTTTCTCCATTATTAATTTTTTAAGACAATGGGTAGAAATAACTATATATAGTTTTTTCTACCCATTGTCTTAGTATTAAATGAACAGCATATATTTTTATCACGCATTATTGCTGATCAAACCAGCAACTATAGCATTTACAAATACCACTTTACCACAATTACTACAAGTTATTGGAACCAAAGGAATAATTTTTGCTTCAGGACCACCGATAACTAGATTACCATTATTGAATTTTCTCATTTCAAAAATATCTTCCGAAACGCTCCAATTACCCTTACGACACATGGGACAAGTTTGTCCTCCCCATTTGTTATTCAAAAAATCAATTACTTTTGCAGTATCAATTTTAGACATATAAAAACTCCCTTCTTATTTATTTTTTATCCTTTGGTGGACAAGGATCATTACCATGAGAATCGCTATTGGAAATTTTCCCATCACTATTGTGAATTACTAGTTCTGTTTTTTGGTTTCTGCTGATTTCACGTCCACGTTGAATAGCTTCTCGCTTTGTATCTGCATGAACAGATGCTCTATCAGCATTGTTACGTTTTACATCCCAGCCAGAATTTGGATTCTTTACTACATGATGTTCAGCTCTAGGCATTTTTAGGCTCCTTATAAAAATAATTAGACAATTACGAGAAATTGTTTATATTATTATAAGAAAAATCAAGAACAACCGCAATATTTTTGCTGTTTTTTTATCAAAATTTCACAAATTTGGAGAAAATATGATTGAATATATAAAATTACAAAACTATAAATCTTTCCCAAACACTTTTCTAGATTTGTGTAATTCAAAAGGGCAACCAAAGCAATTCGTTTTAATATACGGTGAAAATGGTAGTGGTAAATCTAATCTGCTTTCTACATTCATTACCATAAAAGATTTTATGCTTACTATGAGTCTAAGAAACGTAATGAAAAGTATTCTTGAGAATAAATCACTTTCTCTTAAGAGCAATAATTTTTTTAAATTCTTAAAATTTGCTATGCCTAAAGATACAGAATCTATAATAAAAGAAAGCAAAACAGTTGGTTCAGAAAGCAACATGATATTAGAATTGGGTTTCAATCTTAAAGGTAAAAAAGGAGTTTATACAATTGAAACAGATGACGAACAGATAGTATATGAATGTCTTTCTTACAAACTAAAAGTAAATAAACGAGTTTTATTTAAATGCAATCAATCACAAAAATTTATAAATTCTGCTCTTTTTAAAACAAAAGAATCTGAAGAAACAATAAACAAAGCATATGATGCTTTTTGGGGTAAGCATTCGTTATTGTCTATAATACTTAATGAGCTCAACGATAAATCTAAGCAATTTATTGAAGAGCAATTATCTGATAATATTTTAGAAGTAATAGATTTTTTTATGGCAATAGCTTGCCGAATTATTGGTGAAGAAAACAAAAATATTGCTAGTTTGCCACAAGAAACTAGATTTAATCCAATAAATGGTATTTCAAATATTAACAGAAAGAAAAAACTACTACGATTTGAAAAGCAATTATCTCTCTTCTTCAGTCATTATTGTAAGTGTTTAGAAGGGGTTAAATATCATTTTACAGAGAAAGATAATAAAAAAATAGAATATCAGCTATATTCATTAAAAAAACTATCAAATAAAATACAAGAGATTGATTTTGAATTTGAATCTTCAGGCATTAGAAACCTTACTAAAATGTTACCATTCATATTGACGGCTTGCAAAAAAAATGGGGTTGCGATGATAGATGAACCAGATAACGGATTACATGAAACCTTAATAAAAGATTTGATTTATGATTTACAACATACGATAGAGGGGCAATTAATACTTACAACTCATTGTGTTTCAATTTTAGACGAACCACACAGACTAATAGATCCCAAAAACAATGCTTATGCGATAATAACAAATAAAGGCGATATATCTATAAAACCATTAAATGAATGTGGGTCTAGAATTTTTCCTAATACAAATATTCGAACCCAATACTTAAAAGGTAGTTTTTGGGGGATTCCAATAATAGAAGACTCTTTTGATTTCAAATCATTATTAGAAATATTAAAAAATAACCAATAAAGCCATTTTTACTTCTATGTATATTTCCTGATCTTGTTTGTTTCTAGAGTTTTCTAATTGATCGATTTCTTTGTTAGCCTTTTCAAATAGGTTTGTATAATCGTATTCTCTAGACATATTAATTCCTATTTTTATTTAATATTTACTGTTACGCTGACATAATCCCCTTCTTCGGGTACTCGTTTAGGAAATTTGCTAACTGGTACAAAGATTTCTCTTACACATTCGTTATCTTCAGGATCTCTTATTACAACAACTACAATTCCGTTT
>JAEEGL015523242.1_pt1 | contig 15434 bp, 12 predicted proteins | sample 9134231 | NCBI WGS metagenome assembly JAEEGL01 (sample SAMN16246548, study PRJNA631951) | gut metagenome | biome: gut microbiome; feature: rumen; material: fiber-attached | host: Bos | place: Iran: Karaj | collected 2018-10 | reverse complement strand
TACTGGAATTGCTGACAAGGAGCATGTGGATGCGGTCCTTGATTTAAAGCCTGCAGGATATTTTGTAAAACCTCCTATGCAGACCAAAATTATAAACGCAATTGAAAACATTTTTTTGAAACAAAGTGAAAAATAAAGCGCGAGGAAAACGATATGCAATATGATGTATGTCGTTTTCTTTTTTTTATCGTGGTTTTTTCAACATTTTTTCACAGTTATGCACTAGGATAATTTATAACTAACAATGTACATTTTTGTCATAGGGGGGCAGTATATGAGTTTTAAGAAAATAGGCACTAAGATGTTGGTGACTATACTTCCAGTTTTAATTTTAGCACAATTAATTCTGACAATTATTTCTGCTACTTCAAGTCAAAGCCTGGTTGAAAGTAAGACTCAGGAGGCTATGAACGCAGAACTTCGTGCAAATAATGAAAAAATTGAAGGATATCTGCGTGATGTGGAAACCCTTGCCAACAACATAGCTATTAGCGTGGGAAATTCATATTCGTATACCACCTGGGATAGCTATGAAAAGATGCTAGGTGAATTAATCAACACAAATGACATTGTGCTTGGTTCAGGACTTTGGTTTGAGCCATATGCCTACGACCCTGAGCAGAAGTACTATGGTCCATATGTATACAAAGATAATGGCAATAATGTGACTACTTGGGATTATAGTAATGCTGAGTATGATTATTTCAGCCAGGAATATTATACAAATGCTATGGGGGCTGATTCTGCTGTAATCACAGACCCATATTACGATGCTTCATCAGGAACAATAATGTCATCTTGCTCTGCGCCTATTTTGGTTAATGGGAATAAAATTGGTTGCGTTACAGTTGATATTGAACTTTCAGCTATTACGGAAATTATCAGCAGTGTAAAAGTAGGTGAGTCTGGTGTAGGAATCCTAACCGCTTCAAATGGTTTGTTGATAGCTGGTCATGATGAGCAAATGGTTCAAGAGGGCGGTAATGTTCTCAATGATTCAAATGCTTCATTTGTGGCAATGGCAACGGAAGTTCTGGCAAATGAAACAGGAACATCTAGCTATTCTGAAGGCAAGAACAATTATAGGGTTTACTACGACACAATCCCAGATACAGGATGGAAGTTCATAATTTCAATAAGCGCTTATGAACTTATGCAGCCAATCTACAAGCTCATCAATACATTGATAGCAGTATGTGTTGTAGCAATCGCTTTGGCAATCATCATTATCGTTATCGGCATTGGTGGTGTGGCTAATACAATTCGCAAGGTTCAGCATTTTGCAACAGAATTAGCAGAGGGCGATTTTACAGTGGAAAGTCTTTCTGTAAAAGGTAAGGATGAGCTGGCTGTAATGTCAAAATCTCTGAATGAAATGTATGGAAACAATAAGGGCGTTATAAGGAGCATTGCAGATTATTCGGTAGAGATAAACGAGTCTAGTAGCACGCTTAAATCAGCTGCAGAAAATCTGAAGATAGAGTTCGATAAGATTGTCGATATCATGAGCTTTGTAAATGCAGATATGATGAATTCTTCAGCAGCTACGCAGGAGCTTTCTGCGTCAGTAGATCAGGTTGCAACTTCAGCCGACAATCTGAATGAGGAAACAAAGAATAGCCTGAATTTGGCTCGTGATATTGAAAAGCGTGCAACAGAGATTGGAAAGAACAGTCAGGAAGCATTTGATAAGTCCCAGACTCTTCAGACCAGTTTTGAGACTAAGCTTGAAGAGAGTATTGCTCAGTCAAAGGTTGTTGAAAATATTGGAGAGATGGCAAGTGTCATTGCTGACATTGCAGACCAGATTACCCTCCTTTCTCTGAATGCGTCTATCGAGGCAGCACGAGCAGGAGAGCAGGGTAAAGGCTTCGCAGTTGTTGCGACAGAAATCGGAAAGCTGGCTGGTCAGACAACTGATTCAGTAGAAAGAATTCAGGAGACAATTTCAGCTATTCAGGAAGCCTTTGAGGGGCTTGCTACAAATGCAAAATCACTTTTGGATTATGTATCAGATACAGTTACACCAGATTATAAAAACTTCGTATCTGTAGCAGAAAGATATGGTCAGGATGCCGAGGCAATAAAAGATTCTTCAGAACAGCTTTCACAAATGACGGATTCTATTCAGAACATCATGAGTGAGGTTAGATTAGCTCTGCAGAATATTGCGGAGGCTACTCAGAATACTGCAGCAAACAGTGGAGAGGTAATGGATTCGGTGGAGAATCTTTCTGAAACAGTTGGTGACATCAACAATATGTCTGATAAGCAGAACGGAATTTCAGAGAACCTGTCAAAGGTTGTAAGCCAGTTCAAGCTGGGTGAATAAAGGTAGTTCTTGATTCTAAAATAAGGAATCAAAAACAAATAGATAAAAGGTGGGGCTATTTATGTTAATCATAGGTGGCCTCATTTTTTCCGCTTGAGAATCCTAGGAGCTTGTTATTTAAGTGGCATTATAGAAATAGTTACATTTACGCCGCCTTATGATAAAATAAAAGGGATTACGGGGATTATAATGTTAGGGAGAAAATATGCGGATTATTCACTGTGCAGACCTGCACTTAGATTCCAAAATGGAAAGCAATTTAAATAAAGAGCAAGCACAGCTTAGGCGCTTAGAGTTGATTGAAACTTATGAGCGCATGGTAGACTATGCCTGTGAGAACGATGTCCGTGCCATTCTTATTGCGGGAGATTTGTTTGATAAGAATCACATTCGTAAGGATGTTAAAAAACGGGTAGTAGAGCGTATTGTGGCAAATCCAGATATCGATTTTTATTATCTGAAGGGCAATCATGACAGGTGCGATTTTATGGAAGAGGGAATTGATGAAATCCCCTTTAATTTTCATACCTTTTCTGCTGAAGGATGGACTACCTATACCTGTGATAATGTGACTATTACTGGGATGGAAATCAATTCTTCAAACGTAAGTACCATGGCGCAGCGTTTGGTTCTAGATTCCGCTGCTACCAATATTGTCATGCTCCACGGACAGCAGTCAGACTATGACGGTAAGGATGGAGCAGAGATTATCAATGTCAATTCTCTAAAGGGTAAATTCATTGACTATTTGGCTTTGGGGCATATTCATAAATACATTTGCGAGCAATTGGACGAAAGGGGTACCTACTGCTACCCTGGCTGTCTTGAGGGACGTGGTTTTGACGAGACCGGAGACAAGGGTTTTGTAGTACTTGAGATTCAGGATGGCGACATTCAGTCTGAGTTCATTCCTTTTGCAAAGCGACGTCTTCATGAGATAGAGGTTAAAGTCTCTGCGGATATGGATATCCAGTCTGTGGCTGCAAAGGCTAAGAGACAGCTTTATGATGTGGATAATCAGGATATGATTAAATTTGTTCTTACAGGTGAGAGAGAGCTTGACGATGAGCTTGATATACCTCGCTTTGTAAGAATGTTTGAAAATAAATATTTCTTTGTTAAATGTTATGACAGAACAAAGACTCTCATCGACTACGATAGCTTCCAGTACGACAAATCTCTCAAAGGAGAATTTGTCAGACTTGTACAGGCTCAGGATATGGATGAGGAGGAAAAAACCAGGATTATTGAACTTGGAATAAAAGCCATTATGGGGGAGGATATTGAATGAAATTAATATCGTGTTATATTGCCCATTTTGGCAAGATTAACGATTTTAAATATGAATTTGAAGATGGCTTCAATTCCATCTTTCAGGAAAATGGATGGGGCAAGACTACCTTTTCGGTGTTTGTGAAAGCCATGTTTTATGGTCTTGAATACTCTCCAAACACCAAGAAAAAGCTTTTGGAACGTAACCATTACCTTCCATGGGATGGCAGCGTTTGTGGGGGAAATATTGTCTTTTCCGCAAAAGGTAGAGAATATCGTATTGAACGTACCTTTGGAGCTACAGACAAAGATGACAAATTTGCCCTCTATGACAATATAACCGGGCTTCCTTCAGCGGATTACTCGGAGGATATTGGTGAAGAACTTTTTAGGGTAGATAGGGAATCCTTTGAAAAAAGTGTATATGTTCCGCAGCTGTCATTAGGCACTGCAATGACAGATTCTCTCAATGCAAAAATGGGAAATCTTGCGGCAGCAAAAGACGATATTAGCAACTTTGATGTGGCCGTGAAAAGCATCAAGGATGCAAAGAACAATTACACTAGAAATAGCAAAATTAATCCAGGAAAGCTTTACGCTATAAAGCAGGAAATAAACAAATGCAAGGAAGAGTACGAAAAGCTTCCTGCAATTGAAGAGAGTGTTGAGGCAATGAGCTGCCTTGTGGAAGAAAAGCAGGCTAACTTGGACGGACTATCGGCAGAGAAAATCAAGCTTGCTGAGACCATTCAGCTTCAGAGTAAAAGAGAACAGGAGCTTGGTGCCTACAGGACACACATCGAGAATTTAAAACAGGAGCAGGAGGCTATTGCTGATCTTGAAAGCTTCTTTGAGGCAGGGGTGCCAAATGATGATGAACTCATTATGTTAGAGCAGACTGAGCGTGATTTGGCTGTTCACGAGAGGGCTTTGGCGGTTCTTGTAGAGGAGCAGTCCAAGGGAACCAGAGTTTTTGAAAAGCCTTTCGAGGATAGAATTCCAGACGAGGGAGAATTTGCCCTTTGGAATAAAATGGCAGCCAATTTATCAGAACTCAGAGCTAAGGCTGAACACTCAAAGCTATCTGAAGAATCAAGCCGACAGCTTACGGAATTGAAATTCTTTTTTGATAAGCTGGTTCCTACTGATGAACAGCTTTCACATATTGAGCGGCAAACCACTGTAATAACAGGTCTTGAGGCCAAGGTGGAACAGAGCAATGAGCGCCTTATTGCACTTGTGGCAGAACGTGCAGCTGAAGAGCGTCACAGTAAGAATAAAAACATTTCAGTATGGCATATTCTTGGTACAATACTGTTGATTATTTTTGTGCTGATTGGTGTTGTCTTTAGTGGCTTCATGGATGATTCAATTGGTCGTATTATTGAATTTGGAAGCTTTGTAGCGCTGATTATTGATTTGGTTATGTTAATCATATCTGGTAGGCGTGCTTACCACAAGAAGTTGGATGTTGAAGCCGAATATGAGGAGAGGATTTCCGAGGAGGAGAGTGCTCTTACTCTTAGCAAACAGGAGCTTGAAGAACTTAAGAACGAGTGTGAGGAATTTTTGTCACATTTCCTTTTGACTAGGGCTTCAACTATGCAGGAAAATGTTTATGAAATCAGACGTAAGCTTGATCAGTATCGCCATTTATTAGAGGAAGAACAGTCCAGACATCAGGAGGCTGAAGGCACATTAGATGAGCTGGCAGACTTGCAGCTTGAATTGTACACAAAGATTCAACCTTTTGCGTCAGCATACGGTATCAACCTCTATGATATGGGCGGCGAGTATGAATTTCTTGCCCAGTTGAAAAAGGATGCGGATAGATATACAGATTATTTGGCAAAGAGTGAGGAAATATCCCGTCATCAGAATTCTATAGATACCATGTCTTCTGATATTAAAGCGGTGCTTTCCCGTTACCCAGTAGATGATTCACTGGAGAGGGCTGAGCAGATTCAATCTATCGGCATTAAGCGTCGAGAGTTTATTACATTGTCTGAGAGAATAGCTAAGCTAAAGGAAGACATTGCTAAATTCGAGGCTGAGCATGATGTAAATGAGCAGGTTCAATCTGTGGATGATTTGCAACAACAGCAGACTGCACTTGATGAGCAGATGATGGAAATCAGCCGTCAAATTATTCAGGAGAAGGAAAATCTTTCCCAGGCATTAGAGGAGGTAGAGAGACTTTCTGATGTATCTGAGCAATTGGAGCGCTTAGAGCTTCAGGAAAAGGAATATAAAAAGAATGCTCAGGTTCTTGCTAAAACTGAAGATTTTTTACAGAGAGCCAGAGAAAGTTTCCTTTCAAAGTATATGAAACCTTTACAGGATGGCTTACACAAATACCTGAGTTTAATAGACGGTCCGGAAGGAACCCAGTCAGGATATTCTACAGATGATTTTGAGCTAGATATGGATTTAAATATCAAGCTGGCATACTCGGGAAATACCAAGAGCGCGGAGTACCTTTCTCAAGGATATCAGGACTTGGCGGCGCTTTGTGCAAGACTTGCACTGGTTGATGTTTTGTATGCAGATGAGAAACCAATCTTAATTTTGGATGACCCATTTACAAATTTTGATGACAAAAAAATAAAGGAGTCGTTGAAACTCCTTCATAAAATAGCTGATGATCGTCAGACAGTTTATTTCACCTGTCACGACAGTCGTCTATAAGAGTGGTCTGTTATTTCTGTATTCCAGATGACCTTCTTGTACCCACTCATGGATGATGGTCTTGTCGATGCCCAGCTCGGCTGCAAGCATCATTTCATTGACATCTTCATTTTCACTTATGAACTCTTTCACTTTTGGAAAGAGTTCTTTTTTTAGGCATTCTTTACATTTATCATAAGGAGAACTCAAAGGTATCCTACAGCCACATTTTAAACAATGTCTAACCAGAGGACCCTGGTCATTTAAAAAATCTGAATTTCTATGAGCCATAGTATATCTCCTCACAAACACTAATACATCTATAGACCTATTTGTTCTTTAAAGAAATCACCGCGCTGCTCAACGTTCTTGAATACACCATAGCTGGCGGCAGCAGGAGATAGGATAACAGCAGTACCCTTGCTAGCATTTTCTTTGACAAAGGTGCATGCGTCAGCTAATTCCTCGATGTAGTGGACATGCTCCATGAAGGATGGGCTGGCAACTGCCTGAAGTTTTTCTAGAAGCACCTTGCCGCTGTCATACATAAGAATTATATGTTCCAAATTCCTGGTCTGTAAAAACTCTACCAACGGATCGTAATCGATTCCTCTATCCATTCCTCCAAGAAGAATAGTGCCGGCATTGGAAATAGCCTTGATAGCATTTATTGTGGATTCTACAGTGGTGGAAATTGAATCATCGTAATAGTCTACTTCGTTAAGCTTGCCAATAAACTGAAGTCTGTGTGCCAGTGTCTTGAAGCTGGCGAGGGCCTTCATAAAGTCTTCGTTGGAAATGTCGTAACGTCTGCAAACATCATAAACAAAGGCTGTATTGAAAAGATTGTGTGAGCCTCGAAGAGTAACACCAGGAATCTCTTCAAAGGAGCTGAATGGTAAATCTCCGGATTTAACCTTGATGATGCAGGCTTTGCATTCCCCAGGTGCTGGAAGAAATTCTGGATTGCAGAAAAGGAAATCGCAGTAGCCCTGATTTCGGTAAATGTTTTTCTTTGCATTCCAGTACTTTTCAACAGTGCCGTAATGATCCAGGTGATCCTCATAAAGGTTTAAGAGAATTGCCTTGGATGGTGCGAAGCTGGCATATTCCAACTGGTGGCAGGAAAGCTCAAAAACTATAATTGTACGAGGATGTATCTGGTCTGTAATGTCGAGAATAGGAATACCTATATTGCCTCCAAACAAAACATCCTTACCACACTCCTTTAGTATATGATATAAAAGTGAAGATGTTGTGGATTTTCCCTTTGTTCCAGTAATTCCTATGGTTTGTGCTCCATAAACCTCTAAAAACAGGTCAGCCTGACAGGTAATACGGCATTTGTATTCTTTGATGTCCTTTGGCAACACAATGCCGGGACTTTTAAAAACAACGTCATAATCATCAAGACAGTCTAAGTAGGCTGGACCTGTGATGACATTGTGAGTGGAAGTCAAATCTGAACTGACTGGATTGGCATCGGCAATATCAAGGCAGCTATAACCACCCACAGAGGAAATCATTCTAAAACTTGACTGACCTTCTCTTCCGAATCCCAGGATCAAAATCTTTTTATCTTTAACTAAATTTCTAATTGTTTCTTTCATTTTCAAGTGCGTCCTTAATTATATTTTCAAAATAATCATTCAAAGCGTGCTCAGGGGAAAACTGCTTTCGGTAGTTTTCAAATGCCACTCCAGGCACAACTGGTGAATCCTGATAATGCTGTAAGAGAACTGGTAATTGCATCTGCGCTGTCGCGTACTTGCTAATGGTTTCTGTTACTGCAGCATTTACTTCGTCTCTGCTTCCTACACATTCAAAAGGCTTTTCAGGAAGAATTCCGCATAGCTTATCAAAGTCCTCCATGAGAGTTTCGTCCTCAAAGAGTCTCTTGCCAAATATGCCGTCTAACTCCTCCAAAGAAAGGAATGGTGAAAGGATGATATATACAAAAAGGCACTTTGGGCAGTGTCCGCACCAAATATCCTGCTTGCTTCCTACATTGCAGCTTTTAAATAGACCGTGATACTTTTTGAAGCGAGAAAACAACATAGCAATCTGAAGCTCCGAAAGTGGTCTTAAGAAACTGAAATAAAATACGCCTGAGCCAATGAAAGTCCTTTCGTAATGTCTGAAATCTGCTTCAAATTCATAGCTCTTTGAGTATTGGTGATTTACATAGCTGTCTGCAACAGTTGATTCATTGGCACTAGACTCGTTGGAAAGGGCAACAAAGTTCAGATTGTTAAGGTAGCCTGCGATTATACTTGAAAACGCAACTAAAGCAGAAAAAGGAGTGTGACCGTTAAGGTAGCCTTCCTTGTTTAAATCAAGCATATTTTTATCAAGGGTACGCCTTGCATAAATGGTTTGCTCTTTTAACTGAGCAGCCACAACAGTTTCTTCTGTGGCACCTCTTGAATTGATGATGTATGGCATACACTGGCACTTGTCCTTTAATAGCTCGATTGATACCACTGAATCCTTGCCGCCACCAACTGGAATCATTACTCTAGGCTTGCTGCCTGAGGAAATAAGTGTTGCAGCTGCTGGAGAAACATCCCTCGATTTCTTAGAGCTGTCGCATATAATTTCCATAAAATCATCAAATTCTTCTTTGATGTCATTGGTGTAGTAGAATTCTCCAAGTCCATTGAAGTATAGTTTTTTCCACCAGCTGATTTGCTCAGCTGTCAAAAGTCGATCTTTTATGATTACTGTAGGAGCGCAGGTAATCTTCCAATAACTCACTAGCTCAACCATTCCAAGAGAAAAAATCATCTCATCAAGTAGTTCCTCGTCAACCTCTTCAATGTGGGTTATGCGGGGAATGCACCAGGTTGGATGAAATTCACTTAGATTATCTATGGAAAAATCATAGGAGATATTAACCCCTGATTCATCTAAAGAATAATGATATCCCTGATAGGTAAAAGTGGGATAATCAACTCTGCATTTTTCGTAAAAATCTTGTCTGCTCATATAATTCCTTTTAAACAATTGTTATTTCTTTTATACTTAAACATAAGAATTATATCATAAATAAATGATAATAAAATAGTGAAGCGAGGGACGATAGAATGCCACATGTTGGAGGTCAAAAGCTCAAGATTATAAATGAATATCAGATTCTTATGGAAGAGAGTGATGAAACTCATCAGATAAATGCCATAGAAATGACCCGTCGCTTGGAAAAACGTGGGATTCCAGCCGAAAGAAAGAGCGTTTACAAGGATATGGATATTCTAATGGACGCTGGCGTCGATGTAGTTAAGGGAGATAAAGGCTATTACATTGGCACACGCACCTTTGAGCTGGCAGAACTAAAGCTTCTTGTGGATGCAGTTGGAGCTTCAAAGTTTATATCTCAGAAGAAAACAAAAGAGCTCGTGGAAAAGATAACTACCTTGGCGGGTATTGATGATGGTGCTCAGTTGAGTCGTCAGGTAGTTGTGCCTGACAAAACCGTATCAGGAAACGAAAAGATTTTTTACAGCATTGATGTGATTTATCAGTGCCTTGACAATGACCGAAAGATGTCCTTCAAATATCAGGAGTGGACTATTAGTAAGGAGATGAAGCCTCGTCACGGAGGTAAGATTTATCGTGTAAGCCCTGCATTCCTTCTTAGAAATGATGAGAATTATTATCTGGTCGCCTATGATGAGGATAGCAGACAGGTGCGCCATTATCGAGTGGATAAAATAATATCTGCGCAGATGCTCGAGGAAGCAAGAGCGGGAGAGGAAATTCTTAGAAGTCTAAATCCCCATGAATATGCCTCAAAACATATTAGTATGTTTGCAGGAGATGAGAGGGTAATAACAATAAGATTTGAAAAGAGACTTGTGGGAGTTGTTTTAGATAAATTTGGACAGGAAATAGATTTGCGCCCAGATGGAGAAGAATTCATCAAGGCGCGAATAAATGTGGCAGTGAGCCCACAGCTATATGGTTGGCTTGTAGGTATCGGAGCCACAATAGTGTTTCCTGAGGCTGAAAAGTCTAAATATATCCTCCATCTACGCCAATTACTTGACCAGTCAAATAGTTAGGAGAGTTGATAATAGCAAATACTGTTTGGGCTATTTCCTCTGGGGAGCAAAATCTTCCCACAGGGATTTCATCCCCAAGCTCGCGCTTTTCTTCTGGAGTAAGCATTCCATTCATATCTGTGTCAACAACGCCACAGGCGATGGCATTTACGGCGATTCCATTTGGCGCCAGTTCCTTAGCCAGGGCTTTGGTAAATGAATTAACTCCACCTTTTGTGGCAGAGTATGCAACTTCACAGCTTGCTCCAACAGTGCCCCACATAGAGCTAATGTTTATGATGTTGCCAGATTTATTTTTGACCATATCTGGGACAATGATTTTAGCAGTGTAAAATAGAGGAGACAAGTTGGTGCCAATCATTGAGTCCCATTCTGCCACTGACATGTCCGTCAATAATCCTATGGAGGCTTTGCCTGCATTGTTTACAAGCACATCCACATGTCCTAATTTCTTTAGAGCTTCTTTGCAAGCTTCCATAGTAAACATACTGTCTGCAATGTCTCCACAGAATGTATATACTTCAACTTTATATTGGCTGCTAATCACATTTGCCAGCTGGGAAAGTAGTGCTTCGTTTTTGTGGCAAAAAAGTGCCAGATGATATCCTTGTGAAGCCAAAGTGGTGGCAATAGCTTTTCCAATTCCACGACTGGCGCCAGTTATAATAGCTGTCTTTTTCATTATTACTCCTTATATTTAGCAGGAATAGTGCATACAATTTCTAAATTAATTATTAATAATCTGAAAACGCCTTGAGAAAATCAACTCGTCTTGCTATACTATTTACATAATAAATCAATCTCTTTTCAAAGGGAAGAATTCAATGGGGGGTTGATTCATTAAATATTTCGGTAAAGGTGGTACGACATCATGAAAACAACAATAACAGGAAAGAACATCGAATTAACACCAGGTCTTAAGGACGCAGTGGAGGAGCGTTTTAAAAAGTTAGACAAATATTTTAACAAGGATACCGAAGCTATTATTACATTAGACGTGGAGAAGGGACGTCAGAAAATAGAAGTAACAATCCCTATGAAGGGAAGCTACTTAAGAGCAGAGGAAGTTACCTCTGATATGTATGCTTCAATCGAGGCAGTTACAAATACTCTTGAGGCTCAGTTAAAGAAGCACAGAAACAAGATTATAGACAGAAAGCAGTCAGATTCTCGCGTAATCTTTGCTCAGGATTTCATTGAAGAGAAGGTTGGAGATGAGGAGAAAATCCAGATTATTCGTAAAAAGACCTTCGATATGAAGCCAATGTATGCAGAGGATGCCTGCCTTGAAATGGAAATGCTTGGTCATGATTTCTTTATGTTCCGCAATGCTGATACAGATGAAATCAATGTTGTATACAAGAGAAAGAATGGAGCATACGGTTTAATTGAACCAGAGTTTTAGAGTTCGTAATTTAATAAAGAAATAGACAACAAAATTTAACCTCCTGTTGATGTAATTCCAAGAATATATCAACAAGGAGGTATTTTTATGACTAAAATTGATTTCGGGAGATACTTAAAGTGGTTTAGACAGGAGTTGAAGCTGACTCAACAGCAGTTGGCTGAAAAGGTGGACTGTGCTCTCTCAACAATCTCCAGACTGGAGGCGGGCAAGGAATATCCTGGAATCCGATTATTCAAAGAATTTAACAAAGTTTTTGAAGCCTTTGGAATCATTTATGATGAGCTTTCTATGGAAAATATATTTGAATTTACCAAGGCACGAAAGGAATTGCTACTAGCCATTAAAAATGGAAGGCTTGAGGAAATAGAACGAAAGCTATCCCACTTTAGAACCTTTATGGAAGAAAATAACGAGGAAGAGGATGATGAGGATAAGCAATATCTCATCCTGGCACATCTGATTTCCACCAGAAAGCAGGGGCTATCTATAGAAGAGTTTTTAGATGGGGCTGTGGAGGTCTTCGAAATAAGGAGAAAGCTACCAAGCTTTGAAGATATACCAAATGTAAGATTAACCCAAATAGAATATGAAATTCTTTATTTTATGGGGGAAGGCTATTTGATTTCAGGAAACACTGATAAGGCGGAGCTTATTTTAAAAGGGTTAATGGCAAACCGAATTGATGAGAGAAGTCCATTTGTGAGAGAAAGATATTTGGAAATTTCTGCAATTCTTGCAAAGGTATGCCTGATTAAAAAGGACTATAAAACAGTACAGGCCTGTCTTGGATATGTATTTAGTGAATTTATTTCTAATAGTGACACCAGATTATTTTTTAACTCACTGTTTTTACATGGTGAAATTTGCACAGTTCTTGGCGACAAAAAAGGATCAAAGCTGGTGGACGAGTTTGTGGTTGCTTCCCAAAATCTAATGGGATATATGTGTATTAAATACAGAATTAGCCGAGATGAAAGTGGTAGATATAGTGTAAGATAAGGGCTGGACTTGTTTTTTTGAGAAAAAAAGACTATATTACACCAAGAGAATTTTATAATTTAAAGAGGAAATAATCATGGATATAGTAGTTTTAGCAGGTGGTTTAAGCTCTGAGAGAGATGTTTCTTTCAGATCGGGAACAATGGTTGCTCAGGCTCTTAGGAGCAGAGGACATAGAGCATTGGTGCTTGATGTTTTCATGGGGTATTCTGATGCGGAATGCGACGTTACAGATATTTTTGAAAACAGCGAAGATAATTCAGTTAAAGTAGAAAATATCCCTACTGAAGCACCTGATATTAAAGCAATAATTGCAAGCCGAGCAGATAAAAGTCCAAGCTTTTTTGGCCCAAACGTTATAAAGATTTGTCAAAAAGCAGATATCGTTTTCATGGCCCTTCACGGCGGAGATGGTGAAAGTGGAAAGGTTCAGGCTGCCTTTGATTTATACGGAATCAAATACACAGGAAACGATTATCTTTCAAGCGCTATAGCTATGGACAAGCAAATGACAAAGGAAGTCATCGAAAGAGCAGGCGTTCCTGTTCCAACAGGTGTTTCTCTTAACAAGGAAAACAGACAGGGATTTACCTTTGAAAAATATCCATGTATCGTAAAGCCTAACTGTGGAGGCTCTTCGATTGGTGTAACAATCGTTAATTCTCCTGCTGAGTTGGACGAAGCTCTTGATGCGGCTTTCCAGTGGGAAAATGAGGTTGTCATCGAGCAGTTCATTTCTGGTCGTGAGTTTTCTGATGGTGTGATTGAGGGAAAGGCACTTCCTGTAATTGAAATCGCGCCAAAGCAGGGCTTTTATGATTACAAAAATAAATATGCAGCAGGTTCCACAGTAGAAACCTGTCCAGCAGAAATTAGTAAGTCAGCCACTGAGCAGATGCAAAGATATGCAGAAATGGCCTTTAAGGCATTGGGACTTACAACCTATGCCCGTATGGACTTTATGATGGATGAAAAGGAAAACCTGTATTGTCTTGAGGCAAATACACTTCCAGGAATGACTCCAACCAGCTTGCTCCCACAGGAGGCAGCCGTAGTTGGAATGAATTTTGAAGATTTATGTGAGCACTTAATCCAGGTGTCTCTCAAGAAATATCAGTAGTTAATTTAGATTGGGGTTTTGCCCCTAGGATAGTGAGAAATATATATGAAAAACATGACATTGGCTAGGGTCGCTCAGGTTGTAGAGGGACAGCTGATTTTGCCAGAAGGCTGCGAGACATTAAAAGACAAGGAAATAATGGGCGCAGTTAACGATAACCGAAAAGTGGAAGAGGGTTTCCTTTTTATTCCCATGGTAGGGGCAAGGGTAGACGGACACGATTTTATTCCAGATGCTTTTTCCAAGGGCGCATTGGCTACACTTGCTGAGCATCCTCTTGAGGAATGCGCAGGTCCATGCATCCTTGTAAAGGACACTAAAGTGGCACTTAAACAGATTGCTACTGCTTACCGCATGGAGCTTAGTATTCCTGTTATTGGTGTTATCGGCAGTGTCGGCAAAACCAGTACAAAGGAAATGATTACCTCAGTACTTGAAACCAAGTTTTCTGTTCTTAAAACAGAGGGTAATTTTAACAACGAAATAGGACTTCCTTTGACTATATGCCGTATCAAGGATGAGCATCAGGTTGCTGTTGTTGAAATGGGAATCTCAGACTTTGGAGAGATGCACCGCCTAGGAGATATTGCAAAGCCAGATATTGTTGTCATGACAAATATAGGTCAGTGTCATTTAGAATTCCTCAAGGATAGAGATGGCATCTTAAAGGCAAAGACGGAAGTCTTTGAGCACATGCCAAAGGATGGAGTTGTCATTCTGAATGGAGATGATGATAAGCTGGCTATCGCCGATACTCTTGGCTTAAAGAAAATATTCTACGGTTTAAACGGACAGGAGATAAATGCGAAGAACGTTGAAGCCCTCGGTATGACAAGCACCAAGGCTCAGATATTCGCAGGCGTTGAAGAATTCGATGCGACTATTCCACTGCCTGGAACTCACAATGTAATGAATGCTCTTGCAGCCACAGCAGTGGGCAAGCAACTAGGTCTTTCTTCTGAAGAAATTAAGAGGGGCTTAGAGTCTGCTGGAACTATTGCAGGAAGAAATAACGTTCTTACAATAAGAGACATTACTGTGATTGACGACTGCTACAACGCAAATCCGGTCTCTATGAAGGCTTCTATTGAGGTGCTTGGAAAGGCACCAGGGCGCAGCATAGCAGTTTTGGGAGATATGGGTGAGCTTGGTTCAGACGAGCGAAAGCTTCACTACGAAATAGGACAGGCTCTTGAAGATAACCACATAGGCTACGTATTTACGGTTGGAGACCTGTCTCAGGAAATCAACGATTCTTTAAAACAGAAAAATAGTTCTTGCATGGCACACCACTATAGCACTGTGGAGGCAATGCTTGAGGATTTGCTCCCAATCATTCGTGGCGGTGATACTATTTTGGTAAAAGCTTCTCACTTCATGAACTTCACGTCCGTCGTTGACGCCATAAAATCAAAATTTGAATAAAAAAATCGACTCTCAAAAATGGGAGTCGATTTTTATTATCTGCATTTATAAGAGTTTAGCGTCGGCTTCAAGCTGCCCGGCTAGCTTGCGCTGTACGTAGGCACCAACTTTTTTCTTGTCATCGCCTTCCAGCTTATCTGGGTAGATAGG
>JAEEGL015395593.1_pt1 | contig 15434 bp, 13 predicted proteins | sample 9134231 | NCBI WGS metagenome assembly JAEEGL01 (sample SAMN16246548, study PRJNA631951) | gut metagenome | biome: gut microbiome; feature: rumen; material: fiber-attached | host: Bos | place: Iran: Karaj | collected 2018-10 | reverse complement strand
GTCGGAAGTGGTAACGCACTCAAAAGAGAAATCCGGCCTTTTGGCGGGCTGCTTTTTGGCGTTTTTGGAAGGCGCGGGACGCAGATACCCCTCGGACACGAGCTCCTCGCGTATACGCGAAATATCCTCGGAAGTTTCAACGAGCGTGAGCTCGTCCGCTACCGTGCGGAGCCATTCGATCTCCGCTTCGCCGAGTTCGAGCTGCTCGGCAAGCTTTTTCTTTCTGGTATAGCATTTGCGGTATTCGCGGAAATACTTCTGCGCGTTGCGCTGCGGAGAAAGAGCGCTGTCGAGCGGGATATGTATCTCGTTATAGTTATCGTAATAGTTTTTGACTACGGCGACGGACGATCCGGGGTTTATTTCGTGCAGATAGGCGTTAATCAATTCGCCGCGCACACGGAGTTCTTCCGCGTTTTCGCATTCCGCGAGTTCCCTGCTCTGCGCCGCGGCTTTTCTGACCGCCCGCTCGATGCTGCGCGAGACGAGCCGCGAAAGCTCGGAAGTGCGCTGCTTCAGACGCTCGGCGCGGTCGCGCTCGTAATAGAAGAAGTCGAGGAGTTCCGATGGACTGTCGAAGCTTTTGATCTCCATCGCGCCGCCGTAAACGGACGGCGAAAAGAAAGAGAAATCCACCGCGGTCCCGTCGGCGCGGCACACAACTGAAGGATCCCCGCCGTTTTCAAGTTCCGAAAGCAGACTGCCGAGTTCCGCGTATACTTTTCCGGCGTCGGCGTGCGACGCGGGCGTTTCGGCGTCGCCGGAAGCTCTGAACGCGATTTCCCTGCAGACTATCGGAGAAAAGCCTGCGATGCTATGCAGCAAAGCGTCTGACAGCGATTCGTCGGACGCGGACAGGATCGACGACAGTGATTCCACGGTAAGCAAATACGGATCGGCTTTATTCTGTGCCGGCGGCATAACGTAAGTCATACCGGCAATTATGCAGCGGACGGCGTCCGGATCCGCGCCGGAATGCTTGACCGATTCGATTATTCTCCCCTCTCCGTCAGTGAACAGGATATTGCTGCTGCGTCCCATAATTTCGGCGACGACGCGGCGTTCGACCTTATCGCCCATTTCGTCGGTACAATCGAATTTAAGCGTAATGACGCGCTCCATACCGGGCTGCTCGGCGACGACGAATCTGCCGCCTATGAAAAGCTTACGGGCGAGCATACAAAGCGTCGGCGCCTGCTTCGGATTATCCTTTGAATGCTCAGTAAAGTACACTGCGGAACTCGCCGACGAAGCAGATATACGAAGTTTCATATTCTCGCGGAATCCGCGCAGGAAAAAGACGAACTCATCGCGTTCGGGCTGATAGACTTTATCCACCTTCGCACCCGCGGCGCGCTCGTTCAGTTCGGCGCATATTAACTTCAAAAACGCAGCGTCAAGTGCCATTTCAAATCCTTAATATAGAGTCTTAATTACGTTTCCGCGCTCGGAGAGAACGAACTTGACCATAGTGAATTCCTCCTCAAGGCGCGACTTCAGTTCCGGTATAATCGGATACTCGGTCTCGTAATGCCCGCCGTCTATGAGGGTAAATCCGCTGTCTTTGGCGTATATGAACTGATGATGCTTCACGTCGGCGGTAACGAAAGCGTCGGCGCCGGAATTCATCACGAGCTCCGCGAAGTCGCCGCCGCTGCCGCCGATAACGGCGACTGCGGAGATCTTTTTGTCGCCGGCGACGTACCTGACCGCGTCGCATCCGAGCGCGTCTTTCACGCGCAAGGCGAGCCATTCGGGCTCAACTGGTTCTTCAAGGAAGCCGATGCGTCCGCAGTTGCCGTTTTCACCGGTGCCTTCGATTTCGCGGATATCCGTCAGTCCGAGCTTTTTGGCGAGCGTCTCGCCCACTCCGTCGTCGGCGGCGTCGAGATTGGTGTGCATACATATCGCGGAAATACCGGCTCTGACGAGCGAATACGCGCGTTTTGAAACGTAATCCTGAGGCGTGAAGCGTTTGACGTTTCCGAAAACGACGGGATGATGGCTTATGATAAGCTGCGCTTTCTGCTCGACCGCCTCGGCGATAACCTCCTCGGTGATATCGAGCGCCAGTAGCGCTTTTGTAACGTTGACTTCTTCGTCGCCAACTATGAGTCCGACGTTGTCAAAGCCCTCGGCGAGTTCAGGCGGGGCCGCTTTCCATAAGAAGTTGAGTATTTCTCCGACAGAAGCCATTATAGTTCCTCCAAACGTGTATTTATCTTACTGATTAAGCGGTTGATAACGTCAGCCTCGCCGTCGTTCTTTCTTTCGGCGCCGATGAGACGCTTTTCCAGCGCGCTGCGCTTCTTGAAGAGAAGCGCCCTCACGGCTTGCGCTTCGCCCTCGAAGTATCCTCCGATCTCGGCTTCTTCGGGAACGCAATCGCGTTTTCCCCCGGTATATACGGCGGCAATTACTTCGTAAGGTTTGCCGTCTTCAATGACGGCGCCTTCCCTCTTGATGAAGAATCCCGATGAAGCGAGATACCGGCGCAGTTCCGGCGAAGTCGTCATCGGCTGAAGAACGAGGCGCACTGATGGTTTCTTAACCCACGGCGCGGCTTCGATTATTGACGCGATAAGCTCGCCGCCCATACCCGCGACTATTATCTGATCGACTCCGGCGTTTTCCATGCCGGCGAGACCGTCCGCAAGGCGGAGCTCGATTTTGTCGGTCAGCCCGAGCTTCACGGAAAGCTCCTTCGCTTTAGAAAGCGGACCGGCGTTTACGTCGCTCGCGATAACGCGTTCGGCGCGGCCGGAAAGCACGAGCGCCGCGGCAAGCTTGCCGTGATCCGTGCCGATATCGGCGGCGCAGCGGCATTTTTCGGTAAAAGAAAAAACGTATTCAAGTCGCGGCGGCAGTTTCATCTGAATTCCTCCGATGCTTTACGGTACACATTATAACATAACGCGCCCGCGCTTTCAATAAAAATATGCACAAAAAAAGCCGCCTTTCGGGCGGCTTTCGGCAGGGTTTGATTATTCCCCTATAAGAGCGTTGATTTCGTCAATGAGCGCGTCGCAGTCGGCGCCGTGGACCATACAGGCCTGCTCGATGGTTTCGCTTCTTGCGCCGGGGCAACCGAGACAATGCATTCCTATGCCGAAAAACAGCTCCGCAGTGTCGGGATACTTATCAAGAACGGTTCCGATAACCCAATTCTTATCAACCATAATTGCACTTCCTTTCCTTTGTGTAGTAATATTATACCACACTGTTTCAAAAAAGTAAATGCGTTCCGAAAAAAACGGAACGCATTTATTCTACCTTGTAAGCAAATCTATGCTACTTGGTATGGAGAGCAATTATTACTGCTGCTCTCTGCTCTTGGCAAAGCACTCGCTGCACAGAACCGGTCTGTCGTCGCGGGGCTGGAAAGGAACTCTGGCAACACCGCCGCACTGAGAGCAGGTCGTCTCGAACATCTCTCTGCTTGCGCTCTTGCGCTTAGCTCTGCATTCCTTGCATCTGGAGGGCTCGTTCTGGAACCCTCTCTCCGCGTAAAACTCCTGCTCACCGGCGGTGAACACGAATTCGGCTCCGCAATCTTTGCATACCAAGGTCTTGTCTTCGTACATGTTTCTCCTCCAAAAATAATTGGTTTTTGCTCAAAATCGGACGTGAACCGGAAGTAATGAAGAAGTTCAATTCCCATCTGGGCACTCTCTGCTTGTTGTCAAGCTTACTAATAATATACCCGTTAAGAACTTTTGTCAAGTAATTTTTAATAAAATATGAAAAAAATGTGTAGAAAATCAACGAATTATCAGTAATATCGGCATTGATTCGTCATACGAGAGCTGAAAAGAACAAAATTAATCATCGGAAAATTGAAAAATACTCTTGCTTTTTCACCAAAGCTGTGATAGACTATATGCCGTTGACCGAATCCGGGTGTAGCTCAGCTTGGTAGAGTACTTGAATGGGGTTCAAGGGGCCGCTGGTTCGATTCCAGTCACTCGGACCATCGGGTGTCCGCGCATTACAACGCGGATACCCGATTTTTATTATAATACGCAGCGACAAATCAATGATTATGAGGTGAACGATATGAAACTGCCCGCTTCCCTTATTAAGAGAATTGACTTTTACTCTTCCAAAATCAAAAACAACGAGAGACTTTGCGAGCTTTACCGAAACTGCTGCGCAAGCACTCTTGAAACCGCCGTCCGCAGATGCGACGACGGAACGTATTTCGTGCTTACCGGCGATATACCGGCAATGTGGCTGCGGGATTCATCCGCTCAGGTATATCATTACGTCGCCCTCGCGAACGATCCTGAAATCGCCGAAATTATCGAAGGCGTGATCAAACGACAGTTTATGTATATCAGGATAGATCCGTACGCCAACGCGTTCAATCAGGAACCTAACGGCGAAGGCCATACTGAGGATCTGCCGAAAAACAATCCTTGGGTGTTTGAACGCAAATATGAGGTCGACTCCCTCTGCTATCCCCTTCGCCTGCTTTATTCATTTTACAAGCAGACCGGCAAAACCGAAATAATAAAGAACGAACTTGAATCCTTAATGCGTATCATTATCGATCAGTGGAGGATCGAGCAGCGGCACGAAGAGAATTCGCCTTATTACTTCATTCGTCTCGAAGACGGACTCACCCCGGACGACTTTCCGTACGGCGGCAGAGGCGCGCCCGCAGCGTATACCGGTATGACGCGTTCCGCCTTCAGACCGAGCGACGACGACTGCGTTTACGGTTATCTAACCGCTTCCGAAATGTTTGCAACTGTCGTTCTCGGTTACGCCGCGGAAATGCTCCGCAGCGTTTGCGGCAACGAATCGCTCGCGTCCGAATGCGACGCGCTACGAAATGAAATAGACGACGGGATACGGAACTACTGCATCGTTGAGCACGAAAAATACGGCAGGATCTACGCGTGCGAAACCGACGGAATGGGCCGTTACTCCATGATCGACGACGCAAACGTGCCCAGTCTGCTGTCTATACCGTATATAGGATATTCCGCCGCCGACGATGAGATTTATCTCAACACCCGCCGTTTCCTGTTAAGCGCGGATAACCCTTATTACTACTGCGGTAAATACGCCAGAGGCATCGGTTCGCCGCACACCCCTCATAATTATGTGTGGCATATGTCGCTTGCAATGCAGGGTTTGACCTCTAACGACGACGTCGAAAAACGCGAAATGCTCGATATGATCGTTTCCACCGACGCCGGAAAACGTCACCTTCACGAAGGATTCGACGTTGACAATCCTTGCAACTACACGCGTGAATGGTTCACCTGGCCGGAAGCGCTGTTCGCCGAGTTTGTTGAAAAATGCATAGACGGCGGTATTATATAGATATGAATGCGTTTTTCCGCTCCGGCGTGAGCATAATAATACAAACGCATTTTTTCAAATGATTATAAAAATGTCTTGATATTATCATCATAATTTGATATACTGTCTTTGAATATACAGTTATAATCTTACGGCGTCTGTTTAACCGGAGGAGCAAATGAAGCTGTTAAGGAAGATATTCCCGAAATACGCGGTCATTCCCCTTTGGACCGTACTGGGTTTCAATATGCTTGCCTATTACCTGCCGAAGCTGCTTTTACTGCTCGGTGTTATCGGTCCTCCGCATATGCTTGCGGAAGATACGACGGCAAACGTAAATTCGATATTTCTCGGCGTTGACGTCCCGCTCGTTCCCGTATTCATAATCATATACGTGCTTTCGTACGTGCAATGGGTCGTCGGCTTCACGCTTATCGCAAGGGAGAGCGAAGAACTCTGCTATCGCTTCATGACCGGAGAGATCATCGCGAAGTTCATTTCTCTGACGGTATTTATACTCTACCCGACGATGATGACGCGGCCGGAAATAACGCAGACCGGTCCGTTTTATACGCTTGTCGGCTGGATGTATTTCATCGATACTCCGATGATCAACCTCTTCCCGTCGCTCCATTGCCTCGAAAGCTGGATGTGTTTCCGAGGGTCGCTCCATCTGAAAGGTATCAGAAAGTGGTACGCGCCGGTTTCCTTCGTATTCACGATGCTCGTGTTTGCTTCAACCGTACTGATACACCAGCACGTTCTGATAGACATACCGGCCGGCGTGCTGGTCGCCGAGATCGGCCTTCTCATCTGCCGCTTGACACGCGCAGACCGGATCTTTGCGTCCATTAACAAAAAGCGCCTCGCAACAGACGCCCGAAAGGAAATGTCACTTGAGCAATAGCCCGACTAACGAAAGCGAGAACGACGTAAAGCAACAGCGCGGCTCTCACCGCGTTCTGTGGTCTATTCTCTTTATAGTCATAGCGGCGCTCAGCGTGGTTGCCGTAACTTCCTTCAACCGCAACTTTCATTTCAGCGAGTTTTTCAAAAGCGCCACCTCCGCTTCTGCTCCGTGGATCGTCGCGGCGGTATGCGGCACGTTTGGATATATTCTGTTTGAAGCGCTTTCGCTGATGTATATATGCCGTTCCTTCGGATACGGAAGACGCCTGAAAAGCGGACTGCTCTACTCTTCAACCGGATTCTACTTTTCATCGATAACGCCGTCCGCGACCGGCGGTCAGCCTGCGCAGGCGTACGTAATGATAAAGGACGGTATCCCCGGAGTATTCGCCGCGATCGCGCTTCTCGTCAACCTGCTGATGTACACCCTTTCGATCGCGGTGCTCGGCATCTTCGCTTTTATCGCACGGCCTTCGCTGTTTATGAAGTTCAGCGTTGTGTCCCGTATTATGATAATCGTCGGCACCGTCATACAGTTCACCCTCGCGTTGCTGGTGCTTATACTTTTGAAAAACAAAAAACTCCTTCACGGCATCGGCAGACGGCTGATCCACTTCATAGCGAAGCTGCATATCATACGCGACGAGGACAAGCTGCAAAACACCTTCAGCGACAAAATGGCTGAATACGACAAATACGCGGAGTATCTCCACGGCAAGCGTCCGATGATGGCCAAAGTGCTCGGAATAAACATTTTGCAACGCGCTTCGGTCATCTCGGTAACGATGTTTACGTTCATCGCGCTGGGAGGACGCGGAGCCGAGATATTCAATATCTTCGTAATGCAGATCTACGTTCTGCTTGGTTCGACCTTTGTGCCGATACCCGGCTCGATCGGTGTTACGGACTATCTGATGATTGACGGTTTCAGCAATCTTATAAAAAAATCGCCTGTAACGCCGGGAACGCTCGAGCTTTTGAGCCGAACGCTTTCATTCTACATCTGTGTGTTCGCATGCGGACTGTTTATGCTTTACATCTATTTCAAGGGGAGAAAAAACAATGATAGGAATATATGACTACACCGTCATACTGACGTATCTGTCGCTGGCGTCCGCTACGCTCGGCACGATTATATCCCTGACGGGCAACGGCCATCCGTACATAGGGGCGTTCTTTTTGCTGTTCTGTGGACTCTGCGACGCGTTTGACGGAAAGGTAGCGAGAACAAAAAAGGACCGCACTGACAGCGGGCGCAAGTTCGGAATACAGATCGATTCGCTTTCCGACGTCGTCGCTTTCGGCGTTCTTCCCGCCTGCATCGGATACGCGGCGCTTAACACCTCCCCGCTTTTCCGCGGTATATATCCGCAGGCTTCCGCAGTCGAACCTCCCGCGATTTTTAAAGAACTTTTCGGCGGAGTCGAATGGTATTTCATCGCGCTGAAAATCGCCATTATCGCCGTACTCGTGCTTTTCTCGCTCGCGGCTCTGATACGCCTTGCATATTTCAACGTCAAAGAAGACGAGCGCATGCAGACCGCACCGGATTCCCCGACGACGTATACCGGACTTCCCGTAACTTCGTCCGCCCTCATCTTCCCCACCGTTCTCCTTCTTCGCTATATCTTTGACCTCACGCTCGGCGTCGATTTGACTCCCCTGTATTTCGTTACTATGCTGATTACAGGTTATCTCTTCCTTGCGAAGTTCAGCTTCAAAAAACCGACGATGAAGCAGGTATTGATAATGGTCGCCATCGGCGCTATCGAGTTTATCGCGATATCTATACTGCTTATCTTCAATTAAGGAAGTGAGCCGTCATGGGCGAAAGCAAATCCGTAAGATTCCTTTATAACAACGCATTCGGCCGTCTGTGCTTGAAAATTATCAAGCGCAGATGGCTTTCGCGTCTTTGCGGCAAATATCTGGATTCCCGCCTCTCCAAGCATTTGATTAATAAGTTCGTCAAGAAGAACAACATCGACTTGTCGCAGTACTACGCCGATGATTTCAAATGCTTCAACGACTGCTTCTGCAGACAGATACGCGAAGGATACCGTCCGATTGATACAGATCCTCACTCGCTTATTTCGCCGTGCGACGGACTGCTGACTGCTTACAGCATAAGCGGCGATACCGTGCTTCCGGTCAAGCAAAGCAAATACACGGTATCCTCCCTGCTCCGTGACGATAATCTCGCGCGAAGATTTGAAGACGGTCTGTGCCTCGTATTCCGCCTTTGCGTCGACAATTATCACCGCTACTGTTATTTCGACGGCGGCAAAAAAGACGATAACGTCTTTATCCCCGGATTTCTGCATACGGTAAGACCTACGGCGCTCGAAGCGCTGCCCGTCTTTGTCGAGAACTGCCGCGAATACACTCTGATGCACACCGAAAACTTCGGAGACGCCGTGCAGATAGAGGTCGGCGCCATGCTCGTCGGCAAGATAGACAACTATCACGGCGTCCACGAATTCAAACGCGGCGAAGAAAAAGGGCGTTTCTTATACGGAGGAAGCACCGTAATTCTCCTTCTCGAAAAAGGACGCGCTTCAGTTGACGGGGCGTTTAAGCTCGATTCCGGAGAAGAGATTCCGGTCGTGATGGGACAACGCATCGGACGCTCGTGTCAAAATGAGTAGATTTTTATATAAAGTTGTATAATCGTCATATAATTACACATCCGGTATTGCTATAATGCAGTCGTAAACTGAATACTCTTCCGGCCCGGGAGAAGCGCGGTGAGAATCCGCCGCAACAGCCATTACCGTATCTGACGGAAACGTCACAAGTCGGGTCGCCTACCGGAAGAGAGTTCGGCTCCGTTTTATCGGAGAACGCTTTTGGGCAGCGAAAAGCGCGAACATTCCGCCGATTCGATCGGTCTTGTTTTGTTATGCGCCTTTTCTGCTCAAACAGCGGAAAAGGCTTTTATAAATGGAGGAAAAAAACAATGAAACACATCAAGAGAATCCTGACCGTTCTGCTCGCCCTCGCTATAGTTACAGCCGCGCTGCCTATGGCGGTATTCGCCGGCGCGCAGCATCAGATGACCGTCACTCTTCGCATCGAAGGTGCGGCGCAGAACTTTTACTATGATACGCTGACCATTCAGTATTCCTCTGCGAACCTCACCGTTCAGGACCTGATTATATACGCCGACAATAACAGCGACGCCATTACCGTCGTCGGTGCGACCGGTTCATCGCCCTATATCACCGACATCAACGGCGACGTTGCCGGCGCGATGGGCGGCTATTCCGGATGGCTCTACACGGTAAACGGCGAGGAGCCGCCCGTCGGCGTCAACGCTTATAATCTTACCGAAGGCGACAGCGTCGTCTTCTACTACGGCGATCCTTACGGAGTCGGTATGCAGTACCCTGTTCCCGACGTTTCCGATATCGCGAACGGAGTTATCCGCTTCACGAGCATGGATACAACTTATGATTCCGACTGGAACCCCGTTGTTTCCGAAAACCCCGTTGCCGATATGACCGTCGTCTTCGGCGGCGAAACGCCCGTTACTTACGTTACCGACAAAGACGGAAAGATTACAATAGAGGAACAGTATCTCACCGCCGGCGAGCATTCTCTCTCAATCGACAAAAAGGGCGACAAGGGCGTTCCGCTCGTCCTGCGCCTCGCGCCCGACTATAAAGTTTCCGTACCCGAGAAGCCCAAAACGATGACCGTCAAGCTTCGCATCGAAGGCATAAATGAAAACCTTTTCTATGACGACGTCACGGTATCGTACACGTCCGATAGTCTCACTGTTCAGGATATGATCGTCTACGCCGACGAACAGAACGAAAATCTGACCGTAGTCGGAGCCGACGGCGCCTCCCCTTACATTACAAGCATCAACGGTGACGCCGCGGGCGCCTTCAGCGGCTGGGACGGCTGGCTGTTCACCGTCAACGGAATCGAAGCCGCAACCGGAATAAACGGCGTCAATCTCGCAGACGGAGACTCAGTCCTTTTCTACTACGGCGATCCATACGGAGTTGGTATGCAGTACCCCGTTATCGACGCAACCGAAATCGACAGCGGAGTTATCCGCTTTACCAGCAACGACACGACGTATGACGGCGACTGGAATCCCATCGTTACCGCCAACCCGGTCGTCGGTATGACGGTCACCATCGGAGAGGTCACGTTCACCACCGACGAAGAGGGTAAAATCGTATTTGACAACGCTCTCCTGCCCGCCGGCAAGTACTCGATCTCTATTGACAAAAAAGCCGAAAACGGTCTGCCGCTCATCCTCCGTTTCGCTCCCGACGCCGAGATCGACATCCCCGAGCTTCCCGCGGCATACATCCTCCCCGGCGATATGGACGACGACGGCGAGATTACCGTCAACGACGCTTTAATGGTTCTTCGTATAGCCGCAAAGCTTGTTCCCGTCACCGATGAAGCGCTCGCGATCTGCGATATGGACGGCGACGGCGAGATCACCGTCTCCGACGCGCTCTACGTCCTGCGCATCGCCGCGAAGCTCATTCCCGCTCCCGGCGGTCAACAGCCCGGCGGTCAACAGCCCGGCACGGGCAAACCCGACTCCGGTCTGACCGGCGTAATGCACGGCGACACCGAAAGTGTTATAAAATAATCTGACGGAGTCCGACTTGAAAAAGACGCTTTTCAAAAAATGTATAGCATGCCTGCTGCTGATACTCGTTATCGCGGCAGGCTTTGCCTTGCCCGCAAGCGCGTATTCATCACAAGGCTCAAAGCTCTTTTCCCTGCTCGCGAGCGAAGGCGGATCGCTTCAGGGATATATTGATAACGTTCTTTCGAAAAACGTCGGTACGCCCGACGGGGACTGGCTGTTCATCGACCTTATGAGGCACGACGGTTCTCTGAACGGAAACAAATACGCGGCAGCGCTTGACGCTTATACTTCCGCAAACGCCCTGACCAAACCCACCGATTATGAACGTATCGCAATTGCTTACACGGCCGCCGGAATTTACAACGATTTTGTCGGATCCGCCCTTGAAGCGGAATTAAAAAACAACACTATCAACGCCTTGTTCTTTGAATTGATCCTTCTTGATTGCGGAGGATACGAAAGCGCCAAGAACAAAAGAGACGGCTTGATAGATGAAATACTCGGCAGCCAGATGTCCGATAACGGCTGGACTCTTTCAGGCCCGTCGGACGTCGATATGACGGCTATGGCCCTTCAGGCGCTTGCTCCGTACAAAAGCAGAAGCAACGTTGCGTCCGCTGTAGAAAGAGCCCTCGGTTTCCTTTCCGGGAAACAAACCGACAACGGAGATTTCCGCGGCTTCCGGAATACGCTCAGCTGCGAGAGTACCGCGCAGGTCATAATCGCCTTAACGTCGCTCGGCATTGATCCCGCATCCGACTCGCGCTTTATAAAAAAAGGCGCGACCGCTTACGACGGTCTTCGCCGCTATCAGCTTCCGGACGGCTCGTACTGCCACGTGAAGGAAATCGCGAAGCGGGATAATATCGCGACCGAGCAGGCGGCGCGCGCGATCGTCGCCGCGGAACGCTTTTCCTCCGGAAAGTCTTCGTTCTTTTCTTTCGAAAAACCCGCCGCAGCAGAGCCTGATCCGCCGTCCGTCGTAACTCCGGATCATGACTCTTCCGATGATAACCGTGACAGCTCGGGCAATCAGGAAGCTTCACAGCCGGGAGAGTCAACGCCCGAAGGCGGCTCAGGCAACGGCAGCGACGGTACGGAGTCCGATTCCGCAGTCTCGTCCGATGAGGCCTCTTCCGGCGAATCGACCGGCGACAGCTCGTTTTACTCGTCCTCGGAATACTCGTCGGAATCAATTATCGGAAGCGTTTCTTCCGGTTCCGATCCAAGCGATACGACGGGCAACGTCTCTTATAAGTTCTATGCCTGCGGAGCGATTGCGGTACTGTTTATCGCAGCATGCATATTCCTTGTTATCAAGAAAAAGGCCTCGCTCAAAAACATCGTTCCTATTGCTGTTATAGCGTCAGCTCTGATATGCGGCGTTATATTCCTGAACTTCACCTCTGTCAAGGACTATTACTCCGTCAACCTCGGCAGCGCAAGCGAAGGTGACAACACCGCAACAATCAGCATCAGCTGCCGCATACTCGAGGGCGTTGAAGAGAACATACCCGAGGACGGATATATCCTGAAGCCCACAACTTACGTTATCAACGAAGGCGACACGGTCTTCGACGCACTGCTCGCGGTAACCCGCGCAAATCAGATAAAAATCAATTACACGGGCAACGCCGGAGGGGTTCTGAGCGTATACGTAAGCTCAATCGCGGGTTTCTCGGAGATGCAGTACGGCGCTTTGTCCGGTTGGATCTACCGCGTGAACAAATACACTCCGGACGTCGGCTGCGGCAGCTACGATATCAAGGACGGCGACGTTATCGAATGGGTTTACACCCTCGATCTCGGAAAGGACGCTGAAAACGGATGACCGATATCAAACGCCTTCACCCGACTGCGCTTTTCATATATTTTCTGACGGTAATACTGCTGCCGATGTTCGTGCTCGACCCGGTTATACTCGCCCTATCTCTGCTCGGGGCAACGCTTTGCCTCATATGCGTCAGAAAAAGCGGAGAAAAAAGCGGAATACTGCTCTATTCCCTTCTCTTTTTCGGCATAACCGTTATAAACCCGCTTATTTCGCACAACGGCGACACCGAGCTGTTTTTTATCAACAATAAGCCGGTAACGCTTGAGGCCGTCATATACGGCGCGGTCTCGGCGGTAATGATAATCGGAATACTGATCTGGTTCCGCTCGTTTTCCGCGGTAATGACCGGCGAAAAGCTGCTTTATCTTGTCGGAAGCGTGCTTCCGAAGACTTCCGTCATACTGTGCTCCGCGCTGCGGTATATCCCGCTTTTCAAAAAGCAGCACGAGAAGATCAGAGCCGCGCAGACGGCAATGGGACTTTATACCGCCGATAACATCACGGACAAGCTGAAAGGCTCCGCGCGCGTGTTTTCGATACTCACCACCTGGTCGCTCGAAAACTCGATCGACACCGCGGATTCCATGAAAGCGCGAGGTTACGGATTGAAGCACAGGACGTCATTTTCGCTTTATAAGTATCACGCTTCGGATATAATCTTCACGATAATAACCGTACTTTTCGCCGCTTCGGCGATAACCTTCGCCGCGGTCGGCGGACTGTCAATGCAATTCTATCCAAACGTCGCGCTCCCCGAAACGACGACGCTGATAGTCGCGTCCTATATTTCGTACGGAGCGCTTGCGCTTCTGCCCGCCGTCCTGGAGATAACGGAGATAATCAAATGGAGATACTTAACGTCAAGAATCTGACATTCAAATATCCGAAATGCGACCGCGAGGCGCTAATCGACGTTTCGTTCAGCGTAAACGCCGGAGATTTCATCGTACTCTTCGGCGAGACGGGCTGCGGAAAAACCACGCTTCTGCGTATGCTGAAGCGCGAGCTTTCACCTGCCGGCGAAAAATCCGGCAGCATACTTTACAAGGGCACCGAGCTTTCCGACCTTGACGCCAAAACCGCCGCGACCGAAATCGGCTTCGTTATGCAGAAGCCGGAAACTCAAATCGTCACCGACAAGGTCTGGCACGAACTTGCGTTCGGACTTGAAAGCGCGGGGACTTCAAAAAGCGCGATAAACCGCCGCATCAGCGAAATGGCGAGCTACTTCGGCATCGGCAACTGGTTCCTGCGCGACGTATCCGAGCTTTCCGGAGGTCAGAAGCAGCTTCTCAACCTCGCTTCCGTTATGGTAACGCAGCCGAAACTCCTGCTTCTCGACGAGCCGACGAGCCAGCTTGATCCGATCGCCGCGTCCGAATTCATATCGACTCTCGCCAAACTCAACCGCGAGCTTTCTCTGACGATAATCATTTCCGAGCACCGCCTTGAAGATCTCTTCCTCGCCGCGGACAAGGCGATACAGCTTAAAGACGGCAGGCTTATCGCGTACGGAGAGCCGCGCTCTGTCGCCGCGGGAATGGACAAGAGCGACTCTATGGAAGCCGCGATGCCCTGCGCGGTGCGCGTCTGCAAGGCGCTGGAGGCGGACTGCGAATACCCGCTGACCGTCAAGGAAGGCCGCGCGTTTATAGAAAAATACGGCAACGAAACCAAGGAACTGCCCGCGCCGGAGCGTACTTCCGGCGAAGAAGCGCTGCGTTTTTCGCGCGTCTTCTTCCGCTACGGAAGAGAGTTTCCCGACGTGCTCTGCGATCTCGATCTTTCCGTTAAAGAAGGCGAGATATTCTGCCTCCTCGGCGATAACGCCTCAGGTAAAACGACGGCACTATCCGTCGCGGCGGGACTGCTTAAAGCATATTCCGGCAAAGTCGAGGTTTTCGGCAAAAAGATTTCCGCCTATAAAAGCGGAGAACTGTACAAAAACTGCGTCGCTATGCTGCCGCAGGACGTGCAGACGGTCTTCCTGCATGAAACGATACGCGAGGACCTCGCAGAAATAAGCGAAGACCTCTCTTCGCTCCCGTTCGACGTGACGCCGTATCTGGATAAGCATCCTTACGACCTCAGCGGCGGCGAGCAGCAGCTCTGCGCACTCGCGAAAACGCTTCTGCTCAAGCCGCGCCTGCTTCTGCTCGACGAACCGACAAAGGGCGTCGACGCAGCGGCGAAAAGGCGCGTGATCGAAATACTCCGCAAGCTAAAATCAGACGGCGTGACTACTCTGCTCGTCACGCACGACGTTGAATTCGCCGCCTCCTGCGCGGACAGATGCGCGCTGTTTTTCAACGGCTCCGTCGCCGCAGTCGAAGATCCCGAAACCTTCTTCTCGGAAAACAACTTCTATACGACCGCCGCAAGCAGAATGAGCCGCGGCCATTACGACCGCGCAGTGACCGCGGACGACGTCGTGAAGCTTTGCAGAATAAACGGAAGGAAGCCGGCATGAGAAAGAAGCTCTCGATCGCGATCCTGCTGCTTTCCGTACCGATAAGCGTACTGCTCGCGGCGACCGTCTTTTCCGATAAGAGTTACGCCTATCTCTCGCTCGTTATCGTCGTCATATCGCTCGCGGCGCTCTTCATTTCGTTTGAGAAAAAGGAAAACAGCGCAAGGCAGCTTATAGTGATCTCGATAATGTGCGTGCTGTCGATCGTGGGACGGCTCGTTTTCGCGGTCATACCCGCGTTCAAGCCGGTAACGGCGATAATAATACTGCTGTCGATGTATTTC
>JAEEGL015378027.1_pt1 | contig 15434 bp, 8 predicted proteins | sample 9134231 | NCBI WGS metagenome assembly JAEEGL01 (sample SAMN16246548, study PRJNA631951) | gut metagenome | biome: gut microbiome; feature: rumen; material: fiber-attached | host: Bos | place: Iran: Karaj | collected 2018-10 | reverse complement strand
CGCTTACCTGGGATTCCCCTTCGAGGGAGCCACGCTTACAGCGGCATACAACAACATCCTTGGCGAGGTGAGCTACAGCATCGCCCATAGAACCGGCACCAACTCCGGCAACACCGTCAGCGCTGACGGCGTGGTCACCATTAACGGAGTGGGCATAGACACCGTCAAGGCCGTCTTTGCCGGCAACGACACACTCATGCCCGACTCGGCCATGTACATCATCGACACGCGCGCTCCCTACACCCTGACGCTGGCCACCAACGACCCGGCGATGGGCACGGTGAAGATCGACAGTGCGGGCGGCAGCGGCGAAAAGACGATCATCCCCTACAACAGCATCGAATCAGACAGTTGCAGTCCTTGCAAAGTTTGCTGGCCTGGCGAAGGATCCGACAATCTGTTCGACGGAAACATTTCGAGTGGCAAATGGGCCACCGATTCTACTGTGAAGTTTGTCGTATTCCATACAAACACCCCCGTGCAGGTAAACGGCTACACGCTGTTTACCGGTAACGACAATGCGGACCAGCATGGTCGCAATCCGAAGAGTTGGGTGTTGAAGGCTAAGCTTGCAAGCACCGACAGCTGGACTACCGTTGCCACCGTCAACAACGACACCACCATGCAGGATGTCAACTACACCCCCTTCGACTTCGAGATGGATGACCCCGGCACCTACCAGTATTTCCGTTTCGAGGTGAGTGCGCTGCGGGGTAGCGGCAACTTCATGCAGTTGGGAGAGATGCAGTTGTTCAAAAAACGAGCGATTTCCTTCCTCGACAGCGTGAGCGTCAAGGACGCCGCCGCGAACGAGTACTATGTGCTTCCCGGCGCGAAAGTCGCCGTGAAGGCCATCCCGGCGGCGGGCTACCAGCTCCTGAAATGGGAGGACAACAGCACGGACCTTGACCGCACGGTCACCGTCACGCGCGACACGATCGTCGCCGCCACCTTCGGTCTTCCCACCCCGGGTGTCACCCCCGAGGGCAACCTGACGGTCTTCGGCGGCCGCTTCCTGAGCGAGACGGGCGAGATTGTGGCGACCCCGGCCCTCGCGGAGACGGGCGGGCTCATTGACGAGAGCGTAGTGCCCGTGCCGGTTCCGGTCATAGATGGAGTGGATCTTTCGGCCCTGACGGATAACTACGTGGCACAAGACGGCGACACGCTGACGGGAACGCTTAATGTAAGTCAATATCCTGTGAAGATTTCCATCGCCGCCGGCGCCACCGTGACGCTCGCCGGCGTGACCATCAATGGCACGAATAGCAATGATTACAATTGGGCAGGCATCACCTGCGAAGGCAACGCCACCATCATACTGATGGACGGCACGACGGACACGGTGAAGGGATTCGATAACGATTGTCCTGGCATCTATGTCCCTGTGGGCAGCACGCTCACCATAAAGGGGGGAACCTCAGGCACAGGCAAGCTCATCGCCAGCAGCAACGGCAATGGTGCCGGCATCGGAGGAGGATGGTCTGGTTCCTATAGTTCCTGTGGTAACATCAATATCCAGGGTGGAGACATCACCGCTTATGGCGGTTATGCTCTTGCTGGTATCGGAGGTGGTCGAAATGGAAGCTGTGGAACTATCAACATCACTGGTGGAAATGTTAAGGCTTATGGTGGAGATGAAGCTGCTGGTATCGGAGGAAGTCGAGCGGGAAGCTGCGGAACTATCGAGATTTCTGGCGGAACCGTTTTGTCTAATGGTGGTCAATATGGTGCCGGTATCGGTAGTGGTTACGCTGAATTTGGTCCCGCCAGTTGCGGCAATATTCACATCAGTGGTGGCACTATCACCGCTACGGGCGGTAAAGGAGCTGCTGGCATCGGCGGAGGCAAAAAAACTACCTATTATGTGACCCAGTGCGGCACTATCACGATTACTGCAGGCGTGATCAGCGTGACGGCCACTAAGGGCCAAGAGGCTCCTAACAGCATCGGAGCAGGATCTGGTGGCACCTGCGGCACGGTGACCATCGAACCTGGTGCCAACGTCACCCAAAACTAACCAGCCCTTCCTTTTTTCAAAACATATCCGTCCGGGAGTTTCATGAAGAACTTCCGGGCGGTTTTTTTATGTCACACAAATTGCACAGACGGTTCGAGTGAGGCTTGGGGGTTTCAGGTTTCAGGTTTAGAAGCTTAGTTGGCAAGGGGTTGGCAGGTATCTGGCAAGGGGTTGGCAGGTATATGGCAAGTATATGGCAAGGATATGGCAAGGATATGGCAAGGATATGGCAAGTATATGGCAAGGGGATGCCATACTCTTGAGTATGGCAAGAGTATGGCATCAGTATGGCAACACTATGGCATCTGTATGGGAATAGCTTGCCTGATATATGCGAAACCTATGGGAGGGGGGAGGCGGAAGGTTTGCCTTCGGCGAAGGGGGGGGCGTGTGACAACCTGAGTCGGCGGATCGTCGAGTGTGGGGATAAAGTTGCGGTCGCGGCTGCCTGCCGCGGCCGGAGCATTCTTCGCGCACCCGTTTTTCTTCTTTTTGAACATGCGAGCCTGAGTTGTTTCATATTTTATTCCGATGATAAAACCTATCGGTTGTTTCCGACGCAAAGATACAAAACATTTCCGGGAAAATCAAGGGGAATTGTGCAAAATGTAGGAAATATCTTAACAATTAATTTAAAAAATAATATTGGGTAAGTTTTCAAGTCGTTGGTTTTCAGCGAGAAAAAAAATTTTGGAAAAGTCGGGCTTCCGATGTTTTTTGTTGTATTTTTGCGGCAACCCATCAAAACCGAATGATATGGAAAGTACAGATCCCATAGCAGAGGCCAGAAGGTATGTGGCCAACGCGGAAGAAATCATTAAGAAGTCGAAGTACGACCCGGAGACGAGGTTGTACAGAGACAGGAAGTACGTGCGCATAGCGGGCGACACTTTGTGGAAAGGCTGCCTGATCGCGCTCGACGCGGTGTTTCAAGTGCGCAAGGGCAAAGGGCGCCCATCGATCAAGAAGTACCAGGAGGCCGTCTCGAAACGCGACAGCAAGTTGCTCCAGTTTGTAAACAACGGCTATGAGACCATGCACCTTGTCATGGGCTACGACGGCAACAAGAGCAAAAAAGTCTGCGATGCCGGATTCGAGCGCGCCAACGACATCATCAACCGCTGCGCGATGCTGCTGCCGGAGCCGGTGTGCGCGTGAACGGGGTTGGCAAAATCCCCCCATTGTCGTGTGAAACCGTGTCACCGTGTAAACGAAAAAATTATATCTTTGCGCTTTCTAACAATAAAATTGTAACATTATGGCTATCACGAAATTAGACCAATTAGTAGAATTAGTTAAGTCCAAACCGAGAAAAAGATTGGTGGCCGCCAATGCCAACGACGCGCATACCATCGAGGCTGTATATGCCGCTGTGGAATTAGGCGTGATCGATGCCACTCTCGTGGGTAATCCCGAGGAAATCGAGAAAGTGTGCAAGGCGCACGGCTTTGACATGTCGAAGTTCACCATCGTTCCCGAATATGTCGATACGAAGGCAGCCACGAAAGCTTGCGAGCTCATCAACGCCGGCGAGGGCCAGATTTTGATGAAAGGTTTGCTGCCCACCGATAAATACATGCGTGCCATCCTGAACAAGGAGAAGGGCCTCTGTCCGCCGAAGGCCACTCTTTCGCACGTCACGGTGATCGAGAACCCGGCCTACCACAAATTGCTCATCGTGGGCGATGTGGCCGTGATTCCCGCCCCCGAGTTCAAGGAGAAACAGGCGATCCTCAAATACTTGGTCGAAACCGCCAATGCCCTCGGCATCGAGAGACCGAAGGTGGCCTGCTTGGCCGCCACCGAGCAGATGTCTGTGGGTATGCAGGCTTGCGTGGATGCCGCCCTGCTCGCCACCATGGGCAACCGCGGCCAATTAGGCAACGTGGCCATCGAAGGCCCCATCTCTCTGGACCTTGCCATCGACAAGGAGACGGTGGAAATCAAGAAGTTCAAGAGCGAAGTGGCCGGCGACGCCGACTGTCTGCTTTTCCCGAACATCGAGACGGGCAACGTGTTCTACAAATGCTGCACCAAATTCAGCCATGCTGAACTCGGCGCCTTGCTGAAGGGTGCGAAAGTGCCTTGCGTGCTCTCTTCCCGCGGCGACAGTGCCAAGACGAAAATGTATTCTATCGCATTGGCTGCCTTGATGGCATAATGACACATATCCGGTATGATGGAACTCGCAGCCATTTTCAATTTTGTCCAATTTCGCGTCATCGATGTCTTAGACATCCTGATAGTGGCCATCCTGCTTTTCGAGCTCTACAAGCTGACGAAAGGCACGGCTGCCGTGAAGATTTTCTGGGTGTTGGCGTTGATTTTTGTGATATGGGAGTTGGTTTCCTTTTTCCATTTTACCATGCTGTCCGCCCTGATGGGAGAGCTCGTCAATGTGGGCGTGCTCGCCATCATCATCCTGTTCCAGCCGGAAATACGCAAGTTTTTGCTTTATATCGGTGACGGACGTTTGGTGCATTTTTTCAGCGACCGATTCCTGAAACAGTCCAAGACCTCCGAATATGTCGAGGAGATCGAGGAGGTGAAGAAGGCTTGCCGGCACATGTCGGCCACCTTGACGGGAGCCTTGATCATCTTCGCCCGGAAGACCCCCTTGGATGAGTTTCTGAACACGGGAGAGGAGATCGATGCGAAACCGTCGGCCGAGCTTTTGGAGAATATCTTCTTCAAAAACAGTCCGTTGCACGATGGAGCGGTCATCATCAAGGATCACCGGATTACGGCAGCCCGCTGTATTCTGCCCGTGTCGAAAAGCCGTGACCTGCCGCAGGAGGTGGGTTTGCGTCACCGTTCCGCGTTAGGGGCCACCGAGTTCACCGATGCTGTCGCGGTGGTTGTTTCCGAACAGACCGGCAACATCTCCATCTGCCACAACGGGGTTATGACCCGTGACCTTACCTCCTCCACGCTCCGGCAGATGTTGGAGGAGCTTCTGACGAAAGACTGACAAAGCCTTGCGGTTCAAAAAAGAAAGGGAGAAGTTCAGCTTCTCCCTTTTTTTTGTCATAAACGGTTGCCGAAGCCAACGGCCGGCTACCCTTTCAGCGCGTCGGCGCCGCTCACAATCTCGATCAGCTCGTTGGTGATGGAAGACTGGCGGGCGTTGTTGTACTTCAGGCGCAACTCATGCAGCATTTCCGAGGCGTTGTCGGTGGCCTTGGTCATGGAGGTCATTCTGGCGCCGTGTTCCGATGCGATGGAATCGGATAAAGTCTTGTATAGTTGCGTGCGTAAAATCCTGGGTATCAACTCTTGCAGGAGTTGGTCAGGGGAGGGTTCGATGATATAGTCGAGGGTCGTTTTCTCTTCTCCGTCGTGTTCGACGGGGGCCACGGGCAGGTATTCCTCCACGGTGACCCGTTGAGTGGCGGAGTTCAGGAACTGGTTATAGACGATATCGACTTTGTCCACCTCATGATGGAGGAACTGCGTCACCAGGTTGTCGGCGATGGCGGAAAGTTCGGTGAAGTCGGGGTTGTCCAGCAGATTCTCGTTCGAAAGGGCCACTGGATAACTCTTGCCGAGCTGGTCGTTGCCTTTTTTGCCGATGCAGATGAGGCGCACGTTGCCGGCTTGGTGCTGTTCGGCATATTTATCCGCGATGAGGCGGTTGACGGTCTTGATGATATTCGCGTTGAACGCCCCGCAGAGTCCTTTGTTGGAGGTGATGGCCACGATGACCACCTTTTCGGGATCGCGCTGTTGGAAGAGCGGCAGCTGTTCGGTGCCCGTGCTGGAGCCTGCCAGATTGGCCAGTATCTCGTTGAGCTTCTGAGAGTAAGGACGAAGATGCTGGATGGCGGTCTGGGCACGGCGAAGCTTGGCGGCCGACACGAGCTTCATGGAGCTGGTGATCTTCTGCGTCGATTCGATGGAGGTGATTCGCGTGCGTATTTCTTTCAGGTTGCCCATAACTATTCGTATTTTTTAGCCACTTCGGCGCAAGCGTCGGTCAGCTTCTGCATGATTTCATCGTTGATGGTGCCCTTGGCAAGAATGTCGAGGGTGTCTTGATGACGGGTATGCATGAAGGAGATGAATTCGGTTTCGAAGTTGCGGATGTTGGCGACGGGAACCTTTTGCAGCAGTCCGCGGGAGCCGCAGAAGATGATGGCGATTTGCTCTTCCACCTTGTAGGGCGTGTATTGCGGTTGCTTCAGGATTTCCACGTTGCGGACGCCTTTGTCGAGGACGAACTGGGTGGCGGCATCCACATCGGAGCCGAACTTGGCGAAAGATTCCATCTCGCGGTATTGTGCCTGGTCGAGTTTCAGTGTGCCGGCCACCTTCTTCATGGACTTGATCTGGGCGTTGCCGCCGACGCGGGACACGGAGATACCGACGTTGATGGCGGGGCGCACACCGGCGTTGAACAGGGATGTCTCCAGGAAGATCTGGCCGTCGGTGATGGAGATCACGTTGGTCGGGATGTAGGCGGAGACGTCGCCGGCCTGGGTCTCGATGATGGGCAGGGCCGTCAGGGATCCGCCGCCCTTCACCAGGGGTTTCAGGTTCTCGGGCAGGTCGTTCATGTTGGCGGCAATCTCGTCGGATTCGATGATTTTGGCGGCGCGTTCCAGCAGTCTGGAGTGGAGGTAGAAGACATCGCCGGGGTAGGCTTCGCGTCCAGGCGGGCGACGGAGCAGCAGAGAGACCTCACGGTAGGCCACTGCCTGTTTCGACAGGTCGTCGTAGATGATGAGGGCGTTGCGTCCGGTGTCGCGGAAATACTCGCCGATGGCGGCACCTGCGAACGGGGCGTAGAACTGCATGGCGGCCGCGTCGGATGCGGTGGCGGACACCACGATGGTGTAGGGCATGGCGCCGCGCTCGGTGAGGGTCTTCACCAAAGCGGCCACGGAAGAACCTTTCTGACCGATGGCCACGTAGATGCAATATACGGGTTTGCCTTGCTCGTAGAAGGATTTCTGGTTGATGATGGTGTCGATGGCGATGGCCGTCTTGCCGGTCTGGCGGTCGCCGATGATGAGCTCACGCTGGCCGCGGCCGATGGGGATCATGGCGTCGATAGCCTTGATGCCGGTCTGCAACGGCTCTTTCACGGGTTGACGGAAAATGACGCCGGGAGCCTTGCGCTCGATGGGCAGCTCGTAGAGCTCGCCTTCGATATCTCCTTTGCCATCAATGGGTTGTCCCAACATGTTGATGACGCGGCCCAGCAAACCTTCGCCCACTTTGATGGAGGCGATGCTGCCTGTGCGCTTGCAGATGTCGCCTTCGTTGAGCGATTTGGAATCGCCGAGCAACACGACACCCACGTTGTCCTCTTCGAGGTTGAGGGCGATGCCGGTGATCTCGTCGCCGTTCTTGGTGCGGAACGTCACCAATTCGCCGGAACGGACGTTGTGAAGGCCGTAAACACGGGCGATGCCGTCGCCGACCAACAGCACGGTGCCCACTTCTTCCATTTCAGACTTCTGGTTGAAGTTCTCGAGTTGCTGACGCAGTATGGATGTAACTTCTGAGGGTTTAATTTCTGCCATTTATATGCGGATTTAGAATTGTACTTGGAAACTGTTTTGTGAAAATTCTTGACGTAACTTGTTGATTTTTGTATGGATGCTGGAATCCAGGAAAAAGTCGTCCATCTTGATGACGAAGCCGCCGATGAGGGCGGGATCGACCTGTTCTTGGAGCTTGATGGTGGCATGTGTCTGCTCGGTGAGCATGGCCACAATCTTCTCTTTCAACGGTTCGCTGAGCGGACTGGCGGTGACGATGGTCGCTGTCCGGATGTTGTGTTCGGCGTTGTACAGCTTGAAGAACTCGTCGCAGATGTTGTCTAACGCCGGCTCGCGTCTCTTCTTCAGCAACACTTCCAGAAACTGGTAGGTGGTGTCGCGCAGCGTGCCGTTGAAGATGCTCTCAAAGATCCGGTGCTTCTGGTTGCAGGGCACCACCGGGTTGCGTAACAGGACCTGCAGTTCGCGGTTTTCCTTCAAAGTGCCCGCAAACAGTTGAAGGTCGCCATTGACCTCCTCCACCTGATTCTTCTCTTTGGCGAAGTCAAACAATGCTTTGGCGTAGCGGCCTGATAATTTTGGATTTTTCATCTGATATTTTTAAAATCGCGGCAAATATACAAAAAATATGGCTTTGGCTTGACCCCTACATTTTCCGGCTGCCGGGTTTCACGAAGGGCAGGCCTTGTTTGCAGAGCGGACAGTCTTCCACGGCCCAGTTCTGGATGTTGAGCTTGGTGGCGCTATAGACAGGGTAGGGGAAGGATCCGTCGCTGCGGTCGGCGATGCAAGCCACGCCAATCACCTCTGCGCCGAAGGATTTCAGCACTTCGATGGTCTCGAGGGAGGACTTGCCGGTGGTGACCACGTCTTCGGAGATGAGCAGTTTCATGCCCGGTTTCACCTCGAAGCCGCGACGCAGGCACATCACGTTATCGACACGTTCGGTGAAGATGGCGGGCACGCCTAATTGACGCCCCAGTTCGTAGGCCACGATGATGCCGCCCATAGCCGGACCCACCACCATGTCGATGTGCAGACCCTTCACCTGCTCGGTGATCTTCGCAATCACGCGCTCGGCTCTGTCAGGATACTGCAACAGTTTGGCACACTGACAGTAACGGTCGCTGTGACGACCGGACGAAAGCAGGAAATGACCCTCGAGCAGCGCTTCAGACTGCTTCAGTTCTTCAATAACCGGATTGTTATGTTCTTCATTCATAATATTTTACATTTAATTTGATTCAAAAATAATGAGCGCAAAGATACTATTTTTTAAGAAAGTTGTATTAACATTCTTGTATTTATAAAATTAATGCCTGAAAGGCACTGTTGTCCAGAAAAGTGTAAATTTGCAAGTTTATAGTTTTCGTATTGAAATTGTGTCAGATCGATGAAACGTCTTGCCTTTTTGGGAATCATTTTGGTGCTGCTGGCCCTGCGGTGGAATGCCTTGCGGGGGCAGAGCTATGTGATGACCGACGGGCAGACCGTCGTCACCTGTTCCGGCACTTTCTACGACCCCGGCGGACCTGACGGGAATTATGGGAACAACATGAATGTCACGCAGACTTTCGTGCCGGCCTCGCCGGGGATGTGCCTGACTGTCACGTTCACCTCGTTCCGACTCGAGGCGGGCTATTATGAAAACGGCTGTTACGACTACCTTGTCGTTTATGACGGGCCCTCCACCTCTTCCCCTCTGATCGGCTCCTATTGCGGATATTCCCCTCCGGCGGCCATCACTTCCACTTCCGGGGCATTGACCTTTGAGTTTCATTCGGACGGCTCTGTCGTCTATCCGGGCTGGTCTGCCACGTTCAGCTGCGGGGAGTGCGTCACCCCGGAACCGGTTCCCGAACCGGTCCCCGTGACCTACCTCACTGTCTGTCCCGACTCCGTCATCGTCATCACCGCCGACAGTGCCCAGTCCTACTCCTGGAGCACGGGCGAAACCACCCGCTCCATCGCTGTCTCCACCCCCGGATTATATACCGTCACGCAGACCAACGCGTCAGGGACCTGGGTGGGCGCCTATCAGGTGTCGGCGATCATCACGAACCCTGTCAACAGCATCTCCATCCCCGGGATATGCGCGGGAGACTCCTATCTTGTCACCGTCGGGCATGACTCCGCCTGCAGTCTCCAAATCAGCACCCATGAGTCTGTGAAAACCTGGGCGGACACGGTTTTCCTTCCGGACGGCGTCTCCTGCGACCCCTACGGTTGTTCCTACCGGTCGCCGCTGACCTTCACCGGCTTTTCCGATGACGACGTGGTCAATTCCGCCGATGATATCCTGTATGTTCGCCTCAACATCGAGCACTCCTACGCCGGGGACTTGTATATCAATCTGACCTGTCCGAACGGCCAGAAGGCGGACATTATGCGGTACGCCGGCAATGGTAGCTCGTCGTGCAGTGACAATATCCCCGCTTCGTCCGTCGGCTGGCAAGCGGGAAGCAATGCCATGGGTTCGACCTTTTTCGGACAGGCATACGATTATTACAGTGGTTCTTCCCCATGTGACCCATCGCTCTCTTTGAATGGTCCGGGCTATGGTTGGAACTACTGCTGGTCGGACAACACCACGGCAGGGTTCACCTACGCGCCCGGCGCCGGCAGTCTGATCTATCGTTCGGTGAACGCGAATGGCTATCCCGCCGCATTCCCTACCACTTACGGCGGAAACGTGACCATTTTCGACTCTTCCGACGTGGCCGCCGGCACGCAGTTCTATCATCCCGACCAGTCGTTCAGCAGTCTTGTCGGATGTCCGCTGAACGGCGACTGGTATATCGAGGTGATGGATGGCTATACGGTGGATAACGGATACTTGTTCGAGTGGGAATTGGCGTTTTCTTCGGGCGCGCAGGCGCAATATGCCGATGTGGTCTCCACGGTTCTGCAGGGCCCTTGGGTGGAAACCCTCGACGACTCCTCCTTTGTGGTTTCCCCTCCGGCCGACCTTCCCCAGGACACCGCGGTCGCCTACACCTTCCATTGTTTCGACGAGCTTGGTTGCCAGTTCGACACCACCGTCTTTTTCAACTTCCACCCTGCTGTCCATCTGTTCAGGGATACGGTGGTCTGTGACAGCCTGTTATGGAACGACAGCCTTTATACACAGTCGTTTACGCATACCGACTCTCTGACCAGCCAATGGGGGTGCGATTCCATTGTCACCTTCCATGCCACCGTTTTGTATTCCAGCCATACCGATTGGATCGACACCGTGTGCGACAATATGGTTTGGAATGATATAACGTATTACGAATCAGGTGATTATACGTATATCACCCAAAATCAGAGCGGCTGTGATTCCGTCGTGACGCTGCATCTGACCGTCTATCATTCCGATAGCGTCATTGTCCAGGAATTTGCTTGTGACAGCCTGCTTTGGAATGGTTCGATATATTATGAATCAGGAGATTATGTAAAGCATTACGTCAATAGTCACGGTTGCGATTCCATGGTGACTCTCCGGCTCACCATTCTGGGCTCGGATTCGTTGGATTTCTATCTCACGTCCTGCGACAGTCTTGAATGGGATAATGTGACCTATTATGGATCAGGGGATTATGTTCTTCCTTTGCAAAAAGTGAATGGTTGTGACTCCATGATGACGTTGCACTTCACCATTTGGCATTCGGATTACAAGGATGTGTATGACTCCGTTTGCGATTTTTATGTGTGGGATGATGAAATTTATTATGAATCAGGTGATTATAATATTTATTACCAGAATGTTCATGGCTGTGATTCTGTGGTTGCCCTCCATTTGACCATTTGGCCTACTGATTTTGTCGATATTTATGACACCGCCTGCGACAGTTATGTGTGGAATGGGATAACCTATTATGAATCAGGAGAATATCCAATGCCATTCACGAATATCCACGGTTGCGATTCCATTGTCACCCTCCATCTCACTATGGGGCATTCCCAGACAACGGAGCTCTACGAGACAGTTTGTGACAGTTTGTTCTGGAATGATTCAACATATTATGAATCAGGTGATTATATATACATTACGCAAGCTTCCAACGGTTGCGACTCCTTGGTGACGCTTCACCTTGCGGTTCACTATTCCGACCGGATTGTCCTTTTCGACACCGCCTGTGGCAGCTATGTGTGGAATGATTCCGTTTATGATGCCTCGGGGACGTATGTGCAGTATTTCCACAATGCGGACTTTTGCGATTCTGTCGTGACGCTGCATCTCACTGTCTGGAATCCCGACACCGTCGAAATAACGGAAACGGCTTGCGACAGCTTGGCCTGGAATGATGCCACCTATTACGAATCGGGGGATTATGTACAGCACTTTCTGAACGCCAACGGCTGTGACTCGATGGTGATCCTCCATCTCTCGCTGCAGTATTCGGACTTCACGGAGTGGTATGACACGGTTTGCGACAGCCTCGTTTGGAACGGGTCTGTCTGTCTAACGACGGGGGACTATCAACAGACCTTCCAGAATGCCGGCGGCTGTGATTCGGTTGTCCTTTTGCATCTGACGGTCCTTCATTCGAGCTGGACGGATCTATATGACACGACCTGCGACAGCTATGTGTGGCATGATTCAACCTATTATGAATCAGGGGAATATATATACCATTTGCAGAATGTGGAAGGATGTGATTCGGTAGTGACCTTGCATCTTACGATACATCATTCCGATTATGTTTATGACGAGAGGGCCGCTTGTGACAGTTTGGTCTGGCATGATTCAATCTATTATGAATCGGGTGATTATATCTTTTCTTACTCCAAAGAGAACGGCTGCGATTCCACGGTGGTTCTTCGTCTCGTCATCATGTCCACAACGCCCATCATCAGATACGAGTCTGTTTGCGACAGTTTGGTTTGGAACGATTCAACCTATTATGAATCAGGTGAGTATGTGCAGACCTTCCCAAGTGTCGAGGGCTGCGACAGTGTGGTCACGCTGGTTTTGACCGTGGCGAACACTGTTTATGCCGAAACGTACATAGAGACATGCGACAGCTTGGAATGGAATGGTGCAACCTATCATGAAACAGGTGATTATGTGGTTATTTTAGAGAATGCAGGGGGTTGTGACAGTGTAGTGACGTTGCATTTGACTGTGAAGAACACCTATTATTCGGAGGAATACAGTGTGGTGTGCAACAGTATGGAATGGCATGATTCCGTCTATTATGAATCCGGGGATTATACCCTGACGAAGGAGAGTGCAGGGGGTTGCGACAGCGTGATGACGCTGCATTTGACCGTGAATACGGCCAAAGACACCCTCGTGGCCCTGACGATTTATGAGAATGCGTTGCCATACACCTTGAATGGCTACACCTACGATGCGGCAGGCTTGTATTTGCAGACACTGACCACCGCGGAGGGTTGCGACAGTATGTTGTATCTCCAGCTCTCGGTCCTCCATCCTGACACGGCATTGACGGTATATCCGTTCGGGGTGGACAACACCCATTGCGACGGTCTTCCGGCAAATATGGGATCGGTCACGTGCAACGGACACGCTTTCGTGTCGGTTGCCGGCGGATTTCCTCCCTATACCTATCAATGGGATGACCCGCTTGCCCAGCAAACGGACACGGCGATCCTGCTTTGCGCGGGGGTCTATACGGTCACGGTCACGGATGCTTCGGGCGCCACCGTGACAGCCCAGGTCAACATTTCCGACCTCTTGCCCAAGGTCGATCACGACGATGCCCGCTTCTGCTATTCCGACACTTTTGGCGTCTTGCAGGGCTCCCCGGCGGGCGGAACCTACACAGGCGCTTCGATGAGTGGCGACACGCTCCATTTTCTGGAGGATGTCACCGCTTATCAGATGACCTACACCTATTCGGACGAACATTCCTGCACGGCTTCGACCCAGTTCCAAGTCACGGTTACCATGAACACCCGTTCGGAAGACACGGTGATCTGCAGCAGTTATCTGCCCTATTGGTGGTATGGGCAGCCGCTGACGACAACGGGTACTTATACGAAAACCGCCCCCATGGACACGTTGTGCGACAGTCTCATCGTCCTTCATCTCACCGTTTTACAGCAGCCTCAATTAACAGTCAGTGAAGATGTTGTGATAGATCCTGGCGAAAACACGACCCTGAGTGTGTCGGGCGCCGGAAGCTATCTGTGGACCCCGGCCTCCAGTTTGTCTTCTGCCACCTCCGACCATCCCATCGCGTCGCCTTCCCAATCCACCCAGTATCAAGTGACCGGCTTTGTCGAGGCGGATTGCCTTGCCACAGATTCTGTCAAAGTGCTGGTACGCCAGTATTTGGACACGATATTGTGCGAAAACAACATGCCGTTGCAGTGGTACGGGATTTCCATTGCGGATACGACAGCCCATACGGTCACTGTTCCTGTTCCCGATGGCTTGGACAAGGTGCTGGTCCTTCAGGTCCATCTGCTGCGCAACACTTCCAGTAGTGTCCAAGACACGGTGATGGAGAACGATTTGCCGCTGGTTTTCAATGGAATAGCCTTTGATGATGATGTTGCCGACAGCATGGTGGTGATTCCGAACAGTATCGGTTGCGACAGTGTGATCCATTTTTCGTTATATGTCTGCCGCAACAAATCGAGGATGGTGGACAGTGTGGTTTGCGAGAGCGATCTGCCTCTTTTCTGGAACCATCAGAATCTATATGAAGAAGACGTATATCGAGCTGATTTACAGACAATTTGCGGAAGCGACAGTGTCGTGTTTCTGAATCTGTCCGTGATCGATACCGCGTTGTCCGTGATTTCTCCCACGGAGGATTTTTGCGAAGGGATGTCAGCGGAGCTGTCGGCCATCACAGAGCTTACGGATTATATGTGGAGTACGGGCGAGATCACCCCGCAGATCACCGTCACCCAACCGGGGTTGTATTCCGTGACCGCTTACCAAGGGTTATGCCGGAACAGCGGGTCCATTATGGTGGAAAAATGCGACGATCGTTTGATGATGCCCAACGCCATATCGCCATCCAATGCGGACGGGCTGAACGACTGCTTTAGCGTTCCCGGAATCTATCTGAGATTCATCAATCTGTTCGAAATCGAGATTTTCGACCGATGGGGCGAGTTGGTTTTCCGCTCCACGGACAAGCATTTCAATTGGAATGGCGAGTACAAGGGGGAAATCCACCCCAACACGGTTTACAATTACGTCATCCGATACACTTCGGAAGCCGGGACTCCGTTTGTGGTCAGGGGGTCGGTGACGGTGCTGTGATTCCTTGTCCATTTGATGTCACGGCATGGGCGCAATTTTTTGTGTCCCCGCTATGTGTGTATTTATAATTTATGTACTTTTGCCTCTTCTTATTTTAGAGTAATTGTATTTATAACAAACTAAAAATCAATATGATAATAAAAGATGATTTTGTGTGCAGACACAATGGTCCCGACGCTGGCGAGCAACAGAAAATGCTGAATGTCATCGGTGTCAAAACGTTAGATGAACTCATTGAGAAGACGGTTCCCGCCGCCATCCGCTTGCCGAAGCCGCTGGATTTGCCCGACGGCATGACCGAAGGCGAATACCTGAACCACATTCATGGTCTGATGGCCAAGAACAAGATTTACCGCTCCTACATCGGTATGGGTCACTACAACACCTATACTCCCGCGGTGATTTTGCGCAACATTTTCGAGAATCCGGGTTGGTACACCTCCTACACTCCGTACCAGGCTGAGATTTCACAGGGCCGTATCGAGGCTTTGCTGAACTACCAGACGATGATCAGCAGCTTGACGGCGATGCCGTTGGCCAACGCTTCCATGCTGGACGATGCCACCGCAGCCGGCGAGATGATGCTGATGTTCTTCCGCAGCCGCAGCCGCGAGCAACAGAAGAACAACGTGGTGAAATACTTCGTCGCTGAGGGCGTGTTCCCGCACTCCATCGG
>JAEEGL014843465.1_pt1 | contig 15435 bp, 14 predicted proteins | sample 9134231 | NCBI WGS metagenome assembly JAEEGL01 (sample SAMN16246548, study PRJNA631951) | gut metagenome | biome: gut microbiome; feature: rumen; material: fiber-attached | host: Bos | place: Iran: Karaj | collected 2018-10 | reverse complement strand
TTCTTGTTTTTCAAATTGGTGAACTCTATACAAACCTCTTTCTTCTAATCCATGAGAACCACCCTCTTTTCTAAAACAAGGTGAATAACTAGTCATATTAATTGGTAATTCTTCTTTCTTAATAATTTGATCTTTAAATTTACCAATCATACTATGTTCTGAAGTACCTATTAAGTATAAATCTTCTCCTTCAATCTTATACATCATTGCTTCCATTTCAGGGAAAGACATAACTCCAGTAACTACATCTCCATGTATCATAAATGGAGGAATTGCATAAGTAAATCCATGATCTATCATATAATCTCTTGCATAAGCAATCATAGCTTCATGTAGTCTAGCAATATCTCCTAATAAATAATAGAATCCTTCTCCACTAGTTCTACCAGCAGCATCTTTATCCATACCTTTTAAGCTTTTAATAATATCAGCATGATATGGTATTTCATATTCAGGTACTAATGGTTCTCCAAATTTTTGTACTTCTACATTTTCACTATCATCTTTTCCAATTGGAACAGATGGATCCATTATTTGTGGAATTACTAGCATCTTATCTTTAATAATTCCTTGTAATTCAACCATTCTCTCTTCTAATTTTTTAATTTCTTCTCCATTATTTGAAATCTCTTTTTTAATCTTTTCAGCTTCTTCTTTCTTACCATCTTTCATAAGCTTACCTATTTCTCCACTAAGCTTATTCTTTTCTGCTTTCATTCCATCCATTTTAACTTGAACTTCACGAACTTCCTTATCAAGTTCAAAAACTTCATCAACTAATGGTAATTTTTCATCTTGAAATTTCTTTTTAATATTCTCTTTTACTAAATCTTTATTCTCTCTTATTAATTTAATATCTATCATAATTTACCTCCTAAAATAATTTGTTATAAATATTATTATGTAATATATTTTCAATTTCATTCTCTAAATAAGTATCTTTTAATAATTCAGTTAATTCTTTTTTAACAGTATTATAATTAAATGTATTTGGTCCACAATCATCATTAAATAAATCTATACTAAAATCCATATCATCTGTAGAAATACCTACATTATATTTACCCATAATAGATACTACATGATTTATATGTTCTAAATACTTACTTTTTAAGTCTTCAGTAGAAGAACTGGTACTTAAAACAAACCCAGAAAAACTAACTACTCCAACTATAGCATCTAATTCTTTTAAACACTTTAATTGTTCATCAGTTAAGTTTCTAATATGTGGACAAACACTATATGAATTAGAATGACTCGCAATTACTTTAACTGATTTACCATTCTTTATTTCTTCTTTAATCAATTCATAAGTATCATTAAAAGTATTCTTATTCATATGACTAAAGTCTATAGAAATACCTAAATCAATTGCTTTCTTAATGAATTCTCTTCCTTCATCAGTTAATCCATAATCACTTTTATTACCAGAACCATATTTATTAGGATTATTCCATACTAATAATATATTTCTTAATCCTAAATTATATAATTCTTCTAATTCATCTAAATCTTTTATATAGTCGCATCCTTCAATACTATATATAACGTTCAAATCAGGAAAATACTCTTTAAATAATTTAGTAGATACTCTAAACATATCAACTACATCTATTTCTCCATAATTATCCCCTAATTCTTCCTTCATTTCTTCTTCATTCATAAAATAAAGATTTGCGAATAATCCCGAGACATTATCTTTTCTAAATACACTCATAATCTTATTGATATAACTAAAATCCATTCTTAAATAACATTGATAAAGAATAGATAATAAATCATAATGCATATCAATCATATTATTCCTCCTAACAAAAAAGGATGGTACATAAAGGAGTGCATAATGCACGGTACCATCCTTACTTTAACTTAATTTGATAACGGTATTAACCGGAAATATACATTTCATCTATAGAGTAGATAAATAAGTATTTAATATCGTTTCCACCAACCACGAATTCTCTATAATTAAATGATCTTATTATTAGTTCTAATAATCGACGTACATAAATTATAATACTAATTTCTAAATTAATCAATAGTACACTTATTTCCATATGGTTCTGTAACTATTACATCTTTTTCTACTGCTTTAACATCTAATTCATCTTTTCCAGTTTCTACAATACCATAACTACCAGTAGTATAAGTTACATAATACTTATATTTACCACCTTCATTTACAACTCTAACATATCCAACACTACCATCTACTAAATATGAATTAAAACTATAATCATTTAAGAAATCCTCAGAATAGAAGTAATATTCACCATCATTAGTAATAGATATTTCATCATTATTAACATCATAACAATAAACTTTTCCTTTTTTAACAGCTTTACTAACTTTATTAATAGCAATATCCGCTCCACCTATAATAGATAGTTTATCTTTACCACCATTAAACATATTAGTATTTGTAAAAATCACACCTATTGCTCCTAATACTAGTAAAAATATACTAAAACTAGCAAATCTTTTATATGATCCATATGTCTTCTCTAATGCATTTTGAGATTCATCTACAACATAATAAACTCCATTATGTGCTGATGAACCAAAAGCTATTACTGCAATCATTATTGGTGAAAAAATAGCAGATAATATACCATTTTTACCAAAAGATTCACCTAACACATAAAATAATACTAAGGAATATATTACATTTACTCCAGGAATAAATAATAATACAAATAACCATCCTTTTTTAAATAAAATCTCAGATAAAATATAATAATTATAAAATGGAATTAATCCCTTCCACCAATATTCATCTAATTTTATAAATAGTATTTGAGAACTAACAAAAAATATTGAAAATAATCCTACTCCAAAGAAATTAGTTAATACTCCACATCCTAATATTTCATTAACATTTAAAGATTTTATAGAAAATAAAGGAATTAGAGATATCAAAGTAGCAATAGCAATTATTACTATATTAACAATAATAAATATTTGTCTTTGTTTACCATTATTCTTATTTGTAACAAAATTAACTCCAGACTTATTTTTACTACTATTAAATATTTGTTTACCACTACCAATTTGATAATTATTTTCTACATTAGTTTTTTTAAGTATTTTTGAGTATTTATTGTTATCAGGATGATGTTCATTTAAATTACCACACTTCATACAATATCTACTATTAGAAGCCATTTCAGCACCACATCTAGAACAATAAATTATATTTTCTTTTTCATCCATATAATCACCTTCTATATTATTTATTTCTATACTCATCCATAGAATAATATATTCTAGCTATATTACAATTATTACATAAATAATTAAATGTTTGATTACACATATTTTGATCATTATATCTATAAATACCAGTAAAATCTTTATCAATACTTGATACATTAATAGTAAACTCATTTGGTCCACTTCTAATTATTTCTCTTACTGTTCTTAAAACAACAACTTCATTACCACATATCTTATTAAAATCAAACATAGCATTTGCAGAAAACATTAATATATTATCTCTATATAATACATTCGCATCAAATGCCTTATTCTTTATTATATTAACTATATTATTAAATGTATTAGAATCAGAATATTTAAAACTATAATCATAAACTATATTATTATCATCTCTAATATATAGTTTAAGAAGGTTATTATTAACAAAATAGAATAATATATCATTTATTTTAAATACTTTTTTACTTCTATAAAACAAAATAAATGTATTACTCATTGCTAAATAATTATCAGAATATACTAAATTTAAATCAAAATCTTTTTCAATATCAAATGTTAATTGATCCCAATCAGTATTTCCAGCTCTTACTTTTAAAAATAATCCTAAACCAATAAATACAATTGATAATATTAAGCATATAACTCCATATAATGTATAATCTTTAAATAATAATGCTATAAATGAAATAAACAATAATCCACCTAATATAAATAAAGCAACTAAATAACCAAAAATACCATTTAAGCTATTCTTTTTAATTAATTCTTTAATATCATTTTTCATTATATCACCTAACTTTCAGGATACCATGTAGTAGCAATTTCACTTTTATCAATTTCTACACCATTTTGATCATAAGTATGTAAGTAAGTTCTATATCCTCTAGCACCTATTTGAACAGATTCAGTTGCATAACTTTTTCCACCCTTGGCATTAGCATTAGACCAGAACTCTACAGTAGCTGTTCCACCATTAGCATAAGCTTTAATATAAATTGGATATTGATAAGTATTCTTCCATTGCATATCAACATACCAACCACTAGAATAACTTGCTACAGTGGCATCTAAACCACCTTCAATATACTTACTTTTCTTAGCATGAGGATATCTTTTTACTATCTCTAATCCACCAAGTAAAGCAGCATTATATGTAGTAGTAGCTATTTGACAAACTCCATTACCTACAAACTCATAATAGAATACATATCCTCTCTTATTAAATGGTCCAGCATATCTATAGAATGAGAATACTTCTCCAGGTTCTACTACAACACCATTTATATATCCAAGAGCAGTTCTTAAATTAGTTGGTCTAGTACCCTCCCAAACATTAAAATGAGTACTAAATGTAGATACTAAAGTATCAATAGTCTCATAACTAGGATTATTATTACCAATAGACTCTTCAGTAACTAATTTAACTTTACCACCATTAGTAATACCTTTTTCTACTTCTTTAGAAATATTATTAAATGATTCTTCTACATTTAATGAATAACCATTAGTTCCTTTAATAAATCTAACTCCATTACTAGTATCAAAATATCCATTAACAGCAGCAACATCATTTTGAGATTTAATAATATTTAAAGTATTAATACAAGTATCTTTATTAAATAAATATCTAATTTTAAATACTTTACTTTTATTATTATTCATTAATTTAATCTTTTCAGTATAAGATAATTTACTCTGATAATCTTTAATTTCATTTATTATAGAATCAACATCTACTGTTAAACCTAAATCTCTAAAAGTAGTTTCTATTTCTTTATCATTATAAATTAAAAAGACTCTTTGATCTAAAATATTATCATTATAAAAAGAAAGTTGTTCCTTAACTCCATCATAAGTATAATTAGATAAATCAAATTGCCCTACATAAATATTATTTAATACTTTATCACTATTTCCACTAACTTGTAGATAATTAATTGTTATAAAAAGACCATAAGAAAAAAGAAGAATACCCAAAAAAATGTATAACAATATAAGTTTATATTTATTATATTTTTTATTACCCTTCTTCATAATCATCTTCCTATTCTTTTATAAATAATTATTTATTATTCCAGTTATAACTTCATAACCAGTATCATTAATATGTAAACCATCAGTAGTATAATCTAAATTTAATAAACCATCTTCATTTAACAATTTATCATATACATTAATATAATTAACTTTTTCTTCTTTTGCTAATGCTTTTATTCTTTTATTTAAAGCCATTATATCGTCATTTGTTCTTTCTCCAACCATCCAATGATTAATTTTATCATCTTCACTATCATTAATTGGATATATAGATTCTACATATATTTCAGCAAATTTTCTATTTTCTTTTATTCCTTCAATTATAGTTTTAATATTTTCTACTGTAGTATCCTCATTATATTCTCCATGATTCTTTTCATCAAAATCATTAGTTCCAATTAAAAGAAATACTTTAGATGGATTATAAATATATACTCTATCTTTTAAAGATTCCATAACTTCTTTAGTACTTTCTCCACTAATTCCACTATTTATAACATTATGTGCATCAAAATAGTTATTTACATCATACATAGAAGTTAATGAATCACCTAAGAATATAATATTTTCATCTACTACATTTTTTACTACTTTCTTAGTAACAGTCTCAGTCTTAACAACAGTTTTAGTCTTAATATTTCCACCAATTAAGTTAACTATACTAAATACTGCAAATGTTATTAATATTCCAATAACAACAATAATAAAAACAGAAAATACTAAAGTTTTATCAATTTTATTAGTTTTACCTAAACTTCTTCTAGTATTTCTTTTTCTATTAGCTTTAGGAGTTAACTTAGTATCTGAAATAATCTTATTAGTTTTTTTAGAAGTAATTCTTCCCTCTAAGAAACTAGTATCTAAACTTTCAATATCATTTAATCTATCACTATCAATTCTAATTCTAGTTGTTGTTTCTAAATTCTTAGTTTTACTTGTTTTAGGAGTACTAACTTTAGTAGCTTTAGGCTTACTATAATTACTCTTTTTTTGAGCATAACTCATGTTTTTGTACTTTTTAGTTGTTGTATTACTTTTTTTAACCATAGTAATCCCTCTCTTTACTCATATATCATTATATCAAATATATCTATATTTAAAAAGGTATAAACTAATAAATTTACATTATTAAACCACAAAAAAATATGCAACCTGTCTATCGCATATTCTTCTTAGAGATTCGACAACCATTAATTATTAATGTGACAGTAAAAATAATTAATGTATCAACAAAATTCTCAATTTCAATCTGTGTACTTAATAGTCTTGTTAGTAAGATATTGTAGTTACTATTATAAATAATTCCTTTAGGTATTATTTATAAATTGACTATTATTTTCAGCCTTGATTAGGCCTTTTAATAATAGTATTAGTTTATGTAACTAATATATCTTGTACCTATTAAGCAATTTCATTATAACAATATATTTTAAAAAGGACAATACTTTTTTGTAAAAAAATTTAACAATGTGTAAAGCTGTAAAGCGCAAAAAAAAAGACGTCATTATCTGTTCACCATAATTAGTCTTTTTCCAGAGCAATACATCACTGGCAATTCTTGACAGAGAATAACCAGCAACCTAACAAGGCGCTCTCACAAATTGATAACTTAATAGTTTGTTGATTGCGACCATAAAACTAAATCTTGAAATAGAAAAATATATACTTTCTTATTATTATCAAAAATATATACTTGACTAAGAAAAAAAGTAGCTTCGGAATCTAAGTTAAACTTAGATAAATGTGAACTATATACCATTGATTTCTCAATATGTCACACTAGTCATATCCTATTAAGTAATTTCATTATACCACACAAATAATAAAGTACAATACTTTTTTACAAAAAAAATTTAAAATGTGTAAACTAAATTGTGTTATTATATAATTAGGTGATATTATGGCTAAAGTTGTTAAAAGAAAATTACGAATAAAATGGAAAAACTTTATCATATTTATAATAATAGTAATAAGTATTATATTTATTATAGTAAAAGGAATATCCCTAATAATAAGTACAATAAAAAATAGCCTAGATAATAAAGCCGAAGTAAAAACTGAAGAAAAAGTAAAACCTAAAAAAACAAATAAAGATAAAACAGAATTAGAAAAGAAATATGATCAACTTGAAAATATCAATAATAAAATAACTTACTTTAATGATGCATATATAGATAGATATATTAAGTATAAAAATGAAAATCCAGACTTAGATATAGAAAAAGTAATAATAGATGTAAATATTGGTTTAGATAAAGAAGTATATACAGAAGCTGAAAAAGCGATTAATCTAAATACTCCAACTATATTAGTTAATAAATATTATTATTTAGAAAAAGACTATGTACCTAACAATTTAGAAAAAGTAAGCACAAATTACGCTTTAAGTAATATGAAATTAGTAAATGTTGCTAAAGAAGCCTATGAAGAAATGGCTAAAGCAGCTCAAAAAGACAAAAGAAAACTAGTAATAATGTCAGCATATAGAAGTTATGATTATCAAGTAAACCTATATAATAGATATGCTAAAAAAGATGGATCAGATAAAGCAGATACCTATTCAGGTAGACCTGGGTTCTCAGAACATCAAACAGGACTAGCATTCGACTTATATAATGGAAAAACAGTATACACAAGATTTGAAGAAACAAAAGAATTTGATTGGATGCAAGAAAATGCTTATAAATATGGATTTATCTTAAGATTCCCAAAAGATAAAGAAAAAGAAACAGGTTATGTCTATGAAGCATGGCATTACAGATATGTAGGAAAAGAAATAGCTAAAGAAATAAAAGAAAATAATATATCCTTAGAAGAATATATTGCTACGCATTAAAAAAAGAGTTTAACACTCTTTTTTTTATTATATTAAGAAATCTGTTTTATCTACAGTATCATCTATCTTTTTAACTTCAATATCTTTACCAACAATATCATAAGTAAATTCCTTATCTAAGAATTGTTGAACTAAAGTATCTTCAAAATTACCTAAATAAATACCTTTACGATTTAGAGGAATTCCACCAAGTATACATTTCTTAGTAATTGCTAAATCAGTCTTTTTATCAATAATCCACTCAACAGGTTCAACAACAGCCCATACAGTTCTATTATCATCATTTTCAAAAACTGCTCTCTTAGCTTTTACATACTTTTTACCATTATACTCATATTCTGGATATTCATCTCTTTCAAACTTTCTATCTATTCCATCACAGAATAACTCATTCATATATCCCCATGCAGGATAATGTTTACCAGTTGGAGTTAATTCACCCTTCTCAAATAACTCATCCATATTTTGTTTTTCAGTATAACTAAGAACACTTTGAGGATATTCTCCATATAAAACAGTCATAACATCCCCATTACCATAATCTTCTGAATATGAACCAGCTACTTCATACTTTATATCTTGGAAAGGAACAACAATACGAATACCATTATTATCACTCCAAGCAACCTCTTTATTAACACCAAATCTACCATATGAATAACATTTAGCAGCTGAACCATCAACTTTTGTTGAAGTCCAATATTCACATATCTTTTTATCTAACAAAGGAGATTTCTTAGGTAAATCATTTTCATTAAAATATTTACCCATTAACGGATAATATTCAGTACCTCTAGAAATAGCATAATCTGTTACTTCTGCCTCTGCTCCATATCTATTAAAGATATCTAGTCTTCCTTCTCCACAAATTTGATCCAAGCTTAAAACACCAAAATTTTTCTTGTCCATATCACACCATCCCTAATCATATTTCTTTTTAAAGTATTTATATAAATAATAAAAAGCAGTAATTATAATCCATAAAACAAATATAAAATTACTAACTTGAACAATACTTAGTATTGTATCATTTTGATATAATGTAGCTTTATCCATTATATCAACTCTATCATAAGAAGCTAAAGCTATAAAAGACATAAAGAAAAAGTAAAGTATACAGAAAAATGCATAATTAATAATCTTTTTAACTTTAGTAATCTTACTACTATAAATAGAATATATTAACTGTATAGTTACAAATAGTATTATAAAGAAATAAACAATAGTTGAAGGAAAATAAATATAGTTAAGTATTGCCTTAAAAAATGAATCAAAGCAACTCTTTACATACATATTATAACTAATTATTATACCTACTAAAAAACCTATATATACACCAACAGAACATAATTGAAAATATTTATTACGACTATTGATTGAAAATAATAAAATACAAAACAGTAGTAGTGATAATACCAATATCTCTATAGATAAAAATGAAGAAAACATATATTTAAATATTAACCCAATCTTACCAAATAAAGATAAATTCACAGTATCACCTCCTACACTTGTTCAAAAACATATACTGTTTGCAATGAATCATTATCTTTCGTACAAGTTATAAGAGTTAAACATGTTTTATTATAATCTCTTTTAATACTAACAACACCTATTTTAGGTACATCATATCTATTAACTAATTGATATGTATATTGATTACCATGATAAGTAATATATGCTAAATTTCCTAATTCCAACCTATATAAATAAGCAAAATAAGAAATATAAGCATCGCCTGAATGAGCCATTAATATAGTATTACCATTAACTTGATCAGGTAATGATGTTCCATTAACCATAGCAACATTATATTGTATATTATTATACCTTGAACCAACCCCATAAAAGCCTCTTTTTAATCCTATTCTAGGTATTTCTAAAACACCTAAATATTTACTATAATCTATAACATAATTATTATTGTTATTAGCATTAGCATTCCCATTATTAATATCTTCTGTTACAGGAACATTATCTGCATTAACTTCTTCAACCACTTCATCCATCATAGCAATTCTCATATCTGAATAAACTGCTTCTCTTAACTTCATGAAATAGTTAAATGATAAAGATCCTATTCCTACAAATATAAATAAAGAGCCAAGTAATAACAATTGGCTCTTTTTTAATCTATTCTTGAGCTTGTGCTTTAGGTTTTGCATTTGCATAAATTATGCCAACACCACATAACAATACTATAAGGCCAACAAAGTAAATAGTTTGTCCAGCACTAATTCCAGTATCAGGAGCAGGTGCTAAATCAAATTGTTTTCCATCTGAATCCATTTTATTAGTAAATTGAACTGTTGTAACTTCTTGAGATTCTGTTGCAGAAGCAACGTGATATCTCTTACCATCAAACATTCTAAATGTAGCATCAATTCCAACATGTACTGTTACATTTTTATCAATCTTATTAACTGGAACTCTTACATAGAATGTAGATAATTGTGATGGTGTTAAAGCACTTACATCATTTTTAACATTTCCATCTTTATCAGTTATTACTGCACCTACATCAACTGTCTTACCATCTTTATCTACAGCAGTTACAGTTAATGCATAAGAAGTTAATTCTCCTAAAGAATTATCAATTGAAGCAACAACAGTATAAAGTGGACTGAAGTAGAATTCTTTATTTTGGTCATAAGAAATAGTTCCATCACCAGCACTTAAATGAATATCATAAGCCATACCAGTTTTACCTTTGGCATTTGTAACTAATTGTTTAATAGAAACTCCATTAACTTTTACTTCATCAAAAATTTTCTTGTCTGCATCAACAAATCCAAAACAATAATTATTATTACTACATTCTGTAGCATTTAAAATATTATCCTCTTCTGATTCTGGACCAATAAATACCCATGGAACGTTAACTACTTGATTAAATGTATCTCCAGTTTCACCTGTATTATTTGCTGATCCATTTAAATAATACCAAACTGCTGCTTGAGAAACCCAGAAATCAACATATTTTTGTTTACCAGTAGGAACATTAAATCCTTGAGGATATGTAAATGTTACATTAGGTGCTAAATTAGCTAATAAATATAATAATCCAGCATCACTTGAAACTGTACTATTTCCAACTTGAGTAAAATCACCTGAAGCGAATTTAACATCTCTTTGTAAACACAATAGAGGTATTTGAGTAGAACCACTTTCATAATAATGATAAGTAAACTCTTGCTTTGAAATGCTATCTTTGATAATTGTATCTCCATCTTCTTTACCAGTAAACGTATTTGGTAATGTAACTACACTATCAGGGAATGCAAAACTGAATCCACTCACTCCAGCTGCAATTAGTGATACAACCGCAAAAATTGCTACTGCAAATGAAAGCATTGTAACACTATCAATTTTAAATTTCTTTTGTTGTTGTTGTTGTCTTTTTTGTTGTTGACTTTCGTCATATATTTTTTCCATATTATTCACCTTACCTTCATATTAACATTATATCATATTTTATTTTTTTTCAAATAGTTTTTTACTTAATTGTGAAAATTTCATCAGAATTAATTTCTCTTATTGAATTATTTGTATAAATATAAGCTAAAATATCTCCTTTCTTTACTTCATCTCCAACTAATTTGTTTAGTTTTATACCAACAGTATAATCTATTTTATCTTCTTTAGATTTTCTTCCAGCTCCTAAAGAAACTGATAATTTACCAAGTTCTAAAGCATTAATATCAGTAATTGTTCCACGTTTTTTTGCTTTAATATACTTTTTATGATCACATATTTTTACTTTTTCTACGTTTCCACGCTGACTTTCTACTAGTTGTAAAAACTTAGCATAAGCATCTCCAGTATTCAAAGCATTTAAAACTAAGTTTTTTGCTTCTTCTTTAGGTATTTCCTTACCCATACTAACCATTTCTGAAGATAACTCAATACATAGATCATATAAATTATTATCTTTTTCTTTATTTTGCAATACACTAATTGCTTCTAAAACTTCTATACCATTACCAATACATCTACCTAATGGAACATTCATATCACTAACTATTATTCTAACTTCTCTATTATATATTTTACCTATTTCCTTCATTAATCTACCAAGTTCATTTGCTTCTTCCTTAGTACCTAATAAAGCTCCTTTACCAACTTTAATATCTACAAGTATTTTATCTGCTCCACCAGCTATTTTCTTACTCATAATACTAGATGCTATCAAAGGAATAGATGAAACTGTACCTGTAACATCTCTTAAAGCATAAATTACTTTATCCATAGGAGCAAGATCCTTAGTTTGACCAGTAATAACAATTCCAATATCTTGGACTTGTTTAATAAGTTCTTCATCATCTAAATCTATTCTAAATCCAGGAATACTCTCTAATTTATCTATAGTTCCACCAGTATACCCAAGACCTCTTCCACTCATTTTAACAACAGGTACTCCACAAGCAGCAACTATAGGTCCAATTATCATAGTTGTTTTATCTCCGATTCCACCAGTAGAATGCTTATCAACTTTAACACCCATAAAATCTTTAAATTCTAAAACATCTCCACTATCAACAAATATCTTAGTTAAAGCATATACCTCTTCATCAGTCATACCATTTATACAAATAGCCATAAGTAATGCTGACATCTGATAATCTTTAATATTGCCTTCTAAATATCCATTAAAGAAATCATCAAGTTCCTTATAACTTAATTCTTGTCCTAACCTCTTTTTATTAATAATATCTACTATCACTCTAACACCTTCCTAAATTGATCAGAATCCCTTTTTATATATCCACATCTCTCATATAATTTATGAGCTGCCAATCTATGAGTACCACAAGTTAATTGTAAATACATTGCATTATCTTCTCTCGCTATCTTTTCAGCAAATTCCATTAGTTTATCACTAACACCTAATCCTCTATATTCAGATAATACACATACATAATCAACTAAATAATAGTATTTATTCTTAATTGGATTTAACACTTTAGTCAATAATAAATATCCAACTGCTTCTCCATCAACAATACCAACTATTTCCCTGAATTCCTTTCCTTTAAAGTTATTCTTTTCAACTTTAAAAGCTTCTAATAATACTTTATTTACTTGTTCTAAATATTCATCTTTATAATAATCAACAACTATATTCATATAATCACCTATTCTAATATAGATTATAACATAAAAAATAATAATGTAATAAACATTATTATTAATAATTATATGTATTTATAATATCTTTAATAACAAATACAAAATCATCATTTCCCAGATATTGTTTTAATTTAATATCATATTCATCTAACCATTTTTTTAATTGTTCTTTCTGAGTATCACTAAATTTATACCAAATTCTATTAAAATAAACAATTTTAGATGCTAATAAACGTAATACTATTTCTCTTTTACAATTTCTTTTCTTAGTCTCATCTAAAAACTCTCTAGTATTACTAATTAATATTTCTAACTTATTAAACTCATCATAGTCTTCTCTATTGGTTAAAGAATTTTTATTACAAGAATAATAATATAGAACGAATCTTAATAAACTTAATCTAGGATTACAAGCGAGAACCATATTATTGAATAAATTATCTTCATGATACCTGGTATTATTAAAATGCAAATCATTTTTTACAATGAACTCTCTTCTATATATTTTAGAATGTAAATCAGCATCATTAAAATAAAATCCATTTGATTTTTCACTATAAGTTTGTGCATTAACATAATCCAAATCTTTATCCTCTATTTCATTAAATAATAATTCTACACTAAATCCTTCATGAAAATAATCATCACTATCAATAAACATTATATATTTATTATTACTAATATTAATACCTTTTTCTCTCGCAACACCTGGTCCACTATTAACATCCATTCTATGATAATGAATTCGTAAATCTTTATAATTAGCCAATAATTCATCATAACTACAATCAGAACAATCATCTATTATATAAACATCAACCATTCTATAATATGTCTGTTTCATAATACTATCTAAAGTTCTACCTAAAGTATCCAAAGAATTATAAACAGGTATAATAATGTCTACCATAATAGATCACATCCTATACATATAATATCATAATAAAAAAAGACTTATAAAGTCTTTTTATTTTTTTATTGGTTCATAAACTGTACCAGCAAACCATACTTCTCCACTATCCTTATCACGAATAATATACATATATGGTTTATTAAATGTCATATCAATATCTTCTACTGGTATGGTATATAAATATTCAAATCCACCACGAGTTGATCCATAACCACCCATAGCAGTAGCAGCAGCAGCCTTAATTCCATCATTAGAAAACTCAATATCAGCTTTATGAATAGCTTTATTAATAACAGCCGGTCCTTCTACCATATTTGATAAATCAGATTTTTCAGTAAATATATTAGTAATTCCTAATCTATTTAAATCATCGACTAATTTCAATTCATAATCATATTTAAACAATGGAATAGAACCATGTATTCTAGTAGCCACTCCTTCTTTAAAACTTTCAATTTTAACTTCTTTTAAACCTTTAATAATATTATTAATATCTTCAGATTTAACATCTTCAATATATGAAGATAATTCATCTTCTTTTGGCATAATACCAACATATTGTAATGTGATTCCTTCATATTGTTTTAGATCTTTCGCAAATACTTTTACCTCTTTATCATCATATACATAGAAATCAGTATTATTAGCTGCTTTACCATAATTTGATTTAAGTTGTTCCATATATTGATCTACTGCTACTGAAACTCTTTCTTCAACTAAACCAGGATTCATCTCTTTCATTTTCTTTGTATCATCCTGATCTAACCATTTCTTATACTCTTCAGTTACAGTTTTTCTAATATTCTCTTCTCCTAGTTCTTTAACTATATCATATTTGTTGAAGTCAGCTAATACACCAGAAGCTTTTATTTTCTTTTGACCATTAAATTCTAAATTATAGAATTCTTCCTCTGAACCATATGGATATGAAGTCACACCATATGCCCATTTTTCATCATCACTCATTCTTTCATGATCATAATAAATGCTATAAGTACCATTTCCTAAACAAGGTACATCTTCATGCCCTAAAGCACAATGAATTTGATTATTCCAATCCATATCAATTGCTAAGGCATTAATTAAAAAGAAATCATTATCACTAACATCAGATAATAAGTTATTAATTAAATTAAATGTTTTATTACTAACCCAATTATTTATATTATCAGGACTAGTAAATGGATCCAATACTACTTCAGCATTATATTTTTCTTTTAATTTATCAGAATATTCTATTTTAATATTATTTTTATAACTATCTCTAATAAACATAGCATTTGCAAAACTCATATGTTCA
>JAEEGL012960106.1_pt1 | contig 15435 bp, 17 predicted proteins | sample 9134231 | NCBI WGS metagenome assembly JAEEGL01 (sample SAMN16246548, study PRJNA631951) | gut metagenome | biome: gut microbiome; feature: rumen; material: fiber-attached | host: Bos | place: Iran: Karaj | collected 2018-10 | reverse complement strand
GTCCTTGTGATTCATAAGGATCCTCCTGGTTTTTGTGTTGTGGCTGGCAAACCCACTTCATTCTAACACAGGAGGTTTTCTTTTCCGTATAGGCCTAGCCTTTCTGAACCACAGGCACAGCCTGTGGTTTTCTGTATTCAAAAAAACCGGGACACACGTCCGTGTGTCCCGGTTTTCCGTTTCATGCCTTCAGGATGGCGGTCCTCATCAGTACATCTCGTTCAGGCACTCGATCCCGTCGATGCGCAGATCGAAGTACGGAGCGGAACGCATCTGAGACTCCTTGAAGATGCCGTCGATGATGACCTCGGTATCCGGCGTGTAGTCGGCATCCGTATCGACGTCGGCCTTGTAGCTGGAGAGCTTCTCGCCTCCCACCGTGAACGTGGCGGTGTCGAACACCTGGATGGTGCCCTTGGTCAGGCCTTCCTGGATCTCCTTGAGCTTGTCGACCGTGCCGGCGGCGGCGGCCTTCTCATTGACTTCGGTCAGGCAGACGGAGCCGGTCTCGATGGTGCCGACCCAGTCGGTATCGATCGCCTTGCCGTTGACGGCGCAGTCGATGATGTACTCGAAGTACGGCGTCCAGTCGATGTAGCTGGACACGATGAACGTGTTCGGGCAGGCGGCGGCGGTGCTGCCGTTATAGGAAACGTTGGGAATGCCGGCGGCCTCGCAGGCGGTGGGAGCGCCCATGGAGTCGGCGTGCTGGCTGATCAGAGCACAGCCCTGGTTGATCAGGGTGGTGGCGGCTTCCTTCTCGGCCGTCTCGTCATACCAGCTGCCGGTGAACTGGACCTTCATCGTGGCGGACGGGCAGATGGAGCGCGCGCCGAGGAAGAAGGACGTATAGCCGGAGATAACCTCCGCGTAGGTATAGGCACCGACATAGCCGATGACGGCCTGCTCGGCGGTGATCTTCCCTGCCTCGATCATCTCGTTGAGCTTCAGGCCCGCGGCGACGCCGGCCATGTAGCGGCCCTCATAGATGGAGGCGAAAGCGTTGTGCAGATTGGCAAGGCCGGCCGTGTGGGCCGTCGTGCCGGTGGCGTGGCAGAACTGCACGTCGGGATACTTGGCGGCAGCCTGGGCCATATAGGACTCGTGACCGAAAGAGTCGGCAAAGACGATCTTGCATCCGTGGTCGGCCATATCCACGGCTGCCTCGTAGCAGTCGTTGGACTCGCCGACGTTGGTGCGGATCATAACCTGATCGTCCTTCAGGCCGAGCTTCGTCTTCGCTCTCTGGACGGCATCGAGGAAGTTCTTGTCATAGGTGGAGTTTTCGTCGTGCAGGGTAATGATGCCGATCTTAAAGGAAGACAGATCCCCGGAGGCATCCTTGCCGCTGTCGGATCCCTTCGAGCCGCAGGCGCAGAGCGCAAAGATCATCAGTGCGGCAAGAAGGAGCGCGAGTATTTTTTTCATTTCATTCCCTCCTGTAATTGTTTATTGTCACGATCGGATACCGGTCGTGATAATACTGGTTCAGTCGTCGCAGAATACGATCCTGCGGCCCTCCATGGACTGTATCCGGGCGAGAGACTCGATCCTCAGGCCCGCCCGGCGGAGACGTTCTCCCCCGCGCTGGAAGGCCTTCTCGATCGCGATCCCCGCTCCGATCACTTCAGCCCCCGCCTGCCGCGAAAGCTCGAGCAGTCCGTCGAGAGCGGCCCCGTTGGCGAGGAAATCGTCGATGAGCAGCAGCCTGTCGGTCGGCAGCAGGAACTCCCTGGAGACGATGACGTCGTAGGTGTTCCCGGTGGTGTAGGACATCACGCTGGCGGTGTAGACGTCGCTGGCGATATTCTTGGTCTTCGTCTTTTTCGCGAACACGACGGGGCACCCGAACACCTGGGCCGTGATGCACGCGATCCCGATCCCGGAGGCCTCGATCGTAAGGATCTTGTTGACCGGGCAGCCTTCATACAGGCGCTTCCACTCTTTGGCCATCTCAAGGAACAGAGCCGGGTCCATCTGATGGTTCAGGAACCGGTCCACCTTCAGTATGTTTCCTTCCTTCACGACGCCGTCGGTCAGGATGCGTTCTTCCAGAAGCTTCATCGTTCCTCACTCCCGAAAATGGAAAATCAGAATGGAATCATCATAAGCCTAACCACATGGAATTGCAAGAAAAACAATTCAGCAAGAGAGGATATATCCTCCGTCGATCACATGAACTGCTCCGGTGATCTGCGCCGCCGCAGGAGACGCCAGGAACACCGCCAGGGCGCCGATCTCGATCGGTTCTCCGAAGCGGCCGAGCGGCATCTGATGATTGATGTAATCGAACTGGTCCGGCGGGATGTGGCGGCTAAGCTCCGTATTCGTAAAGCCCGGCGCGATGGCGTTGACACGGATATCGTACTTGCCGAGTTCCACGGCCATGCACTTGGTGAAATGGTTCGCGGCCGCCTTGCTCGCGCTGTACGGGGACATGGGCTGCGTCTTGTTGACGATGAACGCGGCGTTGCTCGTTATATTCAGTATGCAGCCGCCCTTTCCGGCATCGCGCATCCGCTTGCCGACCTCATAGGTCATGTGCACGGTCCCGTTCAGATCCGTATTGACGACGCTGTACCAGTCGCTCAGCTGCTCGTCCATGTCCAGCAGCTCGCTCACGCAGCTGACGCCGGCATTGTTCACGAGGATGTCGATGCTGCCGAAACTCTCGCACACCTGCGCCACCGCTTTCCTGACGCTCTTTATGTCCGTGACGTCACAGGAAAAGCTCTCGTATTTTCCGCCGTACTGAGAGAGTTCCTCGAGCGCTTCGGCGGCTTTCTTTTCGTCGCGGCAGAGAATGGCGATATTCGCCCCGCTCTGGGCCATGGCGGAAGCGATCCCGAAGCCCAGGCCGCGGTTTCCTCCCGTGATCACCGCGTTCTTTCCCTTCAGGCTGAAAGCGTTGCTCATGTCTTTGATTGCCTGGATCATATGAATCCCTCCTGTCAAAAAATGGCATGTTTCCTGCTGTGTCTGATTGTAAAACAACAGCTCATTTCCGTCAACAACACATCTCCGGGAAACCTTGTTATTTTCTTTCAACTGAGATATACTTTGTTCGTTGATCATCAACTATCTTCAGGAGGTGTCCTTCCTTGAAATCCTATTCCAAGATCTTCGAACCGATCAGGATCGGTCCCTTCACCGCGAAAAACCGCATCGAGGTCTCTCCCGCCGAACCGTTCCTCTGCACGAGGGACGGAGCGATCACGCCGGAGTTCGTCGCCTATACCGAGGCGTTCGCCAGAGGGGGCGCCGGCATCGTGTATGTCGGCGACAGTCCGATCAATCAGGAGTACGCCAACGAGAATCACTACACGGTCAATCTGGCGGACCCGTTCATCACCCACGGACTGTTTTCCGTTGCCGACGCCATTCACAGATACGGCGCGCTCGCCGGCATCGAACTGAACCTGCGGAATCACGTGCTTCCCGCGGACATGTCACTGGAGGACATAAAACAGGTCATCCGGGACTTTACGAACGCCGCCCTGTACAGCGCAAAGGCCGGTTTCGATCTGATCATGCTTCACGGCGGGCACGGCCATACCATCGCGCAGTTCTATTCCCCGCAGCTGAACAAGCGCACGGATGAATACGGGTGCGGCAGCTTCGAGAACAGATGCCGCTTCGCCAAGGAACTTCTTGATTCCGTCAGAGCTGCCGTAGGCCCCAACGTTGCCATCGATTACCGCATCAGCGGCGACGATCTCACACCGGGAGGCGTTGGTGTCGAAGACGCCCTGCGCTTTGCCAAGGAGATCGAGAGCCGGCTGGATATGATCCACGTCTCCGCCGGGAACATGTATTACCTTCCGAGCATGAGCTATACCATCCAGAACGCGTATCTGCCGATGGCTACGAACGCCAGATTCGCCAGGCGCTTCAAGGAGGAGCTCTCCATCCCCGTCACTACCGTAGGAAGCTTCGATTTCGATCTCGCGGAATCCGCCCTCTCGGACGGCACCGCCGACGTCGTCGCCATGATCCGCCAGCTGATCGCCGACCCGGAGGCCGTCAACAAGGCAAAGGACGGGCGCGGGGACGAGATCCGCCCCTGCCTCCGCTGCTGCATCTGCACCGGAGACGATCCCCACGGATGCCCGAAACCGCTGCGCTGTTCCGTCAACCCGGTCATGGGACGCAACCCGCGCTTCGACGTCATTCCCCCCTGCCGTCCCGGACTGAAAGCCGTTGTCGTTGGCGGAGGAGCCGCCGGACTGGAGGCTGCTCGCCGTCTGCGCGAACGGGGAGCGTCCGTCGTCCTCTTCGAGAAGGAGGATCATCTCGGCGGCACACTGATCCCGGCGGGAGCCAACCGTCTGAAGGTAAATGTGCATTCCTACGCCGACTGGTCGGTCCGCACGGTCCTGAACGATCCCGGTATCGATCTCCGTCTCGGACACGAGGCCACCCGTCAGGACGTTCTCGACGAGAATCCGGACGCCGTCATCGTCGCTGTCGGAAGCGAGCCGTTCGTTCCGGATATCCCCGGCTTTGACCGCGACAACGTCGTGCTGGCACAGGATCTGGATATGGGCACCGCCGCCGCCGGAAACAGAGTCGTTCTCATCGGCGCCGGCCTGACAGGAACGGAGACTGCGGTAGCGCTGGCACAGGAGGGCAAGGCCGTGACCCTGATCGACATGCTGAGCCTTGAGGAGATCGACCGCCGCGCCATCGGCAGCCGCTCCGGCCTCATGTACCTGCGGGGCATGGCAGCGAAAGCGGGCATAGAGGTAAGGACCGGGCTCAGGGCAAAGGCCGTCACGGACGAAGGCCTTGTCGCGCTCGATGCGGACGGAAAAGAGGTCCTGCTCCCCTGCGATACCGTGGCTCTCTCCATGGGCATCCGTCCCAGGACGGCCGTCGCCGAGCGTTTCGCCGGAACGGCCAGGGACGTCTTCTTCTGCGGAGACTGCAGAGTCCGTGCCGGCAACATCACTTCCGCCGTGATTGACGGCTTCTACGCCGCCATGAACGTCTGACCGCTCTCCGGCAAAAACAAAACAAACAATGGGCTGCGAAGCGAGGGGATCCCCCGTCTTCACAGCCCGTATTCTTTTTACCAGCGCCCCTTCATGGCGTCCAGGATGATGTCTCCGCAGACAGCGATGTCCTCCGCCGTGAACGCGGCGGGGAAATTGTCGCTGAACAGGAACTGCGCGCTCGGCGGAAACTCGTCGTCTCCCTCCCAGATGATCAGGCGCACGATCAGTCCGTCGAGGAACAGGATATCGTAGGAGGCATCGCCCCCGTTCGCGGGGATCCCTCCCAGCGTCCGGCAGGCTTCGGAAAATCTTTCGGGCGTGTTCCCGAAACCGAAAGCCAGTCTTTTGACACAGCGGCCGTCGAACTGCTTCTGATACACGTTGCCCCACGGCATCTCGACGTAGGAAAGCATCTTTCCTCCGAACGGAACGGACCTTCCCTCGAGCACCCTTCTGGCGCACAGGATCCTGATGTTCGGTCTGACTTCCCCGCCCCCGTCTTTCCACACCGCCGTCATATCCGGCCAGCGGAGCTCCAGATCGCGTCCCATCAGCGTCATCTGGAAAGCGCCGTCTTCATAGGGCACGCCGGAGGACCGGCTCAGCATTTCCGGATCCGCGGCGGCAAAAGCGGACGAATAGTGTTCGATGGGAACACCGGTCTTGTGATCAATGATCTCCATCGGCCGTTCAGTCAAACAGGGTGGCGTCCGTGTGCGGGATGAAACAGGCGGCCACGAATTCGTCCATGTACCGGGGCTCGGTCGAAAGCTCCATATAGGTGGTGTTTCTGCCCAGCTCGAAGACTTTCTCCGCCGCCTCGTCGCTGATGAGCATGGCGCAGGCGCCGGTCAGTGAGCTGTTGCCTATATATCTGTATTTCTCCATGGGCTGCTTCGGAAGCATCCCGATGCGCATGGCGTTCTCCATGTTGATGCCGCTGCCGATGCCGCCGGCGATCATCACGCTGTCGATGTCGTCGATGGACATGTCCACGGCGTTCAGCATGGAACGGATCGCGGAGAAGATGGCGGCCTTCGCGCGGATGAAGTTGTCGATGTCGCTCTCGTTCAGTTCGACGTCACGTCCGTATTTGCTGTCCTCGGCGAAGGCGATCACGTAACTGGACACATCCTCGCCGCGGTGGATGCGTTTTCCGTCCCTGATGAATTTTCCCTTGGCGTCGATGATGCCGCAGCGGAACAGTTCGGCGATCAGGTCGATGAGACCGCTGCCGCAGACGCCGGAAACCTTCTTGGTCTCTCCGATGACGTTCATGGTCGGTTCCATGGTCTCCTCGTCGATGGATACGGCTTCCACGGCGCCGTCGGTCGCGCGCATGCCGCAGGAGATGTCGCCGCCCTCGAAGGCGGGGCCGGCGCTGCACGCGCACGTCAGCATGTAATCGGCGTTGCCGAAGACCAGTTCGCCGTTCGTACCGAGGTCGATGAACAGAGACATGTCGTCCCTCGTCCAGAGAAGGGTGTCGAGCACGCCCGCGGTGATGTCTCCGCCGACGTAGCTTCCCACGTTGGGTGCGAAGATAACGGGCGCATCGGGCGCTGCAGGAAGGCCGAGTTCACCGGCCGTCTTGCCGTGCAGCTCCAGAAATTCCGGGATATACGGCTCAAGCCGGATGCTGGCTCCGTCCGCGCCGACGAACAGATGCTCCATCGTCGTGTTTCCGGCGATCACGAGACGCGTCACGTCCGTATCCTTCAGGCCGGCCTTCTTCACCATCGTATTGATGATGGGAACGACCGTCTCCTCGCGGACGGCGGACCGCAGCTTTTCCACTCCGCCGGGCTTGCCCTGCTGTATGATCCTGTTGATGACGTCGGCACCGTAACGGATCTGTCCGTTGCCCCGGCTGGCCTTGGCGATGACCTTGCCCGTTCCGAGATCCAGGAGCGCGCCGGTGACCGTCGTCGTTCCGATGTCTATAGCGATCCCGTATCCCTGCTCCTTCACGCCGCGGGCTAGTCCGGTGGCGAAAATGGCGTCGATGGACCGGTCATACAGCTCAAGTTCCGCCGGCGAGGAAAGATCGGCGGTATCGATTCCCGTCTTGTAGGTGCCGGCCATCACCGGCAGAAGGAACACTGCGTCCCCGTTGACGGTGCACTGGCAGGCGAGCCTCCATCCGTCTTGGAAGTCCGCTTCGCTCAGATGCTGGTTTTTGATGGCTTCGCAGGAACCGCTGATCAGGCGCACCACGCACTTGCCGCAGGTGCCGCTTCCGCTGCACGGAGCGTCGATATCCACTCCGTTGTTTCTGGCGAGATCCAGAATATTGTCACCGGGCGAAGCCGGTACCTTTACGTCGTTCCGCTGGCCGGGGATTTTAAATGAAACGGTATACATGTCTTTCCTCCGAACTGAAAGCTGGGATTACAATAAGCTGAAGATAATTTAACTCAAAAGCGCGATGACAGTCAAGGAGATTGCCGGATTGAACATATTCTCCATAAAAATCGTAAAATTCTATCAAAACGCCGTCATTTCCAGATTTTCGCCGTCTGACCGTGCCTTGCTGAAATATTGACGGAAACAGATGGAAAACTCTCCTGAAGATATCCGGCGAGGACCGGCACCACGGTGTTTTCCGTGCAGAAGTGATCCGCATCGACGAGATTCATTCCGAGCTCCTTTGCCGTCAGGAACACGTCGTATTTGACGTCGGCCGTGACCAGCGTGTCGCAGCCGGCGTTTCTGGCTGCCCCCAGATAGCTCCCGCCGCTTCCGCCTACCACCGCGACGCGCCTCACCCCGGCGCCTCCGTCACAGTATCTGAGGCCGTCCGCTCCCAGTGCCCCCTGCACGGCAGGAAGGAACTCCCGGAGCGTCATCGTTCTTTCGGTCTCACCCAGCCTGCCGCAGCAGTAAGGGATACCGGCGCTGTCCGTTCCGTCGACCGTGAGCAGGTCAATGTTTCTCAGCCCGATTGCACGGGCCAGCGCGTCGTTCACGCCGCCGTCGGCCGCGTCGAGATTGGTGTGCATGCTGATGACGGCGATCCCGGATTCGACCAGCCTCAGAACATGTTCCTCCTCCGGACTTCCGTCCGTGACGCTTTTCAGCGGATGAAAGATCACCGGATGATGCGTCACGATCAGATCAGCAGACATCTCCCCCGCCTCGGAAATGACCTCATCCGTGATATCCAGCGCGGTCAGGATCTTCCGGACTTGCGCTCCCGCCCTGCCGACGAGCAGTCCGACGTTGTCGAAATCCATCTTCCGTTCCACAGGCGCCATGCGGTCCAGGGCCAGGAACACATCGTTGACAGTGATCATATGCGATCCCCTTCTTCAGTCATCTTCCGACAGACGGGCAAACAGCGCCCGCAGTTCCGTCAGTTTTCCTTTTTCCGCGGACCCGTCCGCCTCATCCCGGAAGGCGCGCAGCTGCTTTTCGCATCTTCGCAGAAGCTGCCCGGCGTATTCCTTGCGGAGTCCGTCCGGGGCAAGCTGTTCCAGACAGTACGGATCCGGCTTCCGGCATCCGCCGTCCCAGCGCACCCTCATCACAAGGTAGATCCTTCCGGAGTCTCTGACGAGCCTGGCTTTTTCGGTATAAAACCCGTTCCCGGCCAGCCACTGCTGGAGTTCGAGGGTCTTGCTCTGCGGCTGCAGGAGCAGCGTGATCCCCTCATTTCGCAGCCATTTGGCGGCATCGAGTATGGACACGATGGTCTCCCCGCCCATCCCGGCGGCGATGACCGTGTCCACGCTCCCCTCCTTCACCCGGTCCAGGCCGGAGCAAAGGATAAACTCTATGCGGTCCCCGACGCCGTTTTCCGACGCATTCCTCCGGGCGGACATCAGCGGCTGCTCCCGGATATCGCAGGCTGCGGTATAGACAGTAAGGCCGCTGAGTACGCAGTAAACAGGCAGCAGGCCGTGATCCGTCCCGATATCTGCCAGGCGGGAACCCGGCTCGATCCAGTCCGCCAGTGCCTGCAGCCGTGGTGACAGTTTCATAACACAATCTCCAAAAAAACCGGCAAACATAAAGCGGGGATCTCTCCCCGCTTGTATGTGCGATCAGCGCATCAGCCGACCATGGTATTCAGCTGTGCAAGAAGAGCGTTCAGATCCACGCCGTGAACCTCGGCGGCCTCTCCGACAGTCTCACCGCTGGCCATGGCGCAGCCAAGGCAGTGCATGCCCATCCCGAAGAAAACGGGAGCGGCATCCGGATTGATGTCGAGGACCTCAGAGATCAGCGTGTCTTTCGTGATCTGTGTCATAACGGAAACCTCCTTATGGGATAATCGCCCGGTTATTTCGTGCGTATTATAACGGAAGCTTCCGCGGATTTCAACACTTTTCTTTTGCTCCGGCAGTAATCCTGAAGTATCCGTTCCGGTTGCGTTTCCGCCTCTTTCATGATAAAATAAATCAGTTAGGGAGATATTATCCGCTTTCCCTGTCCAGACGTCTGTTTTGAGGTGAACACCATGACCATTCTCGGGATCGATCCCGGCGTAGCTACCGTCGGATTCGGCATCGTCTCCTATGAGCGCGGGACTCTGACGCCCGTGCGTTACGGCGTTGTCACGACTCCTGCCGGCGAACGGCTCGCACGCAGGCTCAGCCGGATCTTCCATGACGTCACCGAGCTGATAGAGACTTTCCGCCCCGATGTCATCAGCGTCGAGGAACTCTTCTTCAACACGAACATCACCACCGGCATCGCCGTCGCCCACGGGCGCGGAGCCGTGCTGCTCGCAGCCGAGGAGCAGGGCGTTCCCCTGGCGGAATACACTCCTCTGCAGATCAAGCAGGCGATCACGGGGTACGGCCGTGCGGACAAGAAACAGATGATGGAAATGGTCCGGCGCCTTCTGAGCCTGCCGGCCGTTCCCAGGCCGGATGACGCGGCAGACGCTCTGGCGGTCGCCATCTGTCACGCAAGGTTCTCCTCTTCACTTCTCAACAACGGAGGTTCCGACGCATGTTCTACTATCTGAAGGGAAAGATCACCGTCATCGAACAGAATCTGGCGGTCGTCGACTGCGGCGGCATAGGATTCCAGTGCGTCGTGTCGATGAACACGCTCTCACACCTGGAACTCGGTCAGGATGTCACGCTTTATACATACTGCAACATCCGCGAGGACGGTGTCGACGTTTTCGGCTTTTACGAACTCAGCGAGAAGCGCAGTTTCGAGATGCTGCTCGGAGTTTCCGGCGTCGGTCCGAAAGCGGCGATCTCCATCCTCTCCTCCGTAACGCCGGAAGGCCTTGCTCTGGCCGTGCTGAATCACGACGAGAAGATGATCACCGCCGCCCAGGGCGTAGGGAAAAAGATCGCTCAGCGGATCATCCTGGAACTGCAGGACAAGATCAGCAAAGAATCCGCCGCGCTTTCCGCCGCGGGAAAACCGTCCGGCGTGCCCGCATCCGCCGGCGGCACGAAATACAGCGACGCGTCCGCGGCCCTTTCCGTTCTCGGATTCACCCCTGCCGAGGCGTCCGCACTGCTTCGCAGCATCGACGTGGAGGGTCTCAGCCTGGAGGAGATCATCAAGGAAGCCCTCAAGCTCTCTCAGTAACGGAGGCATGACATGAGTATAGATTTCAGCGACGAGCGCATCCCGGAGGAGAACATCCTGGTTCCCTCTCATCTGACGGAGGATTCCAGCGAGTTCAGTCTCCGTCCCCAGTTCCTGTCCGAATATATCGGCCAGGAAAAGGCAAAGAACAATCTGAAAGTGTTCATTGAAGGCGCCAAACGGCGCGGCGAGCCTCTGGACCACGTGATCCTGCACGGGCCTCCCGGCCTGGGAAAGACCACGCTGGCGGCCATTATCGCCAACGAACTAGGCGTCCAGATGAAGAAGACCAGCGGCCCGGCGATCGAAAAGCCGAAGGACCTCGCCGCCCTTCTGACGAATCTGAACGAGAACGACGTCCTGTTCATCGACGAGATCCACCGGATGAACCGGTCCATCGAGGAGATCCTGTATCCCGCCATGGAGGACAAGAAGCTGGATATCATCATTGGCCAGGGGCCGGCAGCGACTGCCATCTCCCTGGAGCTGAAGAACTTCACCCTTGTCGGCGCTACGACCCGCTCCGGCATGCTGAGTTCCCCTCTGCGCGACAGGTTCGGGATCGACCTGAAGCTGGAACTCTACACGGACGAGGAGCTTGCCCTGATCATCGAACGGTCCGCCTCTCTTCTCGGCATCGCGACGGAGCATGACGGCGTCATGGAGATCGCCTCCCGCAGCCGCGGTACGCCCCGCATCGCGAACCGGCTCCTGCGCCGCGTGCGCGACTTTGCCGAGGTCGCCGGCAACGGCGTGATCACCAAGACCACGGCGGACCTCGCCCTGAACCGGCTGGAGATCGACGCCGAAGGCCTGGACGCCGTGGACCGGCGCCTGCTGGAGGGGATCATTCTCAATTACGGCGGCGGTCCGGTCGGCCTGGACACCCTGGCCGCCACCATCAACGAGGAATCCGTGACCATAGAGGACGTCTACGAACCCTTCCTCATGCAGAAGGGCTATCTGACCCGGACTCCGCGCGGCCGCTGCGCCACGCCAAAGGCCTACGCCCATCTCGGCCTCCCCCACGCCGGCGCGCAGGCGTCCGCTCAGATGAACTTCCTCGATGACAACTGACGCTGTCCGTTTGTCATATTCACCAATATTTGTTCCTTTTAAATAATAAACCATATGAAATGTATACCTGACTGTAATTTTTACAATTATATTTCTTGACATATTGTTGAATTCCGTTATAATAAGAAAGCAATTATTTTATGCTATTTAGCAAATTATTTGCCTGTAGCAATGGGATGCATCATGGATAACGAGCAGCTGTTATGGGATGGCTTTCATTCCGGAGACCCCGTCTGTACGGATCTGCTCCTGAAAAAATATACACCTCTCGTCCGTTCCTGTGCCAGATCCTATTTTCTGACAGGCGGTGAGACGGAGGATCTAGTTCAGGAAGGCATGCTGGCCCTTCTCGGCGCCATGCATTCCTATTCTCCCGACAGGGGGGCTTCCTTCCCCTCCTATGCCGCCGTGTGCATCAGGAACCGTATCATCGATACGGTCAAGGCCTACGGCAGCGGGAGAGACGCCCTGGATCACTCGCTTCCGGGAGATCTCTCGGACATGGAGCCGGACACCTTCCGCAGATGGGTGACTTCACCGGACCCCGAGGATCTTGTGATCCGTTCCGATGAGGCATACGGCGTTCTGCGCCGACTGCGGGATACCCTGTCCGGGATGGAAAGGGACATTCTCGCCGATTATCTGTCCGGCATGTCCTATCTGGAGATAGCCGCGCGCTGCGGAAAAAGTCCGAAGAGCGTAGACAACACGATCCAGCGCATCAGGAAAAAGATGCAGGCGATCGTCAACAACAGCGATCACAGCGAAAGCTGAATTGCATATATGCGACCCCCTGGGTTAGTTTTTAGGTCAAAGAGAGGATCGATCATGGAAGACAAGACTTTGGTGTGCAAGGAATGCGGTCAGGAATTCGTGTTTACTGTCGGTGAACAGGAGTTTTATGCGCAGCGCGGGTTCCAGAATGAGCCCCAGCGCTGCAAGTCCTGCCGTGACGCCCGCAAGAACGCTGCCCGCGGCCCCCGTGAGTATTTCACGACCGTGTGCGCGAAGTGCGGCGGCGAAGCCCGGGTTCCCTTTGAGCCCAAGACCGACAGACCGGTTTACTGCAGCGACTGCTTCGCCAAAATGAGAGAAGAACAGAACTGATTTCGTTTTTTCCGGAACGGAAGTTCCCTTCCGTTCCTTCTCGTTTGACTTGCGCTGTAAAAAAAGGACCTGCCCTTTTCGGGCAGGTCCTTTTTTGTCTTATCCTGTGATCAATCCGTCACGTAAGGCAGCAGAGCCACCTGACGGGCGCGCTTGATGGCGACCATGAGTTCGCGCTGATGAGCGGCGCAGGTTCCGGTCGTCCTGCGGGGCAGGATCTTGCTTCTCTCGGACATGAAGCGTCTGAGTTTGGCGGTGTCCTTATAGTCGATGTGCTGGCACTTGTCAACACAGAACTGACATACCTTGCGGCGTTTACGGCCCCGGGAATTGTCTCTCTCGTTAGCCACTGTTATACCCTCCTGATTAAGATTTCAGATCAGAACGGCAGATCGCCGTCGTCCTCGTCCAGTTCGGCGAATTCGGAAGCCGGGACGGGGGCGGAGGCTCCGCTGTTGTTGTAATCTGTTCTGGAAGTCTCTCCGGATGCATATCCGGCGGACTCCCTGCTTTTCCTGCTCTCGGTGAAGTAGGCATTGTCGCATACTACTTCGGCCGAGCGGCGTTTGTTGCCTTCCCTGTCGGTCCACTCGCGGATCTGCAGGCTTCCGGAAACGGCAAGCATCTGACCTTTGGAGAAATACTTGGAAATGAATTCTCCGGTCTGACGCCACGCAACGCAGTCGATGAAATCCACCGGCCGGTCGCCGCCGTCTTTCGGCGCGTACCTGCGGTCCACCGCCAGAGTGAACGAGGCGACGGGCGTACCGCCCTGCGTGTGACGGAGTTCGGGATCGCGGGTCAGACGGCCCATAAGATCGATATGATTCATTCCCGTTCCTCCTTACGCACCCTCGACAGTGATCAGGCTGCGGACGACGCCGTCGGTGATGTGCAGGATACGGTCAAGCTCTGCGGGAAATTCGGGACCGCAGCTGAACTTGACGAGCACATAGTAACCCTCGGCCTTGTCATTGATGAGATAGGCCAGCTTGCGCTTGCCCCACTCTTCCATCTCTACGAGCTCGCCGTTGGCCTCGATCAGGCTCTTGAACCGTTCCACGATCGCGGCCGTCTCCTCTTCCGTCTTGTCAACGTCAATGATGTACAGCAGCTCATACTTCTCTGTGGATTTTGCCATCATTTGCACCTCCTTCTGGACTTTCGGCCCCCGTGACAGGGGCAAGGATTGATACAGCCATGCTGTATGCCTGCCGAAACAGGCTTTCTAATTATACACGAACTCCGGGGTTTGTCAACTCATTTCTTTGAAGACCGCCCAGTATTTCAATTCCTCCCGTGTGTGCGCGGATTCCAAGAAAACAGATGCTTTTTCCGGCAGATTCATGTATAATGAAAACAGAGATTCTGAAGAGCAAAGGAGCCCTTGCTATGTACCAACAGCATCAGTTCAGCTGTCCCATCATCACCGGATGGGGCGCCGTCAGCGTTCTGGGACAGAAGATCCTTGAACTCGGAAAAAGCAGGCCGCTGGTCGTCTGCGACAAAGGCATCGTCGCGGCCGGCATCACGGAGAAGGTAGGCACGGTCCTCAGAGAGGCGGGACTCGAGTTCACCGTGTATGACGGCGTAAAGCCGGATCCCTCCGCAGAGATCGTGGACAAGGCGGTGGAAGCCGGTCTGGCCTTCGGATGCGACTGCGTGATCGGTCTCGGAGGCGGAAGCAGCATGGACACCGCGAAAGCCTCCACCGTCCGTCTGAGCGGATACGAAGGACTGACGAAGGACTATGTCCTCGCCGTGCCTCTCAAACTCGAGACATCCGTTCCCGTCATCCTGGTGCCCACGACCACGGGAACCGGCAGCGAAGTGACACGGGTCGCCGTCATCTCACGCCCCGAATTCAACGTCAAATGGAGCGTGCACCTGAAGAACACTACGCTGGCCATCGTCGATCCCCAGCTCACCGTCACCCTTCCCCGGAAAGAGACGGCCAATACGGGCCTCGACGCCCTCGCCCACGCGACCGAAGCCCTGACGAGCAAGGGAGCGGACATCTACTCCGATCTGTTCGCCGTTGCCGCCATCGAAAAGATCGCGGCCAACCTGTTCCGCAGCTGGTCCGACCCGGAGGACAACGAGGCCAGGACGAACATGGCCGTCGCCGCGAACTGGGCGGGTCTGGCTTTTGACTGCCCCATGTGTCACCTTCCCCACGCGATCGGCGATGCCTTCGGCTGCCACTTCCACACGGAGCACGGCCACAGCTGTTCGCTCGGTCTGGCCGAGGGGATGCGCCTCGTCGCTCCCGTCAAACCCGAGAAGATGGCTGTTATAGCCAAGGCCATGGGCATCCCTCTCACCGGGAACGAGACCGGGGAGGAACTCGGAGATCTCGTCGCCGACTGGATCTATGCCCTGATGCGCAGGATGGAGTTCGTTTCCCTTCACTCCATGGGGATCACCCGCGAGGAAGTCGTCGCCTGCGCGAAAGACGTCTCCGTCAACCACCTTGCCGGCTACTGTCCTGTCACGGTCACCGAAGAGATCGCGGCGGAAGTCCTGGGAAGGCTGTACGACAATTATCAGTGATTCAGGAGGTTAGTATTATGGATACCGAGAAATTTGAAAAGAAGCTCGTCTCGAGCCTCAACTGCGGCCAGATCGTATTCTCGACCTTTACCGAGGACACCGGGATCCCGGAGGATCAGGCCCAGCTTCTCGCTTCCGCTTT
>JAEEGL016796802.1_pt1 | contig 15436 bp, 8 predicted proteins | sample 9134231 | NCBI WGS metagenome assembly JAEEGL01 (sample SAMN16246548, study PRJNA631951) | gut metagenome | biome: gut microbiome; feature: rumen; material: fiber-attached | host: Bos | place: Iran: Karaj | collected 2018-10 | reverse complement strand
TATGAAGAAACTCGTCCTGGATCTCCGCGGCAACGGGGGCGGCCTGATGAGCGAGGCTGTCGAGATAGTCTCCATCTTCCTGCCCAAGGGTTCCGCGGTGGTTAGTTCCAAGGGACGCGACGGAAGCCAGGACTACTCCTGGAAGACTACTTCCGCTCCCGTGGACACGGAGCTCCCGCTGGTGGTGCTGGTGGACGGCTACACCGCCTCTTCCTCGGAAATCGTGAGCGGTGCCCTGCAGGACTACGACAGGGCCACCATAATGGGCCGGCGCACCTACGGCAAGGGCCTCGTGCAGTCTATCCGCCCCCTTCCCTATGGAGGCAAGCTGAAGATAACCACCGCCAAGTACTACACCCCTTCCGGCCGCTGCGTGCAGGCCATTGACTACTCCAACCCCGATGACAACGGGGACTTCAAGGCCATACCGGATTCCCTTACAAAGGAGTTCAAGACCTGGGGCGGACGTCCCGTGGGTGACGGCAGCGGCATCACCCCGGACGTGGTGCTCAAGGGCAAGGAATACAGCCGCCTGACCTATTCCCTCGTGCTCAACGGAGTCGTGGAACACTATGCCCTCGAATTCGTACGCAGGCATGACTCCATCCCCGCGCTCGAGGACTTCCATTTCACCGACTACGACGATTTCATCGCTTTCGCAGCCGGGGAGAAGTTCGACTACCGCTCCTCTGCCCGGACCCTGTTTGACCAGATGCGTTCCGAACTCGCAAAGGACGGCCTGGAGAAGACCATGGAACCCCAGCTGGAGGCCCTGAAGAAGGCCCTTGACATGGAGAAGGAGCAGTTCCTGCGGCTCAAGAAAGACGAGATAGTCCCCTTCATAGAAGAGGAGATCGCGGTGCGGTATTATTTCCAGAAGGCCGGCGTGCAGGTGCGCCTGCGCTACGACGACCAGCTGCGGCAGGCCCTTAAGAGCCCTCTTATCAAATGAGTACGGCGCTGCGCTTCATAGTACTTTCCTCGACCAAGGTGGGGGAGTCCTCGCTGGTGATCAACACCCTCAGCGCGGAATACGGCAGGCGCGGCTTCATCACCAGCGTCTCCCGCAGCGGCGGGATGGCGCTTTTCCTTCCCTTGAACATACTTGAGGGCGAGGTCATTGAAAACCGCAGGAGCGACCTCTGGCGCCTGCGTGGCCTGACCTCCCTGCACCCGCTCGACGGCCTGCGTTCGGACGTGCGCAAGAATACCATGTCCCTTTTCATGAGCGAGGTGCTGCTGCGCTGCCTCGGCGAGGGCGCCTCCGAGGAGGGCCTCGCCGCATGGTGCGAACGTTCCGTCCTCACCCTCGACGCCCTGGAGTCGGATTTCAGCAACTTCCACCTGCGCTGGCTGCTGGAGCTTTGCGGCGCCCTCGGCTTCGACCCTTCCCCCGAAGGACTCGCGCCCTTCCTCGGCGGGGGGTTCCTCCCTGCGGCATCACTCCTGTGCGAGTCCCCGTCGCAGGCACTCGTAGTCCCTCTGAACGGGGAGAAACGCTCCGTTATTGCCTCGGGCATCCTGGACTACCTTTCCTTCCACCTCGGCACCCCGCTGAACGTGCGTTCCTTGAAGATATTATCCGAACTATACAAATAACGCTATGAATAAGGTTATTACGACTGCACTTGCACTCGCGCTCTGCATTCTCGCGGCCGCCCAGGGCGAGCCCCGCTGGATCAGGCACAGTTCCATTTCCCCTGACGGGAAGACCATCGCCTTCGCCTGGCAGGGCGACATTTACACCGTCCCCGTCGGAGGCGGGCAGGCCTTCCAGGTCACCTCGAACCCCGCCCATGAGGACGATCCCATGTGGAGCCCCGACGGCAGCGAACTGGTTTTCTCATCCTTCCGTGAGTACACCTTCGATCTCTGGAAGGTTTCCGCCAGGGGCGGCTCCCCGGTGAGGCTGACCTCCTACGCCGGGAAGGAGACGCCGCTTTTCGTCACCCGCGACGGCAAGGTCCTCTTCATGGCGAACATACAGCCGGACGCGGCCTACGGGGACTTCCCCGGCAGACCCCAGGTCTGGAGCGTGCCCCTTGCCGGAGGTGCCCCCTCGCTCGTGAGTTCCCTCCCGATGCTTTCCGTCTCCGTCAACGGCGCCGGGGTCATCCTGTACGAGGACTACAAGGGTGTGGAGGACTCCTTCCGCAAGCACCACACCTCTTCCGTGACCCGCGACGTATGGTCGCTCAAGGAAGGGGAGTACACGAAGCTTTCTTCATATGTCGGCGAGAACCGCAACCCCGTGTTCGCCCCCGACGGAGACACCTTCTTCTTCCTGCGCGAGAACGTCAAGGACGATCCCAACGCCCCCGACGCCTGCTTCAACGTCTGGAAATCTTCCCTCAGCCGGCCGGCGGAGCAGACCCAGGTCACCTTCTTCAAGACCCATCCGGTGCGTTTCCTGAGCATCTCCGGCGACGGGACGCTGCTGTTCTCCTGGAACGGCGACCTCTACACCTGTCGCGACGGGGCAACGCCCTCGAAGGTCGCGATCAGCCTCCTGCGTGATGCCAACGAGAGGGAGACCTTCTTCTCGACGGCATCCTCCGGAGTTACTTCGGCGGCGGTTTCCCCTAACGGGAAAGAGGTGGCGGTGACTGCCCGCGGCGAAGTTTTCGTGAGTTCGGTCGAGGCCAAGACGACCCGTCGTATCACCTGCACCGACGTGCAGGAGCGGGGGGTATCCTTCTCCGGTGACGGTCGGAGCATATACTACGCTTCCGAGCGCGACGGGGAGTGGGGAATATGGAAGAGCACCCTCGAAGACAAGGACGATAAGTTCCTCTCGCTCGCCTGGAACTTCAAGGAGGAGAGGGTCACCCCCGAGGGCCAGACCTGCTTCCAGCCCGTGGTTTCCCCCGACGGAAAGTGGCTTGCCTACCTGCGTGACCGCACCGAAATCGTGATCCGCAGCACTTCCGGCAAGGAGGAGAGGTCCTTGCTGAAGGGAATGAATTATTCCTATGTGGACGGGGACCTGTACTTCGAATGGAGCCCCGACAGCCGCTATATTCTCAGCACCTGCCAGGAGAAAGGCGGATGGAACAACACCGATGTAGCCGTGATCGAGGTGAAGACCGGCGAGGTCACGAACCTGACCCAGAGCGGCTATTCCGACGGCACCTTCCACTGGGCCATGGGCGGAAAGGCCATGACCTGGTCCTCCGACAAGGCCGGTTACCGCAGCCACGGCAGCTGGGGCTCGGAGGATGACGTCTATGTCATGTTCTTCGAAGGGAAGGCCTATGCCGACTTCACGAAGAGCAAGGACGAGGTGGACATCGAGAAAATGCTGAAGTCCGCCGACAAGAAGGCGGCCGCCAAGGAGGAGAAAGAAAAGAAGGATTCCACCAAGACCGAGAAGAAGCCTGAGAAACTGGTCCTGGATTTCGAGGGCCGGGAGGACCGCCTGATGCGCCTTACGAAGAGTTCCGGCCGCATGGGCGACCACTACCTCTCCGAGGACGGGTCGAAGCTCTACTATATCATGGACGGAGACCTCTGCTCGCTTGACACCAGGGAAAAGTCAGTCAAGGTCGTGAAGAAGGGCTTCCGCGGGCAGTTCATCTTCTCAGGGGACCGCAAGCACGTCTTCCTGGCAACGAGTTCCGGAGTCCAGAAGTTCGACACTAAGGCCGGTACCACCAAGGCAGTCAGCTTCAGCGGGGAGTACAGCTACCATCCCGCCGCCGAGAGGGAATACATCTTTGAGCACTGCTGGAAGCAGGTTGCCGAGAAGTTCTACGACCCTGCCATCCATGGCGTGGACTGGCAGGCGATGCACGACAACTACAAGCAGTTCCTTCCATATATTACCGACAACTACGCTTTCCAGGAGCTCCTCTCCGAGATGCTGGGCGAGTTGAACGGCTCCCATACCGGGGCCCGCTACAGCAGGCTGGCGCTCTTCGCTCCCGCGACCTTCCGCATCGGTGTCCTCTTCGACCAGGGATGGGAAGGCAAGGGCCTGAAGATAGCCGAGATGCTTCCGGGCGGATTGCTGGGTAACGTTGCTCCCGAGGTTGAGGCTGGCGACGTGATCACCGCCATCAACGGTGTCGAGATCGCAGCCGGCACTCCCTGGTATGAGCCCTTCACCATCCATTCCCTGCAGAGGATGCAGCTGACGGTCAAGAAGGCCAAGGGAGGAAAGACCCTGCAGGTCTGGATGAAACCTTCCGGCAGCGACAGGGTGCCCCTCTACCGCAGATGGGTGCGCCAGCGTGAGGAGATGGTCGAAAAGCTCTCCGGGGGCCGCGTGGGCTATGTCCATGTCCAGGGCATGAACTCTCAGAGTTTCCGCGAGGTTTACAGCCGCGCGCTCGGCAAGTACCGCGGCTGCGAGGCCCTCATCGTGGACACTCGCCACAACGGCGGCGGCTGGCTGCATGACGACCTGGCATCCTTCCTGAACGGCAAGGCCTACATCGAATACCGTCCCCGCGGGCAGTACATAGGCACTGACCCCTACAGCAAATGGAACAAGCCTTCCTGCGTGCTGATAGGCGAGGATAACTACTCCGACGCCTGCGGCTTCCCCTATGTCTACAAGACCCTTGGGATAGGCAAGCTCATCGGGGCCCCCGTGCCGGGGACGATGACGGCCGTATGGTGGGAGACGCAGGTGGACGGTACGCTGGTCTTCGGCATCCCTCAGGTTACCTCCTGGGGCCTGAAGGAGGGCCGTCCGCTGGAGAACCTGCAGATCGAGCCCGACATCCTGGTCTATAACGATCCCGCCTCCGTGCTTCGCGGCGAAGACAAGCAGCTCGCCGCCGCCGTCGCCGAGATGCTCAGGGAGATCGACGGGAAGTAACTCCGCGCCGCTTTTATGGGGCCGTTCCCTCCAATTTGCCCAGTGGCGTCTATATCGTTAATAATCAATGAAATAAGCATTGTCCGTCCTCCAATTTCGGGGGACGGAGATGTATTAAGTCTTTGATAATCAAGCTGTTAAGCGCCACGGCAAAAGTATGCTGGACGGCCGACTGTCAGTCTCTCGACTATTTAGTCAGCCTCTTTCCGGTCCTTTTTGCCTCTCTTATTTGATCCCGTACTTAGCGAGGATCTTGCAGATGGGTTTGCAGACGGAATCGGCCCAGAGGTAGTAGCCCCAGTCGGCGGGATGGGTGCCGTCCAGGGTGGTGTCATGCAACTTCGAAGTAGCGTTGGTCGCGGTGACGTAATAGACGTCCTTGTACTTCTTGACGGCTTCCTTCATCAGTTTGTCTGCCATTTCCGCCTTAGCGGCCTCGGCGGCATCGACTTCCTGGTTGAAGTTCCTGCGCTCGCGCCAGATGGTCTTCATGAAGATGAGCGGGACTCCCGGCTTGCCGGACTGGATGGTCTCGATGAACTTGAAGAGGCTGCTTTCCACTGAAGAGGCGCTGCCGTTGGAGAAGGCATCGAACACGAACGCGTCCACGTCGGCTTCCTTCAGTGCATTGGCGAACTGGGGCTGCATACGGCAGTCACCGCTGACGCCAAGCGAGCAGAACTGCATCCCCGTCATGCGGGTCAGGTAACCCGGAACGGTCTGGCCGGCACGCCCGGTGCTGGCTCCGTGCATGAAGCTGGAACCATGGAGGCAGATGCGGTGGCGGAAGGGAATCTCGCCTTTCTCGATGCGGGAGCCTTCGACGACTCCGACCTGCACGGACTCCATCTTGCTATAGGTAGGCAGGTACATGATGCACTCCTTCATGGATGAATCCATGTTCTCCACGAGTTTGCGTGTATGGCCGTTCTCCTTGGCCTTGTCCAGTCCGTAGGAGCAGCATCCGGCCCAGAGCCACATCCCGTCCTTCTTGATGTAGAGGTCGAAGCCGCGGGCGGCGAATCCGGAAGCCATCGTGCTGCTGATCTCATTGAAGACGGCCTTCACTGAAATGATGGGAGAATCGGTCTTGAAGGAGACGATGATGCCGGTAGACATCCTGAGGAGGTGGATATCCTTCTCGGCCCAGCCGCCGTACTTGGTGAAATCCATCCTCTCATAAGGATTGGGAGTGTTCGGGAAAACCTTGCCGACGATGGTCAGGTCGGTGGCTTCGGTGTACTTCATCTTGGGAGCCTGGGCGAAAAGGGCCAGGGTCGCAAGGGCTAAAGCGATGGTGGTTAAAAGTTTACGCATATACTTGTATGGTTTTTAAAATAAAAATGACCTATTTAATCCCGTACTTCGCGAGGATTTTGCAGATGGGTTTGCGGACGGATTCGGCCCAGAGGTAGTAACCCCAGTCGCCGGGATGGGTTCCGTCCATGGTAGTGTCGTGCAGTTTCGAAGTGGCGTTGGTGGCGGTGACGTAATAGACGTCCTTGTACTTCTTGACTGCTTCCTTCATCAGTTTGTCAACCACTTCCTCCTTGGCGGCCTCTGCAGCATCGGTCTCCTGGTTGAAGTTCCTGCGCTCGCGCCAGATGGTCTTCATGAAGATAAGCGGGACCCCTGGCTTGCCTGACTGGATAGTCTCAATGAAGTTGAAAAGACGCTTCTCTATCGTAGAAGCGCTGCCGTTGGAGAAAGCATCGAACACGAACGCGTCCACGTCGGCGTCCTTAAGGGCGTTGGCATACTGGGGCTGCATGTGGCAGTTGCCTCCGACTCCGAGCGAGCAGAACTGCATCCCCGTTTTGCGGGTCAGGTAACCCGGAACGGTCTGGCCGGCGCGCCCGGTGCCGGAACCGTGAATGAAGCTGGAACCGTGGAGACAGATGCGATGGCGGAAGGGGACCTCCCCCTTCTCGAGGCGTGAACCATCGACGACCCCGACCTGTACGGACGCCATCTTGCTATAGGTGGGCAGGTACATGATGCACTCCTTCAGGGAAGAATCCATATTCTCTACGAGCTTTTTGGCTTGGCCGTTCTCCTTGGCCTTGTCCAGCCCGTAGGCGCAGCATCCGGCCCAGAGCCACATTCCGTCCTTCTTGATGTAGAGGTCGAAGCCGCGGGCGGCGAATCCGGAAGCCATCGTGGGGCTGATCTCATTGAAGACGGCCTTTACCGAAATGATGGGAGAATCGGTCTTGAAGGAGACGATGATGCCGGAAGACATGGTCAGACGCTGGATATCCCTCTCGGCCCAACCGCCGAACCTGGTGAAATCCATCCTCTCGTAAGGATTGGGAGTGTCCTGGAAAACCTTGCCGAAGATAGTCAGTTCGGAGGCTTCCGTGTACTTCATCTTTGGAGCCTGGGCGAAAAGGGACAGGGTCGCAAAGATTAAAGCGATGGTGGTTAAAAGTTTACGCATTTACCTGAGTTTAAATGGTTCCAAAAAGTAGCAGTGCCATCCCCGCCAGCATCAGGCCCAGGCTGAGGGCCTTTCCGCGCAGGCGGCGTTCCTTGAAAAGTATAGCCCCCAGCACGAAGGTCACCAGCACGGAGCAGCGGCGCATCATCGATATGACTGACAACAAGGCGTCTTCCTGGTCCAGGGAGATGAAGTACAGGGCGTCGGCGGCTGTAATGAGCACCGCTATGAGCACGATGGTCCAGTCCCAGCGGAAGAGCGGAGCGGCGCTGCCGTCCGGAACCAGGGCATCCCGGTCAGGGTCATCCGGCCCTGCAGTCTCCCTTTTCCGCCGGGCCCTTCCGAGCAGGAACCGCCCCAGGAGTATCGCTCCCAAGATGACCGCTATGTAGAAATTCGCCCATGCCTGCACGAAGAGCGGCTGCATCCCGAGCCCCTGGAGGATGTGCTTGTCGAAAAGTGCGCTCGCAACGCCGGAGAGAATGGACACTGCCATCGCCAGGATGCCGCGGTTCCCCTTGAAACTGATGCCTTCCTTCTCGCTGGAGCGGCTCAGGAGCCATATCGCGGCGAGCATCATAAGCACCCCGCCCCATTGTGCGAGGTTCAGCCTTTCTCCGAACAGGATGATGGAAAAGACCACCACGAACATGGGCCTGGTGGCTTTCAGGGTGCTGACGGTCGTTATCGGCAGCAGCTTCAGCGCTATCATGCCCGAGACCCAGGAGGTGGTTACCAGCACGGCCTTGAAGGCCAGCGCGAGATGCTCCTGAAGCCCGCCCCGTCCGAGGAAGGGACAGAGGAACAGGACCGTCAGCGCGGTCGCCCCGAAAAGGACCTCGTACACGCCGTTGCGGGCGAGGGCCTGCTTCTTGGCCACGTCATAGAGGCCGAGAAGGACGGAGGAAGCCAGTGCCAGCCAAAGCCACATATCAAATCCTTATCAACCCCCAAATCTACAAACTTTTTTTCGTAAATTTGCCTTCCTATGCCGGGAAAGGAATATATCGAGATAAGGGAAGCGAAGGCGCATAACCTGCGCGGGGTGGATGTCGACATCCCCCGCCGCAAGTTCGTAGTCGTCACCGGCCTCAGCGGCAGCGGAAAGTCCTCCCTGGCTTTCGACACCATCTACGCCGAAGGCCAGCGCCGCTACATGAACACCCTTTCCCCCTACGCCAAGCACTTCATGGGGATACTCGAGAAGCCGGAAGTCGAGAGGATAGACGGCCTCAGCCCCATAATTGCGATAGAGCAGAAAACCACCGGCAACAACCCCCGGTCCACCGTCGGCACCATCACGGAGATCTCCGATTTCCTGCGCCTGCTGTACGCCAAGGCGGCGACGGCCTACTCCCCCGTGACGGGGCGGGAGATGGTGCGGTACACCGACGAGAAGATCGTGGACCTGATCATGGAGACCTACCACGGGCGCAAATGCCTGCTGCTGGCGCCGCTGGTGCGGGGGCGCAAGGGCCATTACCGCGAGCTCTTCGACCAGCTGAGGCGCCGCGGCTATTCGCAGGTGCGCATCGACGGGGAAATCCTCGACCTGGCGGGGGTGGACGCCCTCGACCGCTACAAGGGACACTTCGTGGAATTGGTCGTGGACAAGCTCAAACCCTCCGACACCGACGCCCCGCGCATACGTTCCTCCGTGGAGCACGCGCTGAACGCGGGCAAAGGTTCGGTCGCGGTCCTGGACATGGAGACGGACAGGCTCAGCTACTACTCCAAGCACCTGGTAGACCCCGAGAGCGGGATCTCGCTGAAGGAGCCCGCCCCCCATTCCTTCTCCTTCAACTCCCCGGAAGGGTACTGCCCCCATTGCAAGGGCCTTGGCACGGTCCCGGACGTGAACCCCGACGCCATCATTCCCGACCGCCGGCTTTCGGTGGCCGACGGAGCCATCGTCCCCCTGGGGAGGGTACGCGAGAACCGCAAGTTCGACGTGCTGCGCTCGATGGCGAGGAAGTACGATTTCTCCCTTTATGACCCCGTCGAAGAGCTCCCGGACGAAGCCGTGAGCCTGCTCCTGTACGGCTCTGAGGAACTTTTCCGCGTGGGAGAAGGCTCCCTGTCGGAGCTGGTAAGCTGGCCCGGGGTCATGGACGACATCGAGGAGAAGGTGGTATGCCCTGTCTGCCACGGAACGCGCCTGAACGCCGACGCCGAATGCTTCCGCATCGACGGGAAAACCATCTCCGAGGTGTGTGCGATGGAGATAAGCGACCTGCAGGAGTGGCTGAAGCAGCTCCCTGGAAAGATTACCGGCAGGCAGTCCGCAATAGCCCGGGACATCCTGAAGGAACTCGACGACAGGGTCGGTTTCCTCGTGGATGTGGGGCTGGAATATCTGACGCTCGACCGCGCGACGGGATCCCTTTCCGGGGGCGAGAGCCAGCGCATACGCCTCGCCACGCAGATAGGATCGAAACTCGTCAACGTAATATACATATTGGATGAACCCTCGATAGGCCTGCACCAGAAGGACAACCGCAAACTGATCGCCTCGCTGAAAAAGCTGCGCGACGAAGGGAACACGGTGATAGTCGTGGAGCACGACCTGGAGACCATGCTCTCAGCCGACTGGATAGTGGATGTGGGTCCCGGTGCCGGCGAGAACGGAGGCAGGATATGCTACTCCGGGCCGGCGGAGGGGATAAGGACTGCCGCAGGAGGTTCCGGCGACTCTCCTTCGGCTGCGCCCGGGGATCCGGAGGCTGCCGGAGCTTTCCCGTCGGTCACCTCCGAATACCTCCGGGGACTGAAGGAGATCCCGGTTCCGGCGCTACGGCGCAAGGGGAACGGGCTGCGCCTGGGCATCCGCGGCGCGAGCGGTAACAACCTCAAGGACCTCGACGTGGACATCCCCCTGGGCTGCCTTGTCGGGGTGAGCGGCGTCAGCGGCAGCGGCAAGTCGTCCCTTATCAACGAAACCATCCTGCCCATACTCAAGGAGCGTTTCTACCGCTCGCGGGAGAAGCCCCTGCCGTATCGGGAGATCGTCGGAGCGGACAATGTCGACAAGGTCATCGAAGTGGACCAGGCGCCCATCGGTCGCTCTCCCCGTTCCAACCCTGCTACCTTCACCGGAGTTTTCAGCGACATACGCGCCCTTTTCGAGAGCACTCCCGATGCGAAGGTGAGGGGGTTCAAGTCCGGGCGCTTTTCCTTCAACGTGCCCGGAGGCCGCTGCGAGGAGTGCAAGGGGGCGGGGATCAAGGTAATCGAGATGAACTTTCTCCCTTCGGTGAACGTCACCTGCGAGACCTGCGGGGGGAAGCGGTACAAGGCCGATACCCTGGAAGTCAGGTACAAGGGAAAGAACATCAACGACGTGCTGGAGATGCCCATCAGCGAGGCCTTCGAGTTCTTCAAGTCCAACCCGAAGATAGCCCCGAAGCTCAAGGCCCTATGCGACGTCGGGCTGGGATATGTCCACCTGGGGCAGTCCGTGGTCACCCTTTCCGGAGGTGAGAGCCAGCGCATGAAACTTGCCGCGGAACTTTTCCGCAGGGCGACGGGAAACACCCTGTACCTGCTGGACGAACCGACCACGGGCCTTCATTTCGACGATATCAAGGTGCTGCTGGGAGTGCTCGGGAAGCTTGTGGACCAAGGCAATACCGTGGTCATCATAGAGCATAACCTGGACATCCTCAAGAGCGCCGACTGGATCCTGGACATGGGTCCTGCCGGAGGCCGGGAGGGTGGCAGGATAGTTGCTGAGGGCACCCCGGAAGACCTGGCCCTGAACCCCGCATCGGTGACGGGACCTTATTTGAAAGAAGTATTGTAACAGATATGGCAGAAGCAATCGCAAAAGTTGAAGCCGCAAGGCGTGAATACGCTGACTGGTGCGCGGCAATCGGAATCACCAACCTGGAACTGTTGAACGAGACACTCGCCGAAGGAAAGGGCATAGAACTCATCAATCTGTGCGAGGCCCGTCAGGAGCGCAAGTACGCCGAGGCGGCAAACCAGATCTACTGGCGCCGCAGCAGCGCGAAGATAGTGATGATGTCGGGGCCGTCGTCCAGCGGCAAGACCTCCTCGTCCCTGAGGATAGCCCAGCAGTGCAGGGTGCTCGGGATGACGCCGAAGGTTATCGAACTGGACAACTATTTCCTGGACAGGGAGCACACCCCGAAGGACGAGAACGGGGAATACGATTTCGAGTCCCTCGGCGCCATGAACGTGGAACTGCTGAACGAGAACCTGAACGACCTTCTGGCCGGCAAGGAGGTGGTGATCCCGAAGTTCAACTTCAAGGAAGGGCGTCCTGAGATGGACCCTTCCCGAACCATGCGCCTTGAGGAAAGGGACGTCCTTTTCATGGAAGGGATCCATGCGCTGAACCCGGCGCTGACCCCGGACGTGGACCAGTCGAAGATATTCCATATTTACATCTCGGCCCTTTCCGCCCTGCCCGGAGGAGAGAAGGACCACGGCTCGACGACCGACAAGAGGCTGCTGCGCCGCATAGTCCGCGATAACCGCGTGAGGGGTATTTCCCCGGAGGACAACATCCTGCGCTGGCCCAGCGTCCGCCGCGGGGAGGTCTCGAACATCTTCCCCTACGAGGAGAACGCCCAGGTCGTCTTCAATTCCTCGACCCTGTATGACGTTCCTCTGCTGAAATACTACGCTGAGCCTCTTCTGTGCGGGATCTCCGAGTCTTCTCCAGCCTACCCGAAGGCCAAGATGCTGCTCGACTTCCTGCAGAAGGTGGTGGTCCTGAAACCTCAGGAGATCGCCGCCATCCCCCCGACCTCCATCATGCGCGAGTTCATCGGCGGGCAGACCCTCTAGTCCTCTTCGGCTTCGCCCCAGGGCTCGAGGAAGGGATTGGTGATGCGTTCGTGGCCGATGGTGGAATCATGACCGTGGCCGGGGAAGATGCGGATATCCCCGTCCAGCCCCATCAGCTTGTCCATTATGGATACGATCAGTGAATCATAGCTGGCCAGGGGCAGGTTGGTCCGCCCGATGGTGCCGGCGAAGAGCGTATCCCCGGTAAACATGATCTTCTCGCTCTCTTCGAGGAAGCATACGCTCCCCGGAGCATGCCCCGGCGTGGCGATCACCTTGAAGGCCATCTTCCCCACCCGGACGGTATCCCCGTCGCGGACAGGGTTGAATTTGAATGATGTGTCCGGAGCGGGAAGGTCGAAGGCTGCGGCCATCACTCCGCCGAAGTCCAGCATCGGAACATCGTCAGGGTTCATCCAGACCGGAAGTCCGAGTTCGTCCTGAAGCTCCCTGACCCCGTAGATATGGTCAAAGTGGGCGTGGGTGACGAGGATGGCCGCGGCCCCTCCGGAGCCGCCTTCCGAGAGGGCGGCGAGCAGCCTTTCCTTTTCCCCGGGAAGGAAACATCCCGGATCGATTATCGCAGTCACCCCGTCCTCATCCGAAGTCAGGTAGGTATGCTCCCCGAGGGGATTGAAAACGAAACGCCGTACAGTGATCATAGACTTTTCCTCGTGCAAAAATACGAATTCTTGAAGAAAATGGTTAAATTCGCGAGATATACTGCATATATTAATGATGACTCGTTCAAGACTGCTTTCCGTACTGGCCCTCGTCCTGCTTTTCTCCTGTACCCCCGAGGAGAAGGAACCCGAACAGGAACCTGGCCAGACGACTGAAAAGGAGACCCCTCAATACACCGCGACCATCGACGGGAGCACCGAATGGCCCCAGAACGCTTCCTTCAGCCTGTTCTCCTCGTCGAAGAACCTGAAGTACTCCCAAGGCGACACCCCCGGGACTTTTACCGGGGTCGGAGCTCCTTCTGAAGGCACCCTGGCGGTGTATCCCTATGACAAGAATTACCAGGTCGGCGCTGACGGTGCCCTGCACCTCACCATCCCTGAAGAGCAGAAAGCGGGAGAGTCCGTCCCGCCAGTCTATTTCGCGAGGCTCACCGCAGACAAGTCCTTCGCCTTCAGTAAACTATGGGCTGAGATAGCCTTCACTATCGAAGGAGCCGCTATCGTTTCCGTGAAGCTGAGCGCACCCTCCGGCGCGAACATTTCCGGGGACGTGTCCATCCCGGCGGCTGACGATTCCCCGGTCGCGGCGGGTTCCAGGACCATAACCATGACCCCCTCTGACGGAGACGCCTTCGCCCCCGGGAACTACGTGATCACGCTCGCTCCGGCCGCCCTTGAGCAGGGCTACGAATTCGAAGTTACCGATTCGAAAGGCGGGAAATGCACCTTCAAGGCCGAGGCGCCGCTTACCCTGCAGCCCGGGCAGTCCGTCGATGCAGGGACCATCGACACCGAACTCGTCCCCAAGCCCGGCGAAATAGTCGTGGCCGTCCATGTCAAGGTCCCCGAGAAGCTGCTCGACCCCTCCTCCGAGACGGGCGCCGGTTACGCATGGCCCTTCGATGAATCCAAGGGTACATCTTCCACCCATGCGGTCAACCGCACCCTCCATCTTACCGGCAGCGGTTACCCGGTCTATACCACCATCGACGAGTATTACCTGAACAGCAAGGGCGGACTCCAGGCCTTCCACGCTTCTCCCAACGCCTACTTCGAATTCCCCGCGTTCGCGAAAGGACGCGTCACCAAGGTCACGGCCGCCTTCGGCAATTTGCCCGCGCCGTACATCACGGATGTCTCCGGGCAGGTCATCCCCGGCGGAGAACCCAAGGGAGCCCTCTCTTCGGGAGTGCTGTACGAATGGACCCTCGAAGGCACCAGGACAGGCGAACCTGTCCGTTTCGTGGTCGGCAAATCCGGCGGCTGCCAGATCCTCCAGTTCAACGTCGTCTATGAGATGCAGGAGGACGAGATACAGAGCGGGATTGAGTCAGTGACCGCCTCGGAGTCATCCAACGCCGATTTCGGCACAGGCCGCATCAACCTCTCGGCCCAGATTGCTTACAAGGCCGGCTCATCTGCCTCTGGCGTGAGCTGCGGCATCGAGTATAGGGATGTGATGGTGCAGGGTGATTTCCATACGGTGGAATGCACCCCTTCCGACTTCAAGGCGACCCTGAGCGGCCTTACGGGCGACCGGTACGCCTTCCGGGCATGGGCCTGCTCCGAAAAGGGCTGGCGGGTCTATACCGACGAGATCAATGCCTACACCAGCTGCCTGAAGATAGATTTCTGGCTGAACGGAGCCATCAACAATCCCTTCTCTCCCGGCATGAAGGCAGGCCAGAGCGTGGCCTCAGCCCTCGCCGGGACCGAGCAGACCTACAACCTCAAGGACTGCAACATGCAGGTGAAGACCTTCGTCCCCCAGTCCGGCACGTCCTACTACATCGACATCAACACAAGCAACGCGTGCCGTGTCTATTCGGCCGGGACTGAGCTCGCGCCCATGACCTACTTCAAGTTCCCCGCGGTGCCGGGGAAAGCCATCAGCGAAGTGATCGTCACCCGCGGCGGCGCCCAGGGAACGACGTACTACGTGTGCAAGGACCCCTCCACGGCGGAAAGCGCCGAGGCGACCAAGGTCTCCCAGACCCTCGTGCTGAGTACAGCGGGTTCCACCGGGTCCATGTCCTGCCCCATGACGGTTGCCGGTACTGAATATTGCCTGGTGTTCCCCCAGAAGTCGGGCTACTACATCAGGAACATCCACGTCATCTACGAGACAGCCTCGTCCTTCTCCGACGACCCGGTCCCCGACGACCAGGCCCTCAATCCCGATGACCCGTCCGCCGACCAGGCAGGGTCCTTCGACTATTCCCGCCTGAAGACCCTCGGCCATCCACGTCTGCTCATCGACAAGGCCGGCTTCGACGACATACGCGACAAGGTGCGCAACCATGCGGCCTCCAACCGTTTCCTCGCCGACGTGACGAACTATATCGTCTCCCGTTCAGACTCATACGTGACTGCCCCCATCAGGATCACCTACACCCTCGACGCTTCCGGGAAGAGGCTCCTGACCCAGGCCCGTGACGCCTTCCAGCAGCTGTCCCTGATGGCCTTCGCTTACCAGGTCACCGGCCAGTCCAAGTATGTCACGGCCTGCCGGAAGATACTGAACGACGTCTGCGCCTTCCCCGACTGGCACCCGAGCCACTTCCTCGACACCGCAGAGATGAGCATCGGAGTGTCCCTGGCCTATGACTGGCTCTACAATGTCCTGACCACGGAAGAGAAGGTGATGATAAAGAACGCCCTCATCAACTA
>JAEEGL016588176.1_pt1 | contig 15436 bp, 11 predicted proteins | sample 9134231 | NCBI WGS metagenome assembly JAEEGL01 (sample SAMN16246548, study PRJNA631951) | gut metagenome | biome: gut microbiome; feature: rumen; material: fiber-attached | host: Bos | place: Iran: Karaj | collected 2018-10 | reverse complement strand
TTCTCGTTGATCTGCAGGTTACGCTCGAGCTCGCGGGGCAGTTCGACCGGCGCCTTGAAGGTCACCAGTACGTACCAGCCTTCGGTCTTGTAGTCAATGGCGTAGGCCAGGCGGCGCTTACCCCATGTCTCATCGACCTTTTCGATCTCACCACCGTTGTTCTCGATCAGGGCGGATACCTTTTCAATCAGCTCTTTGCGGGCGGAATCCTCCAGACCGGTGTCGATGATGTAGATCATTTCATACCTGTTCATCATTCTTTCACCTCCTCACGGACTTTTGGCGCTGCTGCCTGCAGCGCAAGGATGTGCCGGAGAAGGATTATATCAGAACAACAGTTGATTTGCAAGGGGAACAAAGCGGTTTTTGGAGATTTTTTCCGGCGGTTTCCCATGCATTTTTTCTGTTGACGGACTGTATCCGGAACGGGAAATATGATATAATCAGATATTCGTATGCATTACCCGAAACGGGTCCGGAGGAACTATGCGACTGAAGAAACTGGAGCTGTACGGCTTTAAGTCCTTTGCCCAGCGGACGGAAATCGTCTTCAACCAGGGCATTACGGGCATTGTCGGGCCGAACGGATCCGGAAAGAGCAACATCGCCGACGCGGTACGCTGGGTGCTGGGAGAGCAGAGCGCGAAGACGCTGCGGGGCGCCAGCATGCAGGACGTGATCTTCGGCGGGACCCAGAAGCGGAAGCCGCTGGGTTACTGCGAAGTTTCTCTGATTTTTGACAATGAAGACCACGCGCTTCCGCTGGACTACGCGGAAGTCATGGTGACGCGCCGGGTTTACCGGAACGGGGACAGCGAATATTACCTGAACCGTTCGTCCTGCCGCCTGAAAGACGTGGTGGACCTTTTCCGGGATACCGGTATCGGCAAGGAAGGTTATTCGATTATCGGCCAGGGCCGGATTGACGAGATTCTTTCCCGGAAGGGAGAGGACCGGCGCCTGGTGTTCGAGGAAGCGGCGGGCATCGTCAAGTTCCGGGCCCGCAAGGAAGAAGCGGATAAAAAGCTGTCGCGCACGCTGGAAAACATGGCCCGCGTGGACGACATCCTGGAAGAACTGAAACGCCAGCTGTCCCCGCTGGAAGACCAGGCGAAGAACGCCCGGATCTACCTGGACAAGGCGGCGGAGCTCAAGGTGCTGGACCTGAACCTGTTCCTGGTCCGGTCGGAACGCATGGAAGCCCGGATCCTGGAGGCGGACCGGAACCTGCAGGGTATCCGGGCGGCGCTGGACCAGACGGAAATTACACTGCATGAAAAAACCGAACAGCGGGACGCGCGCCAGGCGGAAATCGCGGACCTGGACGCCGGGATCTCGGAAGCGCACGCGGCCCTGATGGCCGGCATGGAGGCTGTCCATACGGCGCAGGACGCCGTCCGTTCCGTGGAGGAACGGCGCCGTACCCGGCGGGAAAACCGGGAACGGATTCAGGAGGAAATCCGCAGCGCGGAGGAGCGGGCGGAGGAACTGGAGCAGCTGACGGCGGAAACCGGCGACGGCAGCGAAATCCGCAGCGAGACGCTGGCCCGGCAGGAGGAGCAGCTGGCGCAGGCGCAGGCGGCGGAAGAAGAAGCCCGCCGCGATGAAGAGGAGAAAAACCGGATCCTGGAAGACCACAAGTCGGCCATGATCGACGCGATGAACCGCCGGGCGGCCGCCCTGAACGACCAGACGCGCCTGAAAACCATGCTGGGGACGATGGACGCCCGGCTGAAGGAAATCACGGTCACATGCGCGGACATGCGGAACGCGCGGGAGGCGCTGGAACAGGCTGCGGCGGAAGCCGGCGCGCGCCTGAGGGAAGAGACCGCGGAGCAGGACCGCCTGGCGGAAGCGCTGCGGGAAACGCGGGAACAGCTGGAGGCGGCTGACGCCGCGGTGATTGACGCCCGCAGGCAGTACGACCAGAAACTGGCGGAGATGCGGGATATGGATTCCCGCCAGAAACTGCTGGATGAAATGTCCCGGGAACTCGAGGGATACGCCCATCCGGTGCGGTCGGTGGTGCGCTATGCCCGGGACCGCGGGAAAGAAAAGGTCCACGGTCCGCTCAGCCAGCTGATTACCGTTCCCCGGGAGTATGAAACCGCCATGGATATGGCGCTGGGCAACGCGCAGCAGGACGTGGTGACAGAGGACGAGGAAACCGCCAAGGAAATGATCGAGTACCTGCGGGAAAACCGGCTGGGGCGGGCGACCTTCCTGCCGATTACGGCGGTACATTCCAGGACGCTGACCCCGAAGGAGCGGGAAGTACTCCGCATGCCGGGCTGCCTGGGCGTCGCGTCGGACCTGATCCGGTGCGACGGCGCATACCGGGAAATTGTGGAAAACCTGCTGGGGCGGACGGTCGTGGCGGACAACCTGGATCACGGGATCGCCATCATGCGCCGGGGCGGGCATGAATTCCGCCTGGTTACGCTGAAAGGCGACGTCATGCATTCCGGCGGATCGATGACCGGCGGTTCCGTGTCATCGAAAACGCTGAACCTGTTCTCCCGGGAACGGGAGCTGAAGGAACTGACCGCGGCGCTTTCCGCCGGGCAGGAGGAACTGGAACGGCTGCTGAAGGAGATGCAGCAGGGACAGGCGGACAAAGACGCCCTGAAAGGCCGTTCCGCGGAAGCGCTGGAAGCGCTGCACCAGCAGGAAATCGCCGTGGCCCGGGAAACGGAACGAACCCGGAACGCGCAGGAGGAACTGCAGATGCATTCCCTGCGCCTGAGCGAGACCGAAGCGGCGCGGGAACAGCTGATGGAATCCATGATGCAGCTGGAAGAGCAGCTTTCGCTGGCGGACGACCATACCGAAAAGACGGAAGCGACCCGGGAAGAGATGGAAAAGCAGGCGGAGCTTTATACCCGGGAGGCCGCGGAGGCGCGGAAACTGCTGGAGGAGCGCACGGAAGAAACGATGCGCCTGACGCTGGAAGTCAATCATCTGCGGTACGAACTGGAAACGCTGCAGAAGGACCGGGAACGCCTGGCGGCGGAGAAGGAAAGAATCGTCCGGGACCAGGAAAAGCGCCGGGAAACGATTGCGGCCATGGAAACGCAGGATGAAAAAGACCTTGAAGAGGAAATCCGCCTGAAGGCGCGGCTGGAGGAGACCTCCGGAGAGCAGGCAGTCCGGGAAACCGCCGCAAAAACGCTGGAAGAAAACCGGACGCAGAAACAGCAGGCCCTGCGGGATATCCTGACAGATATGGAAAACCTGCATCAGGTATACAGCCGGGATAACGACAAAGCCCACCGGCTGGAGCTTTCCCGCTCCCGGACGGAGGGGGACCTGAAAGCGCTGCGGGACCGGATCTGGAACACCTATGAAGTGACGTATGCCGGGGCGGAAGAATTCCGGATTACGGAAGGCTTCAACATCACGGAAGCGGACCGCCAGGCGGCCCAGCTGTCGGCGGAGATCCGGGCGCTCGGTCCGGTCAACGTACACGCCGTGGAAGAATACGCGCAGACAAAGGCCCGGGCGGATGAGCTGGAAACCCAGCGCACGGACCTGGAGAAAGCGGAAAAAGACCTGCGGGAACTGATCTCCCGCCTGCTGACCCAGATGCGGGAAGTATTTGTCGAACGGTTTACCCTGCTGCAGGGATTCTTTTCCGAAACGTTTGAGCGCCTGTTCGGCGGCGGCCACGCGGAACTGTCCCTGATGGATCCGTCCGACCCGCTGAACTGCGGCATCGAGATCAATGCCCAGCCCCCGGGCAAAAAGCTGCAGCTGCTGTCGCTGCTGTCCGGCGGAGAGCGGACGCTGACCGCGATCGCGATTTTGTTTGCCACCCTGAAGCTGAAGCCGACGCCGTTCTGTATGCTGGATGAAATCGAGGCGGCGCTGGACGACGCCAATATCGGATACTTCGCGGATTACCTGGCGGAGTACTCGAAATCCACCCAGTTTGTCGTCATTACACACCGGAAGGGAACCATGGAACGGGCGGATAGCCTCTACGGCGTAGCCATGGAGGAACAGGGCGTCAGCAAGATGGTTTCGGTTTCCCTGCAGGACTATCGGGAATAACCCGAGGAAGGAGATCCCATGAAAAAGATTCTTGCCTTGCTGCTGGTGCTGCTGCTGGCCGCGGCTGTTTCAGCCGTTTCCGCGGAGGAAGAAAAAAAGGGGCCCGGACTGTACGACCTGTATTCGTTCGACGCGGACGCGCCGATATGGCTCGGAACGGCGGTATCGCCGTATGACGGGATCCTGATCACGGCGGCATCCGTGCTGCCGGACGACCTGTCGCATCTGGCGATTACGGACGGCGTGAACGTGTGGGACGCGGAGGCTGCCGCGCCGGATCATTCCGGGCTCTGCGTGATGATCCTGTTCAGTACGGATAGCCAGAAACCGTCCATCGGATGCTTTGAACTGGACAACGGCGCGGCGAGGCCGGAAGACTGTTTTGTTTCGACAGGGGATGAAAACCTTTCGCGCGTGTACCGGACGGTTTACAGCGCTTCGGAAGTTACATGGCGTTCCTCTTCGTGCCTGCTGCTCTCCCTTTCGGGGAGCGTGGCGCCGGGATCGCCGCTGGTGACGGAAGAAGGACGGCTGGCGGGCATCGCCGTCGGCGAATGGGCGGAAGGCGCCGACCGGACGCTGTTCCTTTCCGTGGACGGATTGTACCAGAGCATGTCGGAAGCGCTGGACGTATTTGCCGGCCGGAGTATGATCAATCCGCCGGACGGGCTGGATGTTACCCTGGACGCCAATACCGCGACTTTCGACTGGTCCCGGATGGCCCTGCCGGAAAAGGCGGAAGGCGAGGAACTGTACCTGATCGTCGCGGACACCATGAACCGCTATCTGACATATTACCGGATTGACAACGAGGAGACCCGGTGCGTCATGACCCTGACACCGGGAAGGACCTACCATTCCGGTATCGCCGCCTGCGGGGAGGCGCCTTCCATGGTTCCGGATTCATACGTGGTGACCGTGATTCCGGAGGCGGAGAAACTGACGGATTATGAGTTTGTTTCACGTGTGTGCGCCATCGCGGAGGACCCGGCGGAAGGACGCGCGGCAGACGGGCTGCCCATACCGGTCACAGAGGTCACGGAAGAGCTGCTTCGCTCCGGCCGGGCATCTTTCTACTCCTCCACGTCCTATAACGTTCCGGAATCAATAACCGGCGTTTCCCTGCTGATTACGCTGACCGACCCGGACGGATATAATTACCGGTACGAGAGTCAATGGATGTATGACGTCCAGTTAAACAATGAGGACACATGGGCGATTCCGCTGGACAGCACGGGACTGCTGGAGATGCTGAACGCTTCCGGATACCCGGCCGGCACATACGAGGTCGCGATGTACATCGGCGGCGCGCTGGCGGACAGCTTTACGTTTGAACTGAAGTAGTGGTCAGGGATCAGGGAACAGGGGACAGGGGTCAGTGATCAGTGAGCAGGGTCCAGAGATTTGCAAGCAGGAGATGGTATTATGCCGAATTTTACGTTGTCCGATGAGGTTTTTGAGCGCGCGGCGGAACAGTTTCCGACGCCTTTTACCCTGTATGACGAACAGGGGCTGCGGGAACGGGCCCGCCTGCTGAACCGGGCGTTTGCCTGGTGCCCTTCTTTCCGGGAGTATTTCGCTGTGAAGGCGCTGCCGAACCCGGCGATACTCCGGATCCTGAAGGAGGAGGGCTGCGGACTGGACTGCTCGTCCGCCACGGAACTGACGCTGGCCAAGGTCTGCGGTTTTTCCGGCGAGGAAGTGATCCTTTCCGCCAACGCCATGCCGCCGGAAGAGTTTGCCCAGGCGCGGGCGCTCGGGGCATTCATCAACCTGGACGACATATCGGATATTGATCTGCTGGCGGAAAACGGCGGCATTCCGGAAACGGTGTGCATCCGGTACAATCCCGGCGGCCAGTTTTCCATCGGGAATACCATCATGGGCAATCCGGGGGAAGCCAAGTACGGCATGACGGACGATCAGCTGCGCGAGGCGCTGGCCCGCCTTTCCGCCATGGGCGTCACCGCTTTCGGCCTGCACGCGTTCCTTTCCTCCAACACGACGGACGACAGCTATTTTCCGGCGCTCGCGCGGACCCTGTTCATGCTGGGACGGGACCTGGCGGCGGAAACCGGACTGCGTTTCGCCTTTGCGGACCTTTCGGGCGGCGTCGGCATCCCGTACCGTCCGGAAGACCCGCCGACGGATATCATGGCGGTCGGCGAAGGCGTACGGAAAGCCTATGAGGAGATTTTCCCCGAGGGCGGCGTCGGGATCAAAACGGAGCTCGGGCGGTGGATGACCGGCCCGTTTGGATGGCTGGTTACCCGGGCTGTCCACGAAAAGAAGATTTACCGCGACTATATCGGCGTGGACGCGTGCGCCGTTCACCTGATGCGCCCGGCCATGTACGGGGCCTACCACCATATCACGGTCTGCGGGAAGCAGGACCTGCCGGCGGACCACCTGTATGACATTACGGGCAGTCTGTGCGAAAACAACGACAAATTCGCGATCCAGCGGCCGCTGCCGGAGATCTCCCTCGGCGACCTGCTGGTGATTCATGATACCGGTGCCCACGGAACCGCCATGGGATACAACTATAACGGACGCCTGCGGGGGGCGGAAATCCTGCTGCAGGCGGACCGCACGTTCCGCATGATCCGCCGGGCGGAACGGCCGGAAGATTATTTTGCCACCCTGGACGTGGATCCCGCGGCCGCCGCGCTTGGACTGAGGTGAATCATTGCCATGCCGTCACTGGAAGGATATAAGAGCAGCCTGGATTACAGCTACGCGCCGGGTGTGTTCCCGGCGATGGAATGTATGCTGCGCCGCCCGGAAAGCGTACGGCGGCTGCTTGTGCACTCGTCCGCCGCCGGCAGGGAAGGCGTGGAAAAGCTGGTTTCACTGGCCGGAGACCGCGGCATCCGGGTGGAAGAAGCGGACCGGGCGCTGGCGAGAATCAGCGGCAAGGAAAACTGCTATGCCGCGGCGGTGTTCGCGAAATTCGCGGACGAACCGTCGCCCGGAAAGCCGCATGTGGTGCTGCATCAACCCGGGGACAGCGGCAACGTCGGAACGATCATGCGCACCGCGCTGGGGCTGGGGCTGGAAGACCTGATCCTGATCCGGCCGTGTACGGATCCTTTCGATCCGAAGACGGTACGGGCAAGCATGGGAAGCCTGTTCAGCCTCCGGATTCATGTATACGACAGTTTTACGGATTACAGGAACCTTTTTCCGGAACACGCGCTGTATCCGTTTATGCTGGACGCGTCCCTGCCCCTGCGGGAAGTGGTCCGGGGTGAAATCCCCGCGAAGTATTCCCTGGTCTTCGGCAATGAAGGCAGCGGCCTTCCGGCGGCATTCGCCGGATACGGACAGCCGGTCCGCATTGAAAGCAACGACCGGGTGGATTCGCTGAACCTCGCTATCGCCGCCGGCATCGCGATGTACGAGTTCAGGTTTCAGGTCTGAGGGATCAGGTATCAGGAGTTGATAACGGCCTCCTGACCCCTGTAACCTGTGGCCTGATGTCTAAAATTGTTCGTACTTTTTGCGTACAACTCTTGAAAAATAACGATTTGTCTGGTAGAATGGGGACAACCTTTGCAGGAAGGGTGTGTTTTGCATGGCCGGGCAACCCAAGTATCTACTCGTTGCGGATACGCTTCGGAAGGAAATTGCCAAAGGCATTTTCCGGGATGGACAGACGCTGATGACAGAAGAAGAGCTGCGCATCCGTTTTGACGTATCCCGGCAGACGGTTCGCCAGGCGATTGCCCTCCTGGAAGATGACGGCCTGGTGGACCGGCGCCGAGGAAGCGGCACCTATGTGCGCCACGGGCCGCGCCGGCGCCAGGGAATGATCCAGATCGGCGTGGTCGTCACATTTATTACCGATTATATATTCCCCTCCATCCTGCAGGGGATTGAAGGCGCGCTGAACAAGGCCGGCGCCGTGATGAACCTGAGCGCCACCTATAACGACAGCCGCACGGAGCGGGATATTCTCGAGCGGATGCTGGAAGGCCATGTGGACGGCCTGATCTTCGAGGGAACGCGGACGGCAAAGGAAACGCCGAACGCCGACCTGTTCCAGCGTTTTGCCGAGCGGAATATTCCTGTGCTGTTTATTAACGGGTATTATCCCGGAATGGACCGGATCCCCCATCTGCTGATGGACGATTACGGCGGCGGGAAAATGGCGGCGGCGGTGGCGCTGGACCGCGGTTATACCAGGCCGGCGGGCGTATTCAAGACAGACGACCTGCAGGGAGCTGAACGCCTGGAAGGCTTTACGGACGAGATGAAAAACCGCGGCGTAACCGTTCCGCAGGAGCGGATCCTCTGCTTCGGTACGGATGAACGGCTGACGCTTTTTGACACACCCGCGGGACAGGCGTTTGTCCGGATGCTGAAAAACCGGGAAGCGGACTGCGTGATCTGCTATAACGACGTTTTTGCCGCGACGCTGATGGAACGGCTGATACGCCAGGATATCCGGCTGCCGGAGGACCTGGGCTTTATCGGCTTCGATAATGCCGCGTTTTCCGGCGTCATCCGGCCGACGCTGACCACGCTCGGCCATCCGAAGGAAGAATTCGGCGCGCTGGCAGCGGAAAAAATCCTGCGGATGATCGGCGGGGAACGGGAAAAAAGCGTCAATATGCCCTGGAACCTGATTGAGCGGGAAAGCCTTCCCCGCAAGAATGAAGAATGAGCCTGGCCATTATCTGCGTCGGCCGGCTCAGGAAGAAACCCTACCGCCAGATGGCGGACGAATATCTACGCAGGCTGGGACGGTACGGGAAAACGGAGGAGATTGAGATTCCGGACCTGCCGGAGCCTACGGGAACCCGCAGCGCCGCCCTGGAGGACCAGATCCGCACCCGGGAGGGCGAAGGCATCCTCCGGGCGATCCGGCCCGGCGACCGGGTCATTGCCCTGACCATACCGGGTCCGGCGCCGGATTCGGTGGAACTGGCGGACAAGATCCGGGATCTCCGGATCCGCGGCGCCGGAAGAATCGTGTTTGTCATCGGCGGAAGCCTCGGACTGGGCCGGAATGTACTGGACCGCGCGGACGAGGAAATGTCCATGAGCCGGATGACATTTCCGCACCAGCTTGCCCGGGTGATGCTGCTGGAGCAGCTGTACCGGGCGGAAAAAATCATCGCGGGAGAGAGGTATCATAAATAACATGACCAAATTGTCCAGCATTGTTCTGCCGATTCTGCTCTCCGTGATGCTGTTCCTGACCGGTTGCGCGCCGGGAGACGGGATCAACCAGGCGGCGATCACCGTACCGGAAGCCACGGAACAGGTACAGGCCGGGCCGATCATTGAACCGCAGGCAATCGCGGATTACCTGTTCGAGCACGGGGAACTTCCGGATAATTTCATTACCAAGAAGGAAGCGCAGGCGCTGGGATGGGACAGCAGCCGGAACTATGTGAGCGACGTGGCCCCGGGCAAAAGCATCGGCGGCGATTATTTCGGAAACTACGAGGGAATCCTGCCGAAGGATAAAGGACAGAAGTATCACGAAGCGGATTGTTACTATACCGGCGGGAAGAGAAGAGCGGAGCGCATCGTCTATTCCAGTGACGGACATGTTTACTATACCGAAGACCATTACGCGACATTTACGGAACTCTTCCCGAGCAATTCAAAGGAGGGATCACGGTGAAGAAGAGCCTGAAGATTATCCTGGCGGCGGCGATGCTTTCGCTGTGCCTGGTCCTGACGGGCTGTTACCAGCCCCTGGACGATACGACATATGACACCGGAGGACAGACGTCGAACCAGCAGCCGTACAATACGGCAACGCCGACCCCTGTGGTCATCAACCCGGATCCCACGACCCCCGGGACACAGGCGCCGCAGCCGCAAAACGGAAACCAGGGCAACGCCAATACGGTCACCAATCCCCCTGCCACGACGGATCCGGCGCAGGTTGTGACAAACGCACCGGTATCCGATATGCCCACTCCCGCCACCACCGGAAGCGGATGGGAACTGTGGACGGACCAGCCGTTTATCCAGCTGCCCGGTACGACGGCCCCGGGCGCTTCGGTCACGATCAACCTGATGACGGAAACGCCGGATCCCGGCGCAGCGACCACGCCGCCGGCTCCCGTAGCCACCACGCCCGCGTTCACGCCGGCGCCCAAGAGCATGCAGCTGGGATTCAAGGGCGACCAGGTGAAAGAACTGCAGCAGCGGCTGAAGGAACTGGGATATTACAAAGGAAAAGTGGACGGCGACTTCGGTGAAAAGACAGAAGAAGCCGTGAAGGATTTCCAGAAAGCAAACAAGCTGACGGTGGACGGCAAGGTCGGCGAAAACACCCTGAAGAAACTCAGGTCCAAGAATGCCGTCACTTACAAACAGGCCCACGCGACGCCGACCCCCAAGCCGACGCCGAAACCGACGCCGACCCCGAAACCGACGCCGAAACCGACGCCTACGCCGAACCTGAGCAAGGACTATTACCTGAAGAAGGATTCGACGGGCAAACAGGTGGAGACGCTGCAGCGCCGGCTGATCGAACTCGGCTGGCTGAGCGGCAAAGTGACCGGCAAGTTTGATGAAGCGACAGAACTCGCGGTCAAAGCGTTCCAGCGTAAATCCAAACTGTATGATGACGGCATTGCCGGTCCGGACACACTGCGGGCGGTTTATTCCTCCAACGCGGCCAAATCCAGCAAGGCAGTGGCCACCTCGGGCGAAACCCTCGAATTCGGCAGCGAAGGCAACGCGGTGAAGACACTGCAGCAGAAACTGAAGGACCTGGGATACCTGAGCGGCACCGTGGACGGGAAATTCGGCGTCGCGACACAGGCGGCCGTTATCGCGTTCCAGCGGAACAACGGACTGACGGCGGACGGCAAGGCCGGCACCGCGACGCTGAACAAGCTGTACTCCGGCAACGCGAAGAAGGCAAGCGGCAACGCGCCGAAGATCGAAGGATCCGAAAAGAAGAAGTCCGGCCGCGATACGTCCAATATCGCTTCCACCGGCTTTGAAACACTGGAGAACGGTTCCGAAAGCAACGCGGTCAAAAAACTGCAGCAGCGGCTGAAGGACCTGAACTACTACACCGGCAACGTGGACGGCAAATACGGCGACGCGACCGAGGCCGCGGTCATGGCCTTCCAGCAGCAGAATAACCTGACCGTGGACGGCAAGGCGGGCCCCGCGACGCAACGCGTACTGTATGGTACGGGAGCCCAGTCGCCCTCCATGTATACGTCGATGCAGCGGGGCGAATCGGGAGACCGGGTACGCAACCTGCAGTATACGCTCTATGAGCTGGGCTATTATGACGGCTCGATCGACGGCGATTACGGCCAGACCACCGAGGACGCGGTGCGCGCGTTCCAGATCCGGAACAGCCTCAAGGTGGATGGTGTTGCCGGCAAGGAAACGCTGGCAATGCTGTATTCCTCGGAAGCGAAGGCAGCCACGACGCCCCAGGACGAACAGCAGTCTGTCGGATACGGGGAAACGGGTGAAATTGTCCAGGAGATCCAGGACTGCCTGATTGAGCGGAACTATATGACCGAAGAACAGCGGAGCGGGATTTACGACGACGCTACGGTGGCAGCGGTCAAACAATTCCAGACAGATAAAGGCATGACAGTCGACGGCGTATGCGGCCCGCAGACGCTGGAACTCCTTCTGGGGAGCACGCAGTACTGATCAGGAAAGCAGGCGCTTATGACAGCTTGGGGACGGATTCTGGCGGCGGTAACGGCAATCGCCCTTGGCTTCTTCCCCGGGTTCGGCGCCGGGGGGAACAACTCATCCGGCGAAGGGCAGGAGACGGAGCCGGTTCCCGGCGCCAGCCGCTGCCTGGTGATCGGCTATGACGATTTCGCCACCATGCCGGATACCGTGCCGTGTTCCGCGAATAACGCGGAAATCATGAACGCGCTTTTTCTGGATTTTGTGCCGGAAGTGGAAACGGTCGTCCGCCGGGTGAACGAACCCGGAACGGTGGACGGACTGGAAACGCTGATCCGGGAAACCTTCGCCTGCGCGGCGCCGGGAGACACCAGCTACCTGTATATGAGCACCCACGGCGTCATCTGGAAGGAAGACGACGGAACCGGGATGGCCCTGATGGTTTCCGACGGCATCCTGGAGGAAGCCCTGACGCCGGCCAGGCTGCGGGCTATCCTGGACGGCATTCCGGGCAATAAAGTGCTGATCCTGGACGCATGCCACTCCGGCGCGGTGCTGGAGGAATTTTCCGCACCGGAATACAGCGTCCTGGCTTCCAGCGCGACGGAAGAGGAAAGCTATTTCTGGCACACGGAAAACGCGGAAGAATCCGGCACGGGGTATTTTACCACGGCGCTGGAAGGCGCGCTGCGCGCCAGTTATCCGGGACAGATCGATCCGGACGGGAACGGTGAAATATCGCTCCGGGAGACACTGGACAGGGTCGCGGGAATATACGGGGCGTCCCGGGTTCAGGGTTCCCCGGACCACGGGGAGCGGATGCTTTTCCGCATGCCGGAGGACCGGGGCACGCCCGAGCGGATCCTGGCCCTGGCGTTTGACCCGCTGATCCGGGAGGAAGATACGCTGACCCTGCCGTTCCATTTTGAAGTCACCGCGGAAACGCGGCTGGAGTACCGGGTTGTGCCGAAAATCAACGGGAAGTGGGATTTCAGCCGTTTCGCCACGATGCCTGACAAGGAACGGTCCGGTACGGTCCGCGGCCGGCTGTCCCCCGGAACCAAGGACCGGAAAATCCGGATTTCCGTGTCAAACCTCGGCGGCGAAGGGGAAGCGCTTCTCCAGATCATTTCCCTGCGGGGATTGCACAGCCAGGTTCCGGTACTGGAAGGCACCTGGGTGATCGGGGATGAACAGTGGACAGCGGACAGCGAATAGGATATAATCTCTGATCACTGACCGTTTTATTAAGGAAGGGAGTCATACCATTGAGCGAATGTACCCATGATTGTTCCACCTGCGGCGCTGACTGCGCGAGCCGCCAGGCCGAAAGCCTGCTGGCGCCGCCGAACGCAATGAGCCATATCAAAAAAGTAATCGCCGTGATGAGCGGAAAAGGCGGCGTCGGAAAAAGCCTGGTTACCGGCCTGATGGCGGTCCTGGCCGCCCGGAACGGTAAGAAGACGGCGATCCTCGACGCGGATATCACCGGCCCTTCGATTCCGAAAATGTTCGGTGTGCGGGATCCGGCGATGGGCAGCGAGGACGGGATCTTTCCGGCGGAAACCCGTACGGGCATCCGCCTGATGAGCCTGAACATGCTGCTGGAAAAGGATACGGATCCTGTTGTCTGGCGCGGCAGCCTGATATCCGGAACGGTGAAACAGTTCTGGACAGACGTCATCTGGGGCGATATCGACTATATGTTTGTGGATATGCCGCCGGGAACAGGCGACGTACCGCTGACGGTATTCCAGAGCCTGCCGGTGGACGGCGTCCTGATTGTAACCACGCCGCAGGAGCTGGTAGGGATGATCGTTGAAAAAGCCGTCAACATGACGAAGATGATGAACATCCCGGTGCTCGGCATCGTGGAGAACATGAGCTGGATTGCCTGTCCGGACTGCGGAAAGAAGATCTATCCGTTCGGGGAAAGCCGCAGCGAACAGGCGGCGGAAAAGCTGGGCCTGCCGCTGCTTTCCCGGCTGCCGCTGGATCCGGCGCTCGCCAACGCCTGTGACCGCGGCCTGATTGAACTGTTTAACGAAAACTGGCTGGATGCCCTGATTGAGAAAGTAATCAGCGAGCAGAATTCCTGAAACCTGAAACCTGGAGGCACCGGATGGCAAGGGGAAACCGGAACCTGAACGACCAGCTGCAACGCACACGCAGCCGCAACGCCGCGGAAGAGCGAAGCACGCCGTCAGATAACCAGAAGCGAAAACGACAGATCCGCAGCTGGATTATTCTGGTCGTGATTGTGGTGGCCGTGCTGCTGGGAATCCATTTTCTGGGAGGATACAAGCGGGGAAGGGCGATCAAACTGGACAGCCTGTCCTGTTCTCCCGACCAGGGTGTTATCCCTTTCCGGGACGGCCTGCTGTATTATAACGGAACGACCCTGTACCACATGGCCAGTACCGGAAAGCTCCGCTGGAGTTTTTCAGCGGGACGCGAAATGAAGTACTCCGCCGGGCCGGCCCACGTGGCAATCTGGAACGGCGCCAAACTGATGCTGGTGGACCAGAACGGCAACGCGACCTACAGCGACACCATGGAAGGCGACGTACAGTTCGTCCGGGTGGGAGAGCGGTACATCGCAATCGTCATGGGCGACGATACGTCGCCGAAGCTGAGCATCAAGAACATGGAAGGCGGACAGGAAGACTCGTTCGCGAACACCTACGACGGGCTGATGCTGCTGGACGCCGGCTTTTTCGGAGACCAGGGGCAGTACCTCTGGACGCTGGCGCTGGATGTTTACGGGACGGCTTCCAATACGATCCTGAACACTTTCCAGGTCGGGAAAATGAACTACGGGCAGGTTTCGCTGGGAAAAGACCTGACCTATAAGGTGATCTACGAGAACAGCAAGCTCCGCGTATTTACGACCCAGCAGGTCTATACGTACGATTACCGGTGCGTACAGGACCCCAATTCCACGATGCTGGTATACGGATGGAAGCTGATCGATTCGGAAATACCGGAACGGGGACGGGCGAGGCTGCTGCTGGCGCCGACCAGCCAGACGTCCAGCGAGCAGGAGATATCCGAACTCCGGGTGCTGGACGGGGACCAGGACAGGCGCTATACGCTGCCGGCCAGCTGCGTCGGCGCCTGCGTATATGACGGAAACGTGTACGCGGTATCCGGCGACTACATATACCGGGCGGATATGAAAAGCCAGAAGTTCTTCGGGTACCAGGTGCCCAGCCTCGAGAACGAGGAAATCACGGCCTATTACGGGCTGACAACGGACGGCATGATGCTGGTATCCACTTCCGCCGGAAGAATGTACGCCCTGACGCTGCCGCAGTAACAGCGGCCAGGGATCAGTGAATAGTAAATTGGAGGGAAACGACCATGGGCAAGGAACAGAAACAGGAATTTGTTACGCATATCACCCCCCGGAGCGAAGATTTCTCCCAGTGGTATACGGACGTGATCAAGCAGACGGAACTGTGTGATTACGCGCCGGTCCGCGGATGCATGATCATCCGCCCCTACGGCTACGCCATCTGGGAACGGATCCAGGCGGAAATGGACGCGCGATTCAAGGAAACCGGCGCGGAGAACGTTTATTTCCCGATGCTGATTCCGGAAAGCCTGCTGCTGAAGGAAGCGGAGCATGTGGAAGGCTTCGCACCGGAAGTCGCGTGGGTGACCACGGGCGGGACCGAGCAGCTGACAGAACGCATCGCCGTGCGTCCGACCTCCGAGACCATCATCTGCTCCATGTACGCCA
>JAEEGL015657983.1_pt1 | contig 15436 bp, 16 predicted proteins | sample 9134231 | NCBI WGS metagenome assembly JAEEGL01 (sample SAMN16246548, study PRJNA631951) | gut metagenome | biome: gut microbiome; feature: rumen; material: fiber-attached | host: Bos | place: Iran: Karaj | collected 2018-10 | reverse complement strand
AGCAATAATACCAATAATGGAAAATACAATTCTTTCTGTAATTATTTTTTCAATAAAACCAATAATTAACATAGCATATGATATTACTTGAATAAAAGCAGCTAAATTATTTAAATACATATCTACACAAGCTAAATTATGATTTTTAATGAAAGATTTAACTAAGCTACGATGATAATACTTCCAACATTGAAGATTTCCTTTAGACCAACGTAGTCTTTGCTTTAACGAAACTCTAAAATTAGTTGGTTGTTCATCATATGTAATTGCCTTATTAGCAAAATCAATCTTTTCATTTTTTATTGCACAAATAGTTGTAAGTTCAACATCCTCAGTTAAAGTTATTGGATTAAAATCAAAACTATCAATAAAATCTTTTTTTACCATAAAACCTGTTCCATTGATAGAAGCAGATGATTTTAATTTCTTTCTTGATAAATTAAAGAAAAAATTTTGAATATAATAGAAAATAGCATAACTTCCACTTATCCAATTATCTTGATAATTTTTTGTATCACGAAAACCTTGAGCTACCTTGTAACCATTATTTAATGATTTATTCATCTCATTTAAAAACTCAGGATGAACAACATTGTCTGCATCAAAAATAATATAAGCATCTATCTTTTTCTTTTTAAATTTTTTAAAAATATAACGTAATACTTCTCCTTTTGATTTAACTGGCACTTCACACATAATTGCATTAGCACCATGTTTTTTACTAACCTCAAAAGTATTATCTGTAGAATTATTTACAATTACATTTATTTCATACATTTTTTTATCATAATTTTGTTTTTTTAAACTATCTATCAAATTACCAATTACATTTTCTTCATTCCTTGCGGCAATAATAATAGAAAACTTATGATATTTATTGCTTTGACTACTATTACTAACAGGTTTTAAAAAAGCAAATAAACCTGTAAAGAAATAATAAAGACCATAAATAGTAAAAAAAATAGATATAACACCAATGAATATATTTAACATATAAACCAACCTCTATAAATAATATAAATTTACTAAATAAATAATATCATATTATTTAAAATAATTCTACCTTTTTTTAAAATTAATAAATATTAACGTCTTCTTGAGGAATTCATTTCTCTTTGAGCATTCATTGCTTCAGCTAAAATGCGATTTCGTTCATCATATTGATTTCTGTTAGTTTGTGAATTATTCATTTCCCTTTGATAATCTCTCGTATTTGCCATATTATATTGTGCATTTAAGGAATTAAAACGATTATCTATCCCGTTTAATGTCGCATTATTATTAGCTATACGCCTATTCATGGCAATTAAACCATCAAGATTATCAGATAATCTATCATAAGCAGCTTTTGATAATTCTCTTTTATGTTCATGAAGATAGGCACTTGCTACTGAAAATTGTTTAGCACCTATTAATGACATTATTTGATTAATAATATTTTTTTCATTATTTAAATTAACCTCATTGTTTCGATTAAATAACCCCATATCTCCTCCTATATTATTATTATACTTCAAAAATGTTAATTATTGTGTAAAAAATTATCACAATACATGTAAACAAATGTAAATAATTATTAATGTTATTATAAACATCACTATCTATAATTAATAAATTCATATAATAAACCAAGGAGATAATTATGAAAAATAATATTTTATTAAAAACAATTAATCTATCTAAAAACTATCATAATAAAAGTGGTGAAACAAAAGCAATTAGTAATATTTCAATTGATATTTATAAAGATGAAATACTTGCTATTGTCGGTCCATCTGGTTGTGGAAAATCAACTCTTCTTAACATCTTGGCTAATTTAGAAGAAAAATCAAGTGGTACTGTTATTAATTATAGCAATAATATTGGATATATGTTACAAAATGATTCTTTATTTCCTTGGCTTACTATTCTTGATAATGCACTTTTAGGACTAAAAATTAAAAACCAATTAAATATTAAAAGCAAAGAAAAGACAATCCAATTATTAAAAAAATATGGCTTATATGATTTTAAAGATATGTATCCTGATAATTTATCCGGAGGGATGAGACAAAGAGTTGCCTTAATTCGAACATTAGCTACTAATCCCGATTTAATTCTTTTAGATGAACCATATAGTGCTCTTGATTATCAAACAAGACTGGCTCTTTCAAATGATCTATATAAAATAATAAAAGATGAAGGTAAAACAGCGGTATTAATAACTCATGATATAGCTGAAGCAATAAGTCTTTCCAATCGAATTATCGTTTTATCTAAAAGACCATGTAAAGTAAAAAAAATATATAATATAGAATTACAAAATAAAACTACGCCAATTAATAATCGAAAAGATATAAAATTTAATTACTATTATGACATGATATGGAGGGATTTAGATGTTCACATATAGTCAAGAGCATATAATATATTTAAAAAAAGAAAAAAAATTTAAATACTTTGTTCATATTACCCAAATATTATTTATTCTATTATTATTTTTAATTTGGGAGATTTTAGAAAGAAATAATATTATTAATTCTTTTCTATATAGTTCACCTTCAAAAATAATGAAAACGATTATTAATTTATTTAGAGAAAATACCTTGTTAAATCATATTTTTATAACTTTATATGAAATTACCATTAGTTTTTTAATATCAGGAATATTAGGTCTTTGTATATCAACAATTCTTTGGTGGAATAAATTCATATCACGTGTATTTGAACCATTTTTAACAATTATTAATTCTCTTCCTAAAGTAGCATTAGGTCCATTAATTATTATATGGGTTGGTGCTAGTATTAAATCTATAATTGTAATGAGTTTAATGATTTCTTTATTTATAACAATCATTAATTTCTACCAAGCTTTTATTCAAACTAATAAAAATTATCTTCTTCTATTAAAAAGTTTAAATGCTTCTAAAATGAAAATATTTACTAATGTTATTTTACCAAGCAATAAAGAAAATATCATAAGTACACTAAAAATTAATATGAGTATGAATTTTATTGGTGTAATTATGGGAGAATTATTAGTTTCTAAAAGTGGTCTTGGATATTTAATTATGTATGCATCACAAGTATTTAATATAAACCTAGTAATTACATCTATTTTTATATTGGGAATACTATCTTTTATTCTTTATTATTTTATAACTATAATAGAAAAACTTATCGTAAAAAAACGATAAGTTTTTTTTATCTACTTCTTCCTGTTGCTCGATTAAAACTTTCTTCTGTCTCTTTTTGCATTTCTAGATATTTTTGATGATCTCTCATTGCCCTTTCTTGCATGTCCTGAAGCATTTGATGTTGTCTTTCGGCAATTTTCATCAATCTATCCCTCGAATCATCCAATTTTTTTCGTTCACTTTCATCATGCATTTTCTGCATTTGACTGACTGATACTAGTTCATCAGATGGGTTTATAACCTCAAAATATTCTTCAAATGACTTATCAGGCAAACCACCATAATCAACTAATCCAACTATTTTTTCCCAATTTTTTTTAGGATAAAAAATATTGTCTTTACTGATGGTAAAATTAGGTATTACCAAATCAGGTGTAAATAAATCGAATGAATCATATACACTCATTTGTTCATCAAAATTCTTTAGCCATGAATCAAGCTCATTTCTCACACTAACAGGAGATAATTTTATTATCCCCATATCATCATATTTTTTATATAAATCAAAACGATTTTTCAAATTACGATATTCCATTTCTTTTAAACGCCTTGCTACTTTTCTATCGAAATCATTTTCTTTCTTTTGATTAACATCATTTTGTACATTTTCACTTTTTTGTGCAATAGTATTTGTTGCAACATTATTATCTTTTCTTCTAAATCTATCAAACAAACCCATTTCTCCTCCTATTTTTATTTTACCTTTTTATTATTAATTTTCTTTACTAGATTATTGGGACAAATAATAATACCACAGCCACCTTCAAGTCCTAATAAAGATAAAGAATCGGCATCAATTATTCCATCTTTTTTAGATAATTTAATTACTTGTTCACTCACACGTGATATCTCAAAAGCATCATTAAATGATTTAAATTTTCCATAATTTGGTTTTTCAACAAAATTATAATTTACATTATGGTTATTTTCACCTTTTAAATTTTTACCAATTGAATCAATAATATAAATAGTATCATTTTCTACAAATTCTCTTACATTAATCATAATTGTAATATAATGTCCTGAATCACTTTTAGAACCAAATGGTCGGCCAAGTGATAATGTACCTGCAGTCATGTTGTATATTATTATATTAGTATCAGGATTTTTATTATAAATATCATAAATCATACTAATAATATATTTATAATTATTCTTTTCAAACGAAATATTTCCCAAAATATAAGTATCATCATGAAAATTATTAGCCTTAACACTTGAAAAAACAGTATTGATATTATTACCACCATCAATTATTGTACCATCAGTATTTAAAATAATTTCATTTAAAGTACTTACTTTTGAATTAGTATTATTACCATTTATAAAACTTGTAACATTAGAATATTTACTATCTAAGGATATTACATCATTTAATAATGGGACAATCTTATCTTCATCTGGATTAAAAGCTAATATTAATGCATTGGTAATTGAAACTGGTCCACATCCTCCAGTAGAGATATTTACTTTATGATATGAAATATCAGCAAAACGACTATCTTTTTGAGATACAACAGATGAATTAGATAATGCCTCATCAAGTTTCATTCTTTCATCCATCATTTCTTCAGTTGCATCAATTTTTAAATCCTCATTAGTTATTTCTTCAGTATAACCAGATGGTACAAATACAAAGCCTAATGCCGTTAGTAAACTTAATAATTTTTTTTTGTTTATTTTTAAATTACTAATTCTCATTTTTACCTCAATTAATACATAAAAATTATATCATTTGTTTAATTATAAAGTCAATCTTTACAATTAGACTCTTTTTTTTATATAATATTATTATAGTATTTGGAGGATATATGAGTGAAGTAAAAAGAAAAAAGAAATTTGGAGATAGACGAGATGCAAGAAGAATTAAGATGCCTGCTATGATGAGATTATTAACCTACTTAACAGATAGACAAGATGCTGACGTTTATATGAATAAAAAAATTGATGTTACAGAACTTGTTAAATACATGAAAAAAAAGAAAATAGAAAATCCTGATATAACTTATTTTCATGCCTTTTCAATTGCTATTAGTAAAGTAATATACAATAGACCAAAACTAAATAGATATATTATTAATCATAAATGTTATGAAAGAGATGATGTTATTTTAACTTTTACTGCTAAAGTTGATTATTCTGATGAAGCAAAAGAAGTAATGTCATTGATTAAGGTAAATGAAAATGATAATATAAATACCTTAAGTGATAAAATCAAAAAGAAAGTTGAAGGTTTTAGAAAAAATAAAAAGCAAAATTCTTCGGATGATTCATTAGATTTATTAGATAAATTACCTGGATGGATGCTTAAATTTTTTGTTGCACCTATTGCTAAATTTATGGATAGACATGACCTTCTTCCAAAAAGTCTTAATAACGACTTACTATATAATAGCACAGTAATTCTTTCCAACTTAGGAAGCATTAAATGTGGTGCAATATATCATCATTTAACAAATTTCGGAACAAATGGAATATTAGTTACTATTGGAGATATTCATAAAGAACAAATGGTAATGCCAAATGGTGAGGTAAAAATACGTGATGTTGTAGAATTTGGTATTAATTTAGATGAAAGAATAGCAGATGGTGTATATTTTTCCAAAGCTGTCAATTTATTAGATTACATTTTTAAAAATCCAGAAACTTTAGAGGATAATGCCAATAGTAAAATAGAAGAAAAAAAAGATTTCGAATATTAATGGAAATCTATCTATTTAAAAGATATGTAAAAAGATTTAAATAAGTTGCAAACAAAAGCCATATTAAATATGGAATTTGAATATATGCAGCTTTTTTATTTATTTTGTAAAAGCATAAAATCATAAAAATAACTACTATATCTAAAACAATAATCCATATAAAAGAAAATAATCTTAATCCCAATCCAAAAAAAATTGGACTCCATAAAAAGTTAACAAATAGATTAATGGCATATATTTTAAGACAACAATTACTTTGACAAGTATTTTCTTCATAAATATAATAGCTACTAATACCCATTAAAATATATAAAATAGGCCATACAATTGAGAAAACAAACCCTGGTGGAGTTAATGAAGCCTTTTTTAGCATATCAAATGCTTTAATTCCTTTAATAGATAATAATCCTGATATAAGACCAACAATAACAGGAATTAATAAACTAATAATAAATTGCTTATTTATCTTTTTTTCCATATTATCACCATTTAATAATATGGTTCTTTTTATATTTTAGAACTGAATTATATATTTAAACTATTACTTGTTTTAAAATCTAAAATATAATTATATATATCTGCATAAGATAAATGATCATAATCATTAGTATATTCAATTAATCCAGAAAAACCATTATATTCTTTATTAATTTTATTGTATTCATTATTTGTCATCATACTAATATCATAAAATAGTTTAGCATAGCGATATCCAAAATTATCACATATATACTTAAAAGCATCAATATAGGACATAAACATTATTTTACGACAATTATCTATTTTAAAATAAGGGCTAATTTCTGATACGATTTTCTCTTCTCTAGCATATAATGGAGCAATATTTAAAGAGTATTTAATAGACAAAAATTTCATTTCTTGATTAATAAAACCTTTAATTAAAAACGAATCATTTTTTATAACTAAAGAAAAAATAAAATACATTAATATATCACTATATAAATTAATTAAATTATATCCATTATCACACATATATTTAATGTATGAAGATAAATTTTTACTAGTAAGAATAGTTCTTTTAGTATTATAATTAGGCATTTTTTTTAAATTATTAATTAATTCATCATTAATATTAGATAAATATATTTTTCCTAGATTAACTTCACCAAAAGGAACAATATTATTATCAAAAACAAAAATGTTTTCATAATTAATATTTTTTAGTGTTTCAAGTTGTTCTTTATCCAAGAAATTACTATATTCATTAATAAAAACACTAACATATTTTTTTAATATTTGTGATAATGATTCTTTTATCATTTCTACCTCTACTATCATCAATATATCACAAAAGAAAAAAAAAGAAAAAGAAGTAGACACTTCTTTACCCTTTTTTATATTACAATTATTCTCTTCTATTAACACTTATCATTTTTATTTCATGGCATAAAAACTTAATTCTTTCAATTACTCTTCTAGCCTTAACCTTATCAAAAGCTTTATCAGTAATTGACAAATGCTCTTCCAATTCTTTAATCGATAAATTTGATGTAAAGAAAGTTGCTAGATGTTCTTCCATTCGATACTGAAGTATTACTCCAAGTATCTCATCTCTTGCCCAATCAGACATCTTTTCTGCTCCAATATCATCTAAAAGCAATAAAGGAGCTTCCTTAATCAAATTAAATCGTTCATTATATTCATCATTACTATTTCCAAAACTAGCCTTTAAACTTCTTAAAAATTCTGGAAAATAAACAATAACACTATAATTATTCTTCTTAGCTAATTCATTAAAAAGTGCGGATATTAAATATGATTTACCACAACCAAAATTACCATATAAATATAAGCCCTTCATCTTTTTTTCTTTAAGATAACTATCATAAAAATCTTTTAAATATTTTATAGTTTCAAGTCTATTAGAATCATCCCGATAAATTTTTTTAAAAGAAGCTTCACTAATCTCTTTGGGCATTTCATAAGTATATATATTTTTTAAAAAAGCCTTATTTTTATCTTCTTTTTCTTTAAATGGGCAGTCTTTATATATAAAACTAATTACATTTTTTTCACACTTTAAATCTTTATAAACACCTTTAATATCATAAGGACAAAATGCCAAACCCTTACAATTAGCACATGTGGAAATATTATTAGCAACTTCTTTAATACTAGATGTATATTTATATTTTATTTCATCAGAAACATCTAATGTATTAGCAACTTTAACAAAATTAGGATTTTTTAGTTCTTTAATAAAATTATCTTCTAATTTCTTTTTATCATATTTACCAAAATTATAATTATCCATATTACCTCTTAAATAGTACTAACATAATTAAAAAAGCGCAATAAATAACTGTTAAAATAATACCATTAGCTTTATCACTTCTTTTATCTTTACTGTTAACACCTACACTTTTACTAATTAAATATCCACCAACTAATCCACCAATATGAGCAAAATTATCTATTCCAGGTATTGTAAAACCGATAAATAAATTTATTAAAATAATAGGAATAATTTGTCTTAATAAAACACTACCAAAATATACACGATAGTGATATCCAAAATAAACCAAGCTACCAAAAAGACCAAATATAGCACCAGATGCTCCTATTGAAAAAGAATCACTCATTGAAATAGATAATAAACTTGACGTTATAAGACTTACAAAATAAATTAAAAGAAACTTTTTTTTACCAAAATAACTTTCAACAAGTTTTCCAACAATATAAAGTGAATATAAATTAGTTAATATATGAACAACATCAACATGCAAAAAGCCACATGTTATAAGCCGATATACTTCACCATATCTAACTAAATCACTTTGTAAACCTAAATATAAAATTAATTCATCTGATTTAACAAAAAAACTTAATAAATAAACAAGTCCAATTATCCCCATCAAAGTATACGTTATAATTGGCACTTTAGGTTCAAAAATACTATCTGTTTCTTCCGCATTTTTTTTATTCTTTTGATTTATTTCATTTGTAATTTTAAGAAACAATTGAAATCCCTCTTCACTATAATTTAAATTATCTTTTAAATCTTGAAAATTCTCCTTAATAAAATTACTTTCTATTAATTTACTTTCATTTTCATAAAAAATAATATCTACATTATCAAAGGTCTTATCACGAGAAACATTTTCACCAATATCTGTTAAAATACTAAGTGTTTTAATATTAAAAGTAAATGTTTTTCTTTTTATTTTCTTAACCATTCTCTTTGTTTTAAAAACATCAAAATCTAATTGTTCATCATTATGAATATAATTATTAACAATTCTTACTATTTTATATGTAGGAGCATCCAAATTTTCTAACCATATTTCATTTTCTACCCCTTGAACAACTACAGGATTATAATTTTTTTTCGTAATAAAGTAATGTAATAACTTCATCGAAATTAAATCTCTTTCATTAATTTGTGTAATCATTTTATCCCTACTTTTCTATTTCTTTTATATATTCGATATGAGGTATTTCATCATCATTTAAAATCATACCCATTTCATCAGTTGTTTTAACACTTTTAACTATCTTATCAACAACATCCATTCCTTTAGTTACTTTACCAAACGCTGCATAATAATGATCTAAAGAAGGACTATCTTTTTCAACAATAAAAAATTGAGTTGAAGCCGTATCATATCCACTATTAGCATCTCCTGCCCTTGCCATAGATATAACTCCTCGAACATGACTTATATCATTACTAATACCATTAGCATCAAATTCTCCCTTAATACTACTTTTACTATTCGTTATATCTTCACCTGCTTGAATAACAAAATCTTTAACTACTCGATGAATTTGATTACCATCATAAAATCCTTCCCTAACTAAATTCATAAAATTAGTAACCGTAATAGGAGCCGTATCAGCATCAAGTTCCATTTCAATAGTTCCAAATTTTTCTACTTTCATTTCTGCATAAAATTTACCACTTAAATAATCAGGATGTGTATTTTCATATGTAAAAAAACTACATCCCGTTACTAATAAAACTAAAACTAATAACAATAACACTTTTTTTATAACTTTCATAATTCACCATTCCTTAAGTTAGATTATATAATAAAAAAAAATTAAAAACTAGTATCTTTACCTTTTTTTATTAAAAATTAATCAAATGGTTCAACATGAACAAGTACTTGATCAATGATATCAATATTATCTTTTATTTCTTTTTCAATTAAAGTTGCAATATCATGACTATCTTTAGTTTGCATATTACCATCAACAAAAATGGTTATAACAATAATATATTTGTAACCAATTGGAATTGAATATAAATTACCTATTCTTTTAATATCATGATATTTTTCAATAATTTTTTTTATACTATTTTTAGACTTTTCATCAATTGATGAATCCATCAATACATCATAACTTTCTTTAAATATTTTTAATCCTGTATAAAATATCCATATTGATATTCCTATTCCTACTATTCCATCTACAAAATAAACATTACATTTAGTTAAAATAATAGAAATACATGTAAAAGAAGTAATTATCATATCATTTCGATGATCTATCATATTAGCTTTTAATAATAAATTATTATTTTTTAAATATACTCTTTTAGTACAAATAAATAGTATTAATTTAACAGTAATAGTAATAATACAAACAATAATTAAATTCCATGAAAATACTAGTTTGTTATTAGTAATAATAGAACAAACAGCATCATACAATAATTTTAAACTAACAATAATCATCGAAATACTTATTAGCATAGAAAAGATATATTCAGCTTTACCATGACCAAAATTATGATCATTATCATTAGGAACACTACTTATTTTATTACCAATATAGGTCATAAAAGAAGCAAAAATATCACTTAATGAATTAAAACTATCAGCAATCATTGATAGACTATTACTAAGAATTCCAAAAATAATTTTTATAATAAACAAAAAAATATTTCCTAAAATGCCCAATATACTTATTTTTTTTGTTAAAGTATTTCGTTTATTCATATATCCTCACACTATTTTATTAATATCATATAAATAATATCACATTAAATAACTATTTACAAACAAAAAAATCGTTATAAAACGATTAAAAATGGCTGCCCCAGTTAGATTCGAACTAACGCATGCTGGAGTCAGAGTCCAGAGCCTTACCGCTTGGCTATGGGGCAATGAGAGATGTAAAATTAAATTTCACAATCTTCTAATACTAATTTCTTTTTTCTAGTTTTTACAATACTTTCCTTTTCTAAATTCATATCACTTTCAGGTATATTTAGACTATCAGCATTATTTAATATACTAATAAGTGTTGGAAAAAGCATACATTCTAAAGGATTATTATCAATATAATCTTTAATAGCATTACTTATTAAATACATATACTTACTATATAACTCATAAGGTAATAGATAAGCCAAATTTAAATGTCTTGACATTATTTTATTATTTATAACATGTCTTAATGGCTTAGTTAAAAAGATAGTCGTGATACCAAATGGATTATTAATTGGTGTATCAACCCAATTTTTTCGATAAGTATTATGAGCAACCTCCAATTTTCCTTCAATATTTACAATATAATGTTTATGTGAATTACTTTTATCTTTAAAATAATAGAGATTAATATATGGATAATATTCATCTTCATTTTCATATAAAATCATAAAATGAACAATAAGACCAATGCCCGTTTTTTTACTACGTAAATCAACTGATGCTACTTTTAAAATATTACGCATAAATCCCCCTTTGTCAGTATTATAACACAAATAAGCATATTTTGTTTACATTTTTTTTTACAAATGATAAAATTGGTTTTGAGGTGTAATATGAATTATGTTGTAGCAATAGACGGCCCTGCAGGTAGTGGTAAAGGTACAGTTACAAAAAAGGTGGCTGAAAAATTAGGATTAGTTTATATTGATAGTGGAGCCACATATCGTTCTTTAGCTCTTGCTGTACTTAAAAATAATATAAAATTAGAAGAAACAGATAAAATAATAGATTTAGCTAAAAAAATTTCAATTGATTTTGATACAAATGGAAAAACATATTTAAATGGTATAGATGTAAGTAAGGAAATACGAACAAATGAAGTTACAAATATAGTATCACCTATATCTAGTATTATTGAAGTACGCGAGATATTAGTAAATTTACAAAGAAAAATGTCAAAAGGTAAAAATGTTATTATGGAAGGCAGAGATATAACTACTGTTGTTTTTCCCAATGCTAAATATAAGTTCTATTTAGATGCAGATGTAGCCGAACGTGCAAAAAGGCGACTTATTCAAAACAATGAATTAGGTATCAAGTCCAATTTAAATGAAATAATTGAATCAATCAAAAAAAGAGACTATAATGATATGCATAAACCAGTAGGAGCTCTTAAAAGAACAAATGATCAAATATATATTGATACAACCAATATGACCATTGATGAAGTAGTTAATGAAATTATTAAAAATATAAAAGATATGAATTAATTTTCATATCTTAAATTTTTATAATCTAAATCCATTATTTTTTTCTATAAAATTTTGCATATTCAACAATTTTTGTTTTTCTTTTATTATTTGATTAATAATAGCATCTAAACTATGTCTATTATCTCTATCTAAATAACTTTCTAATTCTTTGGCTTCTTTTTCTAATTGAGTTATCCTTTTAATTAAAATTTCTAATTCTTCATCATCAATAACTTTATCTGATAACATCTCATGAAATTCTTGGCTAATGCTTCTTGCAGCATATCCAATTACTTTCAATTTCTCTAGAAAATTCTTACCATTTTTATTCATTTTATTTTCTTTATTATTTATTTCACTTAGTCTTTTTTTTATATACATTAAAGAATAATTCATTATTTCAGTTTCAAAATTACTTTTGTTTAAATATTTTACTAATGAAGTAAATAATGCCTGACATTCCTTTTCTGTTTGTAGCGTACTTACAATGCCCATTATATTATATAAAACGCTTGTACGAATCCTATTTAATTCTTCATCGTTCATATTAGGATTTTGTCTTTCTATTTGAATCAATTTCATTAATTCTTGATAATATGAGCTATTTTTATTAGCTATATCCTTGAAAATATCAACCTCAACATCAGTTGATTTTTTTTCAGTATCTAATTCATTATTTATATTTTTTAATTTTTCTTGCCACATATCATACATTTTTTTATTCTTTAATACTTGTGACTCTCTTATCTTTATATCAATAAAAGCTTTTTTTTGAATATTATTTAATTTCTCATATTCTTCATCACTAATCATTACAGGATTTTCTTTTATTATTCTTTCAATGTTAGATTGAGCATAATTATATGCAACTTCATCATTATGCATTCTTGCATCTCTTTTTTGTTTTTCTAATTCATTTAATAAATCTGCTTTTGGGTGTCGAAATAAACTATTACGCTCATTTTCTTTTTTATTATACTTTTTTATACCAAAATCTATTTTAATGGTTGAATAACCATCTTTCTTAAATCTTGAAGTATCAATATTTATAATTAAATTTTCAATATCTAAGCCTTTTTCCCTAAATTTCATTTTAAGAAAGGCTATACCATAATCTTTTTTAGGCTCAAAAAGGAAAGATAATTTACTATTCTTAAAATCATCCCCTAACATATTACTTTCATAATGTCCATTAGAATTTAAAAGATCATTCACTATTATATTTTCACCAAATGTATTAACCTCATTATTAACGGAAAACCTTTCCATTGTTCTCTTTATATAATTTTCTTTCGTTCCATGAAACCTATCTTTAAATTGTTCTTTATCTTCAATATATTTCCTTTTAGCTTCATTAAAAATTAAATATGCAGACTTTACTTTAAGTATGGTATCTTCATCAACAATTTTTTGTTTTCCTTGATTTTTATAAACTATCTTGTTATCAACATAATAATTATTTATTATTTCATTTATCTCATCATAAGTCATACAAAACTCCTTTTTATTATATCTTTTTTGCTAGCTCTATAGTTTTATTGGCAAGTATATACATTGAATCAATAATACGGTCATCATTATATAAATTATTATCACGAACAATAACAGAAAGTTCAGTACATCCCATTATAACAATATCACAACCGTTATCAAAATATTTATTTAAAACTTTGTAAAACTCTTCTTTTGATACTTTAATACCTTTTTTTACCTTATTATAAATTAAATCCATAACCTCATTTTTTAATTCATCATCAGCGTTATATTTTTCCTTTTTTAAATATTTATCATATACACCTGAATTGATAGTTCCTAAAGTAGCCATTATCCCTACTTTTTTTATCTTGGGATTATTATTTATAATATTACATACCTCTTTTGGCATATTAATTAAAGGTATATTAATATTTTTTACTATTTCATCATATCCAAAATGGGAAGTATTACATGTAAGTACTAAAAAATCACAACCAGCCCTTTCTAATTTTTTAGCATCATCTATTAAATAAGGAATTGGATTATCACTACTATATCCCAATAAATATTTTGTTCGATCAGGAATAGTTGAATGACACGATACTATCATATTCAAATGATCTTGATCAGTTTCGGCGTTATCATTATCAAGAATCAACTCTTGGAAATATACCGTTGCTTTTGGTCCCATTCCACCTAATATTCCAACCGTTTTCATTTTATCACCTAATAATATTTCTTAAATTTTCTTATTTGATTTAAATAAGCAACTTTAATATAAAACCATCTTTTGATATTAATATCTTCTTTAAAATATAAAGGATGTGTATATCTTTTTTCTTTTTTTAATTTTATATATTCTTCAACCAATTTTTTATCTTTAACATATTTTTTTATTACATAATTAGGAACAATTGTATAAAGCCATGGATTATATGCAATAACTTCTTCTTTGGCTTTTTTATCATAAATATACTCATCAACAACATATTTTGTATAATTAGCACCGCTTGCAGTCATATAGAAATTACTTCTTCCAAGTCTTACGTTAATTTCAAAGAATTTATATTTTTTATCTGTACTATCATACTTTATATCAAAATTTGCAAAACCTACATACTTAACTTCTTTTAAAAACTTTTTAGCAGCATTTAGTATTTCTTCTTCCATAGGAAGAGTTATTATAGATACATAGTTTCCAATAGCACCTGGTGTTTTCTCTTCAAGTAATGGATTCCCAAGACATGAAAATATTACATCATGATTTTTATTAACATAACATGTTAATACACGCATATTACTATCATCACCTGGAACCATTTTTTGAAGAGCAAATGTGTCATTATAACTTGAATTATATACCCTATCAAGAATATTCATTAATTCTTCATAACTATTAATCTTATAAACTTTTTTCTTACCTTCAAAAGTAGCATAATGATAACTATTAGTATCACATTTTTTAGCAATAATAGGATATTTCCAAGGAATGTCTATCTTTTTGTAATTATCTTTATTAACTATAATTGTTTCTGGGTAATTAATTTTTAATTTTTTACAAACTTCATAAAAAGTATCTTTTCTTACAATACTATCTAATATTTCTTTATTAACAAAAGGAATTAAATAACCAGCTTTTTCTAGTTCTT
>JAEEGL013884942.1_pt1 | contig 15436 bp, 16 predicted proteins | sample 9134231 | NCBI WGS metagenome assembly JAEEGL01 (sample SAMN16246548, study PRJNA631951) | gut metagenome | biome: gut microbiome; feature: rumen; material: fiber-attached | host: Bos | place: Iran: Karaj | collected 2018-10 | reverse complement strand
CCTGGATGAGGTCCAGGAACAGCATGCCCCGGCCCACGTAGCGCTTGGCGATGCTCACCACCAGACGGAGGTTCGCCTCGGCCATGCGCTTTCCGGCCTCCTTGTCCCCCTCGGCCATGCGGCGGGCCAGCTCCACCTCCTCCTCGGGGGTGAGCAGGTTCACCTTGCCGATCTCCTTCAGATACATGCGCACGGGATCGTCGATGCTGAAGGTCTCGGCCAGGGAATCGGTGGAATTCAGTTCGTCCTCGCTGATCTCCTCGATGTCCTCCAGGTCGCTGAAATCCGCTTCCTCCGGGAGCTCGTCCGGCCCCGGCGCTTCGGCGATGGCGGTGCTGAATTCCTCCTCCACCATCTCGATGCCCAGGTTGTCGATGGACTCGAAGACCTTGTCGGCCTGCTCCCCGTCGAAATGCAGCTCCTCCATCAGGTCCATGACCTCCTTGATGGTGAGGCTGCCGTTTTTCTTGCCCTTCTCAAAGAGCTCCTTGATCCGCTGCTCCGGGGCCTTGCTCCGGTTCTCCCCCTCCGGGGCCTCCCTGCCCTCCTTCGCGGCCTTCGGCTCTTTGCTTTCCTTCGATTCCCTGGCGTCCTTCGGCACTTTGGCTGCCTTGGGCGCTTCGGGTCCCTTCGCTTCCTCGCTCGCTTTCGCTTCCTCGGGGCTCCCGGCTTCCCCGGCCGCCTTCGCTTCCGCGGGCTTTTCGGCTTCCTGGGGCGCTGCGGCTTCCTGCGGCGCTTTCGCAGACTTGGCGCCCGCCTTCTTCCCCTTCCCGGCTTCCTTCTTCTCTGCTTTCGCTTCCGGGCCTCCGGCGCTCTCCGGGGCAGCCGCGGGCTCCTCAGGGGCCTTGGCCGGTTCGGCCTCCTTCGCTTTCGCGGCCTTGGCTTCCTTCGGGGCCTTGGCTTCCTTCGGGGCCTTGGCTTCCCCGGCTTCCTTCGGGGCCTTGGCCGCCTTCGGCGCTTTGGCTTCCTTTTCCTCCGTCTTCTCCGGGGCTTTCGGGGCCGTTTCCGCCTTGGCTTCCTTCTCCTCCTTCGGCGCTTTGGCGCTCTTCGACGCCTTGCTCTTCGTCTTCTTCTCCTTCTCCTCCGCTTCGGCGAGCAGCGCGTCGGCTGCGGCCTCCAGCTCTTTGGGATCGGGCTCCGCCTTCTTCTTCCGTTCCGCCATATCCGTATCCTTTCTGTCAGGTCTGTATTTGTATGGAAAAGAGGGTCAGCCTCTTTTGCTTTTCATCAGTTCCGCGATGGCCGCCAGGTCCCCGCTGCGCTTCACGTATTCCCCGTGGACCACCCGCACGCAGTCCGCCAGGGCTTCCTTCGCGCTGCCGGAGGCCGACGGGGCCTGGAGGATCTGGGTGAAAAGGGCGGCCTCCCCCTCCTCCAGGGAGGACAGGAGGGCGGAGGGATTCACGCTGAGGCCCTCCCGCTGCCTCCGGTGCAGGGAATCGTAGAGCTTCCGCAGGAAGGGCGAGGAAAACTCCTCCCCGTCCAGCGTACAGGCGTCGATGAGGGCCGGGTCCTGCAGGAGGATGCGCACGATCCCCTCCTCCGCCCGGGCGGAGACCACGTTCTCATAGCGGAGGCTCCGCTCCCTGGGCTGGATCTGCGTTTCGGGCCGGGCCGCCGTACGCTCATACTGCTTTTTTTCACCCTGCCGCCGCTTCTTCCGGGCCCGCTCCGCCTCCTGGATCACGGCTTCGGGGGTGACTCCAGCCGGTTCCGCGATCCGGCGGCTCCACACCTCCCGCTCCACGGGGCTGGAGAGGGCGGCGATGAGCTCGCAGGCGGAGCGCAGGTATTCCACCCGCTGCCGGTCATCGCTGAGATCGAAGCGGGCGGCCAGCTCCGTGAGCCGGTATTCCATGCCGCCGCCGCTGCCCTTCAGGAGCTGCTCGAAGGCCTCCGGGCCGCGGAGCCTGATGAAATCGTCCGGGTCGGTCTTCACGGCCTTGCCGTCCACCATCCGGTCCGGGAGCTTCAGCACCTTCACGGTGAATTCCGAATCCTTCAGGATGTCCAGGGCCCGCTCCGTGGCCTTCCGCCCGGCGGGGTCGTTGTCGTAGCAGAGGACGATCTCCTTGGCGTAGCGGGAGATGAGCCGAGTCTGCTCCACGGTAAGGGCGGTGCCCATGGGGGCCACAGCGTTGTCGAAGCCCGCCTGGTGCAGGCTCACCACGTCGACGTTCCCCTCCACCAGGAGGATGCTCCCCCGCTTGGAGTTCTTGGCCCGCTGGATGCCGAAAAGGGAGCGGCGCTTGGCGAAGACCAGGGTCTCCGGCGTATTGAGGTATTTCGGCTCCTGCCCGTCGGCCAGCGCGCGGCCGGAAAAGCCGGTGACCTCCCCCCGCACGTCCAGGATGGGGAACATGAGCCGGTCCCGGAACTTGTCGTAGGCGCCGGCCTTCTTCCCGCTGACGGCCAGCCCTGCGCGCACCAGGTCCTCCGGCCCGTACCCCTTGGCCTCCATGGCCTTCAGGAGCTTGTCCCAGCTGTCCGGGGCATAGCCCAGGCCGAAGTTCACCGCCGTCTTCCGGCTGATGCGCCGCTTTTCCAGATAGGCGGCGGCCTTCTCCCCCGCAGGCTCGGAGAGCTGGGCGTGGAACCAGCGGGCAGCGTCCCTGTTGAGGGCCAGCATGCGCTTTCGCCGGAGGCCCAGCTCCTGATCCTGCCCCTCCTCCGGCACGGTCATGCCCGCCCGGTCGGCTAGGAACTTCACCGCCTCCGGGAAGCTGAGGTTCTCGATCTCCATGATGAAGTTCACCACACCGCCGCCCTTGCCGCAGCCGAAGCAGTGGTAGATCTGCTTCTCGGGCATCACGTGGAAGGAAGGTGTCTTCTCGTTGTGGAACGGACAGAGGCCGAAGAGGCCTCCCCCCTTTTTGGTCAGCGGAACGTACTGGGAGACCACGTCCGCGATGTCACAGCGCTCCGTCAGCGCGTCCAGGAAGGATTCGGGAATGGGCAAAGCGGGCTACCTCCTTTCAGCGCACGCTCCAGCCGCCGGGGATGAACAGCTCCTCGTACTGACGGACGGCGAACTGGTCCGTCATGCCCGCGATATAGTCGCAGGCGGCGCGCTCGACGCCCTCCTCCCCGGCCGTCCGGCGGTAGTCCGCGGGCAGACGCTCCGTATCGGCGGTATAGTATTCGTAGAGGGCGGCAAGCATGCCCTCCACCTTGCTCTCCTCGCTCTTGGCCCTGGGGTTGTGATAGACCGCCCCGAACATGAAGCTGCGGAACTCGTCCATGGCCCAGGCCACGGGCAGGCTCATGCCGATCTCCGCATCCGAGGAAGCGATCACGTCCCGGATAACGGTGTCGATCCGCTCCCCGAAGCTCGTGCCGATGACCTCCCGCACGGAGGCGGGGATGTCCTCCTCCCGCATGATGCCGGCCCGGACGGCGTCGTCCGCGTCGTGATTCACGTAGGCGATGCGGTCCGAGAGGCGGACGACGGCCCCCTCCCGGGTCATGGGCAGGCGCTCCCCGGTGTGGCAGAGCATCCCGTCGAGGACCTCGAAGCAGAGGTTCAGCCCCCGGCCCTCCTTCTCCAGCCGGTCCGATACCCGAATGCTCTGCTCGTTGTGCTCGAAGCCGCCGGGGCAGATCTTCCGCAGGGCCCGCTCCCCCGCGTGGCCGAAGGGGGTGTGGCCCAAGTCGTGGCCCAGAGCGATGGCCTCCGTCAGGTCCTCGTTCAGGCGCAGAGCCCGGGCGATGGTCCTGGCGATGCGGCTTACCTCCAGGGTGTGGGTCATCCGGGTGCGGTAATGGTCCCCCTCCGGGCTGAGAAAGACCTGGGTCTTGTGCTTCAGGCGGCGGAAGGCCTTGGAGTAGGTGATGCGGTCCACGTCCCGCTGGAAGCAGGTGCGCAGGCTGCAGGGCTCCTCATCTCTGGCGCGGCCGCGGCCGGCGTCGGCAAAGCATGCGCCGGGAGCGAGCATCACGTGCTCCAGGGCTTCTCTTTCTTCTCTCGGCAGCATAATTCGCACCTCCGCGTCCTGATTTGCCGGAATGGCGGGCGTCGCCGCTCCGCGTTTCCCCATTCTAATCTAATATACGCGGAATTTTTGAAAATCCCTTTTAATCTGCCTTTATTTTTGCGGAAAATTCTTTATAATGTTCCTGATACGGACGCGGGCTTGCGGCCGCGGCGGATCCGCGCTATAATATGTTGATAATACGCCCATTTCCCGGCTGCCGGAACGGAGGTCCTCCCCTTGTTTCAACGGATGAAGCGGCTGCGGGCGGAACGGCCCGGGCTGTACCGCTACCATCTTATGCTGCGCGCCGCCGTCCTGTGTCTCGCCCTGTGGAAGGCGCTCACGGGCTTCTGGGGCCACGCGGGCCTCTGCCTGCTGACGCTGCTGCTCTTCTCCGCCCCCGCCCTGACGGAGCGCCTGACGGGCCTGGGCGTGCCGCCCCTGCTGGAGATCGCCGTCACCCTCTTCGCCGTCTGCGCCAACCTGGGGGGCGAGATGCTGGGCTTCTATCTCCGCTTTCCCTGGTGGGACGCCGTCCTCCACGTGATCTGGGGCTTCCTGGCGGGGCTTTTGGGCTGCGCCCTCCTCCGGCTCCTGCAGGGCGCGCCCCTGAAGGCCCCCGCCGCCGCGCTGGCGGCCCTCTCCTTCGCGGCCCTCACGGGCCTCTGCTGGGAGCTTTTCGAATACTTCATGGACGCGGTCTTTCACATGGACATGCAGAAGGACGCGTGGATGAACGCGGTCTCCTCCGTGCTGCTGAATCCCGCGGGGGAGAACGCCGCCGTATACGAGGCGGCGGAGAGCGTGACCGTCAACGGCCGGGCCTGGCCCGGTCTCCTGGACCCCGGCCTGCGGGACACCGTGGGCGACCTGTTTCAGAATTTCATCGGCTCCCTTCTCTCGGCCCTGCTGCTCCTGCTGGACGGGCGCGGCGGGGGAAGGCTCCGCATCCTGCGGGCGCTGACGCCTGCGCCGCTGCCAAAACAAGGAGGCTGACCCTTTGAAGAACGGAAAGCGAAGATTCATCCCCACCACCCTGGAAAAACGCCTGCTCTCGGTCTTCGCCGTCACGGCGGCCCTGAGCTGGGCTTCCTTCCGCTACCTGCGCCTGATCCCCGCCCTGGCCGTGCTCCTGGTGGGCGCCGCGGTGCTCTGGTGGATGCTGCGCAAATACCTGGTGAAGCCCATCCAGGCCCTCACCATGGCCGTGCTGGAGTGCCGCCCCACCCGGGACGGGTTTTCCTTCAATCCCCCGGAGATCCGCACGAGCGACGAGCTGGAGCTGCTGGCCAACGCCATCAAGCGCATGACGGACGACATGAGCCGGGCAAAGCGGGAAGGGGGCGGCCCCACTTGATCCTTCGTGCCGGCGGCGCGCCCGCCTGGATCGTCTGCTTCCTGGGGAATCCCGGCTCCGAATTTGCCCGGACGCGCCACAACGCGGGCTGGCTGGCCTGCGAGGCCCTGGAGGCCGTGGAGAACATCCACACCTCCCGCCTGCGCTTCCACGCCTTCACCGGCACGGGCAGGCTGGGGGGCGCTCAGGTGCTCTTCATGCGGCCCCAGACCTACATGAACCTCAGCGGCGACGCGGTGCAGCCCGCCGCCAGCTTTTACAAGATCCCCCCGGACCACATCGTGGTGGTGCACGACGACATGGCCCTCCCCGCCGGGAAGCTCCGCATCAAGCGGGGCGGCTCCGACGGCGGGCACAACGGGATCAAGAGCATCACCCGGCGCCTGGGCACCTCCGATTACCCCCGGGTGAAGATCGGCGTGGGCGAGCCGCCCAACCCGGAATGGGACCGGATCGACTGGGTGGTGGGCAAGCTGTCGGAGGCGGAATACAAGGTCATCGCCGAGGCGGCGGAAAGGGCCGTGAAAGCGGTGACGGAGCTGATCGCCCACGGCATCGACAGCGCGATGAACCTCTACAATCGGTGAAAAAAAAGATGGATCTGCTGGAATACAAGGAAAAAGCGCGGCAGGCCGCCCTGAAGGCGGGTCCCGGCCTGCTGAAGGTCTTTGCCGTCTACGTGGCCGTGCTGGCCGTGCTGAACCTCCTGGCCTTCTTTCTCCAGGACCCCATTTACGAATGGTACGGCAGGGCCAGGGAATACATCGAGGCGGGGAACTTCGAACTGCCCGAGCCCTCCGCCCGGGCCAGGGGTGGGGTGTGGCTCTCCATGCTGCTGACGCTGCTGTGCCGGGTGGTGAGCGCCGGCTGGGTGGGGATCGGCCTCCGGGTCTCCCGGGGCGGGGAGTTTACCTGGCACGATCTGTGGTCCGCCTTCCCCTATTTCTGGAAGGTGCTGGTCATCTCCATCGTCACAGCCTTCGGCTGCTGCCTGGGCCTCTGCCTCTTCGTGCTCCCCGGCGTCCTCCTGTTCTATTCCTGGCGGCTCAGTCTCTTCGTCCTGGCCGAGCACCCGGACTACGGGCCCATCCGCTGCCTGAAGCAGTCCCGGCGGCTCATGGCCGGGGAGCGGCTGAATCTCTTTCGCCTGGACCTGAGCTGCGTCCTGCTCTACGCCCTGGCCGCCCTGGCGTTTTATTTCTCCTCCGGCATCCTTTCGCTGTGGCGCATGCCCACCGTCATGCTCCTCTACGCCGTGTTCTACAACCGCACCGTCTACTGGCGCGATCCGGAGGAGCCGGCCCCGGACGCGCCCCGGACCTGAAGGAGGTGTCCCCGATGTCCGATCCCCGCTTCATCCGGGAGGAGGCGCTCCTGGGCGCCGAGGCCATGGAAAGGCTGAGAGCCAGCCACGTGGCCGTGTTCGGCCTGGGAGGCGTGGGCTCCTGGGCGGCGGAGGCCCTGGCCAGGGCCGGGGTCGGCGCCCTGACCCTGGTGGACTTCGACACCGTCAGCGTCACGAACATAAACCGGCAGCTCTACGCGCTGGATAGCACCGTAGGCCTGCTCAAGGCGGAGCTGGCGGCCCGGCGCATCCGGGACATCTGCCCGGACACCCGGGTCTTCCCCCGTCCGGAGCGCTTCGAGGCCGGGACCCAGGACAGCCTGCTCAGCCCGGACTACGACTACATCGCCGACGCCATCGACCTCGTCTCCTGCAAACTGGACCTCATCTGCGCGGCCCGGGAGCGGGGCATCCCAATCCTCAGCTGCCTGGGCACGGGGAACCGCCTCACGGCGGCAGGCTTCCTGGTGGCGGATATCGCGGAGACCCGGGACGATCCCCTGGCCCGGGTGCTGCGGAAGGAGCTGCGGAAGCGGGGCACGGAGCACGCGCAGGTGCTCTGGTCCCCCGGCGCGGCGGAGAAGCCCGCCCGGACGGAGGAACAGGCCCCGGAGGGGCGGCGCAGCATCCCCGGCAGCGTCAGCTGGGTGCCGGCCGCCGCCGGTCTGCGTATGGCGGAGCACATCGTGCTCTCCCTCGCCGGCCTTTACAGGGGATAAGGTCCGTGGTAGAATCCACGGAGGAAAGGAAGTGCATCGACATGGAGAGGATCCTGCTCTCTCCCCTGCCCGTCCGGCTGGACAGGGACAGCCTGATGGAGAAGAACCACATCCCGGCGGACAGCGATCTGGCCGAGGATTTCGCGGACCTGGTGGCTGCGGCCGACCGGGTGCTTTGCTGCAAGACCGTGCTGGTGAAAGCGGAGGGCCCCGTCCCCTTCCCCCTGCCCCCCGGCAGCGTCCCCGCCTGGTATTACGCCATGACCGTGGGCCGGGAGATCGAGGAGGACGAGGACTGCGACTACCCCTACCTGGGGGACGTGGTGCGTCAGGCCGCCCTGGACGGCGCGATGGAATACACCCAGGCCTATCTCCGGGAGAAGCTGGGGATGACGAGCGTCGCCTTCCTGAACCCCGGCAGCGCCGAGGGCTGGGAGGACAAGCTGGTGAACCGGGCCATCGCAGAGTTCACGGGGGCCGAGGAGATCGGCATCCGGGTGGACGAGCGGGGAAACATGACCCCCTGGTACTCCACCGTGGGAATATTTACAGAAGCTTAACAGACTGCGGGGCCCCGCGCCTTGTGTTTTCCCCCCGCCTGTGATAGGATAACTCATGATCGTATATGATTTTGACAAGACGGTTTTCCGCCGGGAGAGCAGCTTCCTCTTCTATTCCTTCTGCGCCCGGCAGCACCCGCGGCTGCTGCTGCACCTGCCCCGCATCGCCCTCTACGGGCTGCTGGCCCGCCTGGGCCGCTGCGACCTCAAGCGCTTCAAGGAGGAATTCCACCGCTATCTCGCCTCCCTGAAGGACACGGAGGACCTGCTGCGGCGCTTCTGGGACCGGTATGAGAAGCACGTCCCGGCCTGGCTGCCCCCCCTCCTGCCCCGGGGCGGGCTGGTGATCTCCGCCTCCCCGGAGTTTCTGGTGGAAGGCCTGTGCAGCCGTCTGGGCCTGGAGGTCATGGGCACCCGGATGGATATCCGCAGCGGAAGGATCCGCGGGGAAAACTGCCGGGGACCGGAAAAGCCCCTCCGCTTCCGGGAAAAATACCCCGATGAGACCGTGGAGGTCTTTTATTCCGACAGCCTGGCCGATTCCCCCATGGCGGCCCTGGCCGGGGAAGCCTGGCTGGTGAAGGGCGACCGTCTGTCCCCCTGGCCCCGGGAAGCGCCGGAAAAGCGGCCGGATCGGGATCGGAACCGATAGAAGATACCGACAGAATTTAGGATAAAGGAGCGAGTGATCATGTCCCTCACCGAAAGCTGGAAGAAAATCAAAGCCGGCGCCGCCGACCTTGCCGGTCAGAGCAAGCAGGTCCTAGACACCGCCGTGGAAAAGAGCAAGGGCCTTGCCGAGCAGGGCAAGCTCTCCCTGGAGAACCAGAAGCAGGCCCAGATCATCGCCGACGCCCAGGCCCAGATCGGCGCTTACGTCTCCGAGAACAACCTGCTGGCCGACGACGAGTTCGTCCTGGGACAGATGTCCGTTATCGCCGCCGCCCAGGAGATCCAGGAGAAGAACAACGCCCGGATCGCCGAGATCAAGAACGCCGAGAAGGAAAAGGCCGCAAAGGAAGCTGCGGAGCGCTCCGCCGAGTGCTGCTGCGAGCCCGAGGTCCACGAATGTGTGATGCGCTACTGCCCCAAGTGCGGCGCGCAGGTGCGCACCGACGCCGTGTACTGTCAGGCCTGCGGCGCGAAGCTCTGAGCTCGTTTCGTCAATGAAGTATTTTGGGGCAGAAGTAAATTCTGCCCCAAAACGGAATGGGATTTGTCAAAGCAGATTTTCACCGAAAAGCAAATCATAAAAACCAACGGGGATTCAGCCAAGCTTGGCCGAGTCCCTGTTTCATTCAATCTTGATACTCCGGAGAATAATCACCGACTTTCAAGCTTTGCAAATTCAGTCTGTTCCGATGCTTTCAAGATAAACCGGCTTTTTAATGACCGCCCATCCAGATCTTCAGCATATGGGATTCCGGAAAGTAGAATATGATCGTCTCTTCTTTTCCTGTAGCATAGGTATACTTCTGCTCAAAATCAGGGTAATACTCTTCCGGGATGTCATACCGTTCAAGATATCGCATCATGTTGTCAATCATGGCCAACGAAATCGGATTATGTTTGACTGAATCATTGCGGATACAATCCGGTTCTTCATCCGTACGGAAAACAGAATACTGCCCGGCGCAGCCAACCCAATTGTTATCCTGAAAACTATAAACTTCCTCAATATCCTCTGAAAAGCGATATCCTGTGATACTCGCAATCCGCTCAATACCCGAAACCCGTTTTTCTTCGCACCCCGATAATGATATGACAGCAAGGACAGCAAGGGCCACGACAAGAGCAAATATCCGTTTGTTTCTCATTGAATTCATCTCCCTTGCGGCTTTGATTCCCGGTTCCTGCATTCGGGCATTCCGGCATCAATCCCATGCGCAAACAAACCACAGAGCGTCTCGCCGCTTGACAATCCTCTTCTGTATGGTATAATGAAAATGCAAAAGGGCGCTGCACATGGCGGTTAGCCCAAGTAACGACTTAACAAAATGTTAGCCGCTCGGGGACCAGCCGGGCGGCTAACGCACACTTGGGGATATGTACATCAAGATCAAAAAGACCAGGATGAAGCATATCAGAAAACGAAGGAGTTTCCTCCACCGCTCTTTCCGCATGCGCATCACCCCCTTTGTCAGGGAGTGGCTAACCGCCTTTGTATGTCCAGCGCTCCTTTCGCCGGGACAGACCCGGTAGCCCCTTGCGGGTTTGGGTGTATTATAGGCTGTGTGTCATGCTTTGTCAATTCTCTGCGCATCTTTACAGCGGGACATTTCCTTTCTCAGGGTTCGGTGTCCTATACCGCCGGACTGTGGCCGGCGGTGAGCAAGTGCGCTCTTGAAAAAAGAAGGCGCAATTTGCGAAGGATGATCCCATATTTTACGAATTATACCATGATTTTATCCTGTCCGCGCCTGCGGGCGCGGGTTTTGCGAGGCTGAGACGACGGTTTCACGGCGCGTCGCTCATATCGGAAGAGCGAGGCGCTTCCGTATATTAAGGAGGGACAACTATGCTGCATACTTTGGGAAAGACCGGCATCGTCACGGACAAGGTGGCCTTCGGGGCCCTGCCCATCCAGCGGGTGACGAAGGCGGAGGCCGTGCGTCTGCTGAACATGGCCCTGGACGGCGGGATCACCTATTTCGACTCCGCCCGGGGCTACACGGACAGCGAGGAAAAGCTGGGGGAAGCCTTCGAGGGAAAGCGGGACCGGGTCTTCCTCGCCACCAAGACCGGCAGCTTCACCGCGGAGGGCTTCCGGAAGGACCTGGAGACCAGTCTCCGCAATCTGAAAACGGACCACATCGACGTTTATCAGTTCCACAACCCCTCCTTCGTTCCCCGTCCGGGGGATGAGAGCGGCCTCTACGAGTGCATGCTGGAGGCGAAAAAGCAGGGCAAGATCCTGCACATCGGCATCACCAGCCACCGCATCGGCCTAGCGGAGGAGATCGCGGACTCCGGCCTCTACGAAACGCTGCAGTATCCCTTCAGCCTCCTGTCCACGGAGCGGGATATCGCCCTCGTGAAGAAGACCGCAGAGGCGGGGATGGGCTTCGTGGCCATGAAGGCCCTCTCCGGCGGCCTCATCACCAACGCCCGGGCTGCCTGCGCCTTCCTGGACCAGTATCCCGTGCTGCCCATCTACGGGGTGCAGCGGGAATCGGAGCTGCGGGAATTCCTCGCCTTCATCCGGGAGGCCCCGGCGCTGACGCCGGAGCTGCAGGCCGTGATCGAGGCGGACCGGCGGGAGCTGGCCGGGGATTTCTGCCGGGGCTGCGGCTACTGCATGCCCTGCCCCCAGGGGATACAGATCAGCACCTGCGCCCGCATGAGCCTCCTGCTGCGGCGGAGCCCCTCGGCCATGTGGCTCTCGGAGATGGGTCAGGGCATGATGAAAAAGGTCGAAGACTGCGTGGGCTGCGGTCAGTGCGCCTCCCGCTGCCCCTACGGACTGGACACGCCGGAGCTTCTGAAACGCAATCTGGCGGATTATAAAAGCATTCTTTCCGGCGAAACGCATATCTGACGCCGTCTGACTATGGTCATTATGACGAAAATCAGGGTTTTGCAGCATTGTGTCGTTTTTTTTCTGTAATCCCTTGTCATTTTTGGTGAAAGGTGATATGATAAGGGCACTTGAAATCCGACAGAAGGAAATCAGAAGAGGAGGTCATACCATGAAAAAAGTCATATCCCTGATTCTCGCGATCATGATGGTGTTCGCCATCTGCGCCGTCGGCGTCGGCGCGGACGACGTGACCATCACCCCCACCGCCACCACCGGCGGGCAGACCGTCACCATGACCGCCAAGGGCGTGCAGGGCAACTACACCCTGTTCGACATCATGACGATCTTCGGATCCTCCGGCGGCCCCTACACCTACGCTCTCTGGTTCGATCACAGCGGCTCCTTCTCCTTCGACAAGAGCATCACCCTGTCGAAGACCGCCGCTGACTTCAGCGCCGTCACGGTGGACATCAAGGGCGGCACTGTGTACAACATCGCCGACGGCATCAACGGCGGTTCCTGGAGCGAGTGGTACGTCGCTCTGGACGACGGCAACTCCCTGATGATCATCGACGCGGACAACCCCGGCAACTACGCCGGTCTCGCCGCCGATCAGCCGCTGTCCACCCTTCCCGCGAGCATCGGCCAGGTCGCCGCTCCCGCGCCCGAACCCACGCCCGAGCCCACGCCTGAACCCACGCCCGCTCCCGCTCCTGCGGAGACCACGCCTGCGGAGACCGCTCCTGCCGAGACCGCTCCCGCTCCCGCCGAGACCGCTCCCGCTCCCGCCGAAACCGCGCCTGCCGAGACCGCTCCCGCCGAGACTGCTCCCGCTCCCGCGCAGACCGCTCCCGCTCCCGCGCAGACCGCGCCTCTCGGCGGCGGCAAGACCTACACCGTCGTCGCCGGCGACTGCCTGTGGACCATCGCCCAGCGCTTCTACGGCACCGGCACCAAGTGGGGCGAGCTCTGGAATGCCAACGCCTCCATCATCAAGAATCCCCGGCTGATCTATCCCGGCCAGGTGATTCAGATCCCCTGAGGATAACGCGATCCTTCGCGGCTGACCGCCGCTGAAAAAAAGAGGAACGGGCGAAAGCCCGTTCCTCTTTGCGTATTCCGCTTTCCCCTTCAGCTGCGGTGATGGCCGCAGTCGTGGCCGCAGCCGCCCTCCGCGTCGTGTGCGGTACAGTTGGACTGGCTGGTGTATCGCAGGGTGCCCCGCAGAAAGGCGTCCACGGCCCCGTCGCTGCTGCCGCTGACCCCCGCGCAGAGGCGGATGCCCATCTCCTCCAGGGCCTGCTGGGCCCCGGCGCCGATGCCGCCGCAGATCAGCAGATCGGCCCCGGCCTTCCGCAGCACCGCCGCCATGGCCTCGTGCCCCGCGTTTTTGGGCCGGATGGTCATGCGATGGACGACCTGCCCGTCCTCCACGTCGTAGATGCGGAAGAGCTCCGTGTGGCCGAAATGCTGAAAGACCTGTCCGTTTTCGTAAGTGACCGCGATCCTCATGGCTTTTCCTCCCGATATCGTCAGACGACGACGTATTTCTTCTCTCTGGGCTTCGCCTCCGGCGTCTCCGCGGGAACGCCCACGGAAATGCCGAACACCGGCGCATAGCCCTCGGGGACGCCCAGCTTCTTCAGCAGGGCGGCGCCCTCTTCTCCCTGGAAGGCCAGGCAGACGCTGCCCAGCACGCAGGTACCCAGGCCCAGGCTCTGGGCCGCCAGCACCATGTTCTCCCCCAGGAGGCAGGCGTCCGTGCTGCCGTTGGGATTTCCGGAGGCCACCACCAGCAGCACCGGCGCGCCGAAGGTGGCGGAGAAATCCGGCGATGTATACTTTTCCTTCATGGCGGGGGGCAGGCCGGGGCTTGCCAGGACCGCCGCCTTCTGCCGGGCGGTGATCTCCGCCAGCAGGGCGGGGTCCTTCACGGCGGAGACGAACCACTGCTGCAGGTTCATGCCCGTGGGGGCCATGAGGCCGCATTCCAGGATGGTGGACAGCTCCTCCTCCGTGAGGGGCCGGGGCTCGTATTTCCGCACGCTGCGCCTTGCGGCGATCGCCTTTGTGACTTCGTTCAGGATCATGGCGTTTCCTCCTTCATTTTGTCTGGATTTTATGATAGTATAGCATAAACGATCCGTGTTTTCCACACCCGGGAGGTCCGCCCATGCTTTTTCTCTATGCGCCCATGGAAGGTGTCACCGGACGGGTCTACCGCCGGGTGCACGCCCGCCGCTTCTCCGGCGTCGCGCGCTACTACGCCCCCTTCTTCTCCCCCTCCGGGGATCACAATTTCCCCCTGCGGGGCCTCCGGGAGCTGCTGCCGGAGGAAAACCCCGGCGTCGCCCTGGTGCCCCAGCTCCTGACCCGCAGCCCCGAGGATTTCATCTGGGCGGCGGCCTCCCTCATGGACCGGGGCTACGGAGAGGTGAACCTCAACCTGGGCTGCCCCTCCGGCACGGTGGTGGCCAAGGGGAAGGGTGCGGGCTTCCTGCGCTCCCCGGAGGCCCTGGACGCCTTTCTGGACAGGGTCTTCTCCGCCCCGGAGCTCCGGGGTCTGGCCCTGTCCGTCAAGGCCCGGGCCGGGCTGGATTCGGAGGAGGAATTTCCCCGGCTGCTGGAAATCTTCCGCCGCTATCCCCTCTCCTGCCTGATCCTCCATCCCCGGCTGCGGAAGGATCAGTATACCGGCCCCGTCCGCCCGGCGCTGTTCCGCGCCGCCCTGGAGGGGAGCCCCTTCCCTCTCGTATGGAACGGGGACGTCTTCACCCCCGCCGACCTGGCGGCGCTGCGGACCCTCTTCCCCACCGCGGACACGGTGATGCTGGGCCGCGGCCTGGCCGCCGAGCCGGGGCTGGCGGAGCGCCTCTCGGGCGGGGAGGCCTGCTCCCGGGAACGGCTGCGGGCGTTTCACGACGAGCTCTGCGAGGAATACCGCGCCGTCCTCTACGGGGACACAGCCCTCTGCCACCGGATGAAGGAGCTGTGGAGCTACCTGATCCTTCATTTCGAGGGCGGGCAGAAGCACTATAAGCGCCTGACCAAGGCAAAGACCGGTCAGGAATACCGGCTGGCGGCGGAGGCGATCTTCGCCGAGCTGCCCCTCCTTCCCGATACGGCCGCGCCGGGCCTCTCGGCCCGCATATATACAGAATCATGAGCATGAAAGGATGAAGCACTATGGGTTCCCGCTATTCCCACGTATTCGCCCCCATCCGCATCCGGGGCATCGACTTCAAGAACCGCGTCACCCTGGCGCCCACCACCCCCGTCCTCGCCACGGAGGACGGCATCATCACCCACGAGTTCGTGGACTGGTTCCGCATGTTCGCCCGGGGCGGCGCGGCCACCCTCTACCTGGGCAACTGCTCCGTCGACCTCCGGGAGAATCAGGACCAGAATTATCAGCTGGACCTGGGCGTCGACCGGGGCGTCCTGCCCATGAGCTGGTATGCGGACATGGCGAAGCAGTACGGCTGCCACGCCTCCTTCGAGATCAACCACGCCGGGGAGGGCGTGGCCTTCGAGACCTTCGGGCGGCCCTCCTCTTCCTCCTCTTCCTTCATCTCCGAGGACGAGATCATCCGTGCCCGGATGGCGGGCCGGGAGCCCATCCCCTGCGAGGAGATGAGCAGGGAAAAGATCAAAGAGGTGGTGGAGATGTTCGCCGCCGCCGCCCGGCGGATGAAGCGGGCGGGGATGGACATCGTCATGGTCCACGGAGGCCACGGCAACCTCATCAGCCAGTTCACCAGCCCAAAATTCAACCACCGCACGGACGAGTACGGCGGCAGCACGGAAAACCGGGCCCGCTTCGCCATCGAGGTATGCCAGGCCATCCGCCGGGCCTGCGGGGAGGATTTCGTCATCGAATATCGCTGCTCCGGCGACGAGGAGGACCCGGAGGGCATGCACATGGCCGATACCATCGAGCTGGCGGGGTATCTGAAGCCGT
>JAEEGL012875566.1_pt1 | contig 15436 bp, 13 predicted proteins | sample 9134231 | NCBI WGS metagenome assembly JAEEGL01 (sample SAMN16246548, study PRJNA631951) | gut metagenome | biome: gut microbiome; feature: rumen; material: fiber-attached | host: Bos | place: Iran: Karaj | collected 2018-10 | reverse complement strand
CCCCTGTTGTTCAGTACGGAAACCGTGATTTCATCGAATATGGATGCGGCTCTCCTGATGATATCAAGATGTCCGTACGTGACGGGATCAAAGCTTCCGGGATAGATGGCTTTTTTCATGATTTACCTCTCTCCTTTTATCCGGTCAGATATCCCTAATCGAAATAAATATATGTGAATTGGTCTTATATTCTTTGATTTTCACGATCTCGAAACGGGAATCCGGATCATGCAGGTAAGAAAGATCCGTATTATTAGAAACTTCCGTTACGATCATGGTATCGGGATGGATCAGGGTACTGTTCTGCAGGAATAGTAAAACTTCCTTTTCGAGATTCAGTCCGTATGGAGGATCCATAAAGATCAGATCAAACGTTTTCTGTCCCTGCAGCTTGTTAAGTGCGGACATCGCATCCTGCGCGATCACGGTCGCCTTGTCGGTAAGATGCGTTATTTCCAGGTTCTCCCGGATGCATTGCAGTGCCGGTTTGGACTTTTCAACAAATACGGCATGGCCTGCCCCGCGGCTTAAAGCTTCGATCCCGATCGCACCGCTGCCTGCAAACAGGTCAAGAAATTCGGTATCCGCATACAGATAAGGCTGCAAAACGTTAAAAAGCGTTTCTTTGTATTTGTCAGCTGTCGGTCTTGTATCCGTGCCTGCCGGTGTTTTCAGCAATAATCTTCTTGCACTTCCTGCGATCACTCTCATACGAATACTCCATCATTGTTCATTCAGCGCAGTTTGGAACCCTTTGTATCCCGCTTCGCGATCTTCAGTCTGTTCAGTTCGACGTTACGACCCTTATATTCAATGACAGTAGGCGTATCGTCCGACAGAAAATGCACCTGTTCCACTTCGTCATGTACTGCCAGTTTCATTCCGCGCACACCGACCGCTGCCTTCTTTTTCTGCGGTACCTCATCAATATGAAAACGCAGGAACATGCCGGTCTTTGTCTGCAGAACGACCTGTTTCTGGTCGATCATCGGACATACGCATAGCAACTCGTCGCCGCCGGATAACATGGTTGCGGCAACAGTACGCTTGGTGACGTCAAATTCCGTTCCGTATACCTGTTTCATCATCGCATATTTGGATACGAACATCAACTTCTGCATGACCACATCACTCATTGGAGCAATATGGATCACGAATTCATTCTGACTGTTGTAATTACTGATATTATCGATCGGCGTTCCTTTATCCCGGAATTTACCGAACGGGATATCGCCGACTTTAACGGAATGCATTTGGCCCATATTCGTAAAAATACACAGCCGGCCAGTATTCAGGGTTGTAAATACGTACCGGTTTTCACTGTCTGCCGCTTCCTTGTTTCGTTCATAAGTGACCGTATCGATCGCTCTAGCATAACCGAACCTGTCGATCATGACAACGACATCCATTTCTTCGATCTTTTTGTCTTCGTAAACGATTTCTTCCGCATCGATAATGGCAGTACGGCGTTCCCGGCCGTATTCCTTCTGATAGCTTTCCAGTTCTTTGATGATCACCTTATCCATGGATTTCGGATTCAGAAGGATATCCTTATATGTGGCGATGTTTTTCAATGTCTGTTCATGATCTTTCAAAAGTGCTTCGATCTCCAGACCGATCAGCTTATACAGACGCATCTCGAGGATCGCCGTTGCCTGTCGTTCCGTAAAGCGTAACTGTTCGGCCATTTTCTTGGAGATCCTGGATTTGAAACGGATCCCTTCGGTCTTCCCCTCCATAAGACAGGATTTGGCCATTTTCTGGTCCGTGGAACCTCTTAAGATCTCTATGATCAGATCGATCACGTCACAGGCTTTGATCAGGCCCTCCTGGATCTCTTTTTTATCCATCTCGCGATTCAGAAGTGTCCGGTATTTACGGGTATTGATCTCCTTCTGGAAATTCACGTGATGCATGATGATGCTCTTTAAGCCGAGCGTTTCCGGTCTTCCGTCAGCAACGGCCAGCATATTGACACCGAACGTATCCTCAAGCTTTGTCTTCTTTAAAAGCATGTTCTTGAGATTTTCCACGTCCGCATCTTTCTTAAGTTCCAGTACGATCCGGATGCCTTCCTTGCTGGACTGGTTGGAAATATCGATGATATCGCTTGTTTTCTTGGAATCGATCAGCGAAACGATATCAACGAGAAATTTCGAGATGTTGGCGCCGATCATGGTATACGGGATCTCCGTGATCACCAGCCGTTTCTTCCCGCCTTTGGCTTCTTCAACAACCATTTTCCCGCGGATTTTGATTTTACCGACACCTGTTTCGTAGATCTGCAGCAACTCGCTTTTGTTGGTTACGATACCGCCAGTCGGGAAATCGGGACCGGGCAGATATTTCATCAGCTCTTCCGTTGTAATGGACGGGTTCAGCATATATGCCTTGACCGCATTTACCACTTCGGCCAGATTGTGCGGCGGCATGGAAGTGACCATGCCGACGGCAATACCGTCGGATCCGTTCACCAGAAGATTCGGGAATTTGCAGGGAAGAACGGTCGGTTCCTTTTCGGTTTCATCGAAATTGGGCATGAAATCGACAACATCCTTATCCAGATCGGCAAGCATTCCCTCCTGCGCGACTTTCATCAGACGGGCTTCCGTATAACGCATGGCAGCCGCGCCGTCCCCTTCAATGGAACCGAAGTTACCGTGGCCGTCGATCAGAGCCATTCCTTTTTTAAAGTCCTGTGACATGACAACCAGCGCTTCATAGATGGAACTGTCTCCGTGCGGGTGATATTTACCCATCGTATCACCGACAATACGAGCTGATTTCCTGTACGGGCGGTCATACCGGATTCCCAGTTCATACATGTCGTAAAGCGTTCTGCGCTGTACCGGCTTCAGGCCGTCCCTGACATCCGGCAGAGCTCTGGAAATGATTACCGACATCGCATAATCGATATAGGATTTCTGCATGATATCGGAAAATTCTGTTTTAATGATCGTTTCTTCTATTGGTGGTTTTTCTTTGATCCGCTTGGCCATTGATGCTTTTCTCCAGATATTTTACTCACACGTCAAGTGCTGCTTCGTTTGCATGACGGTATATGAATTCCCTTCGTGGCGGGACTTCCGTGCCCATCAGCATTTCCGTTGTCTGGGATGCGAGTCTTGCATCCTCGATCTCAACAAGTTTCAGTCGTCTGTTTTCGGGATCCAGCGTGGTTTCCCAAAGTTGCTCCGCATCCATTTCCCCTAGTCCTTTGTATCGCTGCAGGGTGAAATCCGTATGGGTCTTACGATATTCGGATAAGGCTTTGTCATCATAAAGATATTCTTCCTCGCCCTTTTTCGGCATTGCCTTATAGAGCGGCGGCATCGCGATATATACATGCCCTTCATAGATCAGTTCCGGCATGAACCGGTAGAACAGGGTCAACAGCAGGGTGCAGATATGTGCACCGTCGACATCGGCATCGGCCATGATGATGATCTTGTTGTAACGAAGCTTTGTAATGTCAAAATCATTCCCGTAGCCTTCTGAGAACCCGCACCCGAACGCATTGATCATGGTTTTGATCTCCGCGTTGGCCAATACCTTATCGATGCTGGCTTTTTCGACGTTTAGGATCTTACCCCTGATCGGCAGGATTGCCTGATACATCCTGTTTCTGGCTGTTTTCGCACTACCGCCGGCAGAATCACCCTCAACGATAAAGATCTCACATTTAGACATGTCGTTTGACTCGCAGTTAGCCAGTTTACCGTTGGAATCAAAGGAATATTTCTGCTTTGTCAGCATGTTGGTCTTGGCTTTTTCTTCCGTTTTGCGGATCTTAGCCGCTTTTTCGGCACAGGACAGAACCGTTTTCAGTGTTTCGAGATTCCTGTCAAAGAACAGGACGACTTCATCTCCGGTGACTTTACTGACGGCTTTGGTGGCATCCTGATTGTCCAGTTTTGTTTTCGTCTGCCCCTCAAACCGTGGCGCCGGATGCTTAATGGAAACGACTGCAGTCATTCCGTTGCGGATGTCCGCGCCGGTAAAATTGGCATCCTTATCTTTCAGGATATTGAGTTCGCGGGCGTAATTATTGAGCACATTGGTAAACATGGTCTTAAAGCCCGTCAAATGGGTACCGCCTTCGGCATTGTAGATATTGTTACAGAATCCGAGTACGTTTTCATGAAATTCGTTAACGTACTGGAATGCGACTTCCACTGTGATCCCATCCGCTTCTCCGCTGAAATATACAGGCTCATGGAGGGCTTCTTTATTCCCGTTGATATCCTTTACAAAGCCGACGATCCCGTCTTCTTCATGAAATGTAATATCTTCGGCGCTTTCCGGACGTTTGTCGGAAAAATAGATTGTCAGATTCGGGTTCAGATAAGCGGTCTCATGGAGCCTGGATTTGATCTCCTCTTCTCTGAAACGTGTCTTTTCAAAGATCGTATCATCCGGCAGGAAATTGATCTTCGTACCGTGTTCTCTTGTGGTACCGATCACCGGCAATAAACCGCCCTTAAGCTCCGTGGTCGGTATTCCGCGTTCATAACTGTCTTTATAAACCTTACCGTCCAAACGGACTTCAACGGTAAGATAAGCCGAGAGGGCATTTACAACGGAAGAACCGACCCCGTGCAGGCCGCCGCTTGTCTTATAGGCACTGTCGTCAAATTTACCGCCGGCATGAAGCGTGGTGAAAACCAGTCGCTCGGCACTGACGCCTTTTGCATGCATGCCTACCGGAATGCCTCTGCCGTTATCCATTACGGTCGCAGAGCCATCCTGTTCCAAAGTTACCCAGATCTTATCGCAAAATCCGGCAAGATGTTCATCAACGGAATTGTCTACGATCTCGTAGACGAGATGGTTTAGTCCCTTTGTGGTAACACTCCCGATATACATACCGGGGCGTTTGCGCACAGCTTCCAGGCCTTCCAGCACGGTAATGCTGCTCGCATCATATGTATTCTTTGACATGTTCCCCTGATACTCCCTTTCAAACGTCTGTTCGCACTATATTATACCATAAAAACAGCAAAAAGCAAGAAAAAAGCACTAGATATTGTGCTTTTTCCTGCTTTATATTTCAAAAACAACAAGTTCTATAAGGCTGTATGAAAATCAGTCTGCCTTTCGAGCTGTTTTTTCAAAACGGCATGCTCCGGATCAGAAAGATCAGGATCTGCATCCAGAAGTTTTCCGACATCCGCTGCGGCTTGTTTCAGAATGTCAGCATCCTGGAAGATATCTGCCAGCATAAAGTTCAGATCACCACTCTGTCTTAAGCCGAACAATTCACCGGGCCCCCTTAACCGCAGATCTTCATTTGCGATAAAAAAGCCGTCATTGCTGTGATTTAACACATCCAGACGTTTCATACATGCTTCCGAGCGGTTTGCACTCATAAAAATGCAATAGGACTGGGCGTCACCTCTGCCGATCCGGCCCCGTAGCTGATGCAACTGAGACAAACCAAACCGCTCTGCGTTTTCGATGAGCATGACCGTGGCATTCGGAACATTGACGCCGACTTCCACTACGGTTGTGGACACAAGGATCTGGATATCATTCCGATAAAATGCATCCATTACTTTGTTTTTCTCACTGCTTTTCATTTTGCCGTGCAGATAATCGATCCGGATTTCGGGAGCATGTGCAAAGATCTCCCGCAGTTTTTCGGTATAACTGATCACGTTTTCGCAGTCGAGACCTTCGGATTCCTCCACAAGCGGACAGATCACATAGACCTGCCTTCCTGCACTGATCTCCTGTTCCATGAAACGGTAGGCACTTTTTCGATAATCCGTATTAACGACACAGTTTTTGATCGGCAGTCTTCTGGCCGGTACTTCATCGATCACGGAAACATCGAGATCACCGTAGAGAATGATCGCAAGTGTTCTCGGGATCGGTGTAGCCGACATAACGAGGACATGCGGTACCTGATCGTTTTTGGCGGCAAGCAGTTCCCGTTGTCTGACACCGAACCGGTGCTGCTCATCCGTGATCACAAGTGCCAACGAATGATAGATGACTTTTTCCTGAAACAGCGCATGGGTTCCGATCACGATCGAGGCCTCGTTTGATGCGATCTGCGCATAGGCCTCCTTCTTCTGTGCACTCGTCATCGATCCGGTTAAAAGAATGGCTTTTACGGGAATCTGTTCTCTGGAAATGATCCTGCAGATCTCTTCAAAATGCTGTGTGGCCAGGATCTCCGTCGGTGCCATAAAGGCAACCTGATAGCCGGAAACTGCAACCATCACGGATGAGAGGATCGCGATGATCGTTTTTCCGCTTCCGACATCGCCCTGGATCAGCCTGTTCATGGAGTGATCCTTGCCAAGATCGTTCATCACATCATCTAACACTCTTTTTTGCGCATTTGTCAGTGTATAAGGAAGATGTTCCACGATCCTGGTAACATATGCGCTCGGATAGATCGAAAAATCATTCCGGCGGCTGTTCTCATCTGCCTTTAAGAGTGAAAGCTTTAACAGAAACAGGAAAAACTCTTCATAAACCAGCTGTTTTCTTGCCCCGATCATAGCCTGCATGTCCTTGGGGAAATGCATTTGGTAGAGCGCGGCTTTACGGTCTGTTCCTTCCGGCAGTGCGGAATCGTTACCCGGTAGAAACGATACGGAATCAAAGATATTTCTGATGATCTTTATCAGGGAATGATTGGATAAGCCTTTCGTAAGTCCGTAGATCGGCTGCAGCGTATTGACGACTTCTTCAAATTGCGCAAGCGTAAAGATCAGGGGCTGCTCAACCTGGTATGCCATGCCGCTTCGAGCAATACGCGCACGGAAAACATATTCTTCTCCCGCCTTCAGGCTCTTTGTTAGATACGGCATATGAAACCATACGGCTCTTACCTCCGTACCGTTATTAGACAGAACGGCGGTTACAATCTGCATTCTTCCTGCCCGCTTTAACAAAGGATGCTTGACGACTCTTGCCTTGAAGAATACGATTTTTTCAACGGTTTCTTCTGTTAATTGCACCGGTTCGTCATAGTGCATATAATCCCTTGGAAAATAGTATAAAAAATCCTCGGCCTCAAAGAGGCCGAGTTTTTCATACAGTTTTACGGTTTTGGGTCCAACACCCTTCAGATCGATCGTAGGAGTATGCAGATTCATCTTTTATTCTACACTGATCACATAATAGTAGATCGGTTGTCCGCCGGAGTGCATTTCCACATCGCAATCCGGGAAAGCGTTTTCCACTTCATTCATGAAATCACCGGCAATCTCTTCATCAACTTCTTCTCCGTAATAGATACAGATCAGTTCGGATTCGTCATCCACCATACGGGTCAGCATTTCCATTGCGGTTTTTTCGACATCCGTTCCTACGGAAAGGATCTCATGGTCACCGATCCCCATGATGTTGCCCTGTTTGATCTCCAGATCGTTGATCACGGTATCTCTGACGGCGTAAGTGACCTGTCCTGTTTTGACTTTTTTGATCTCTTCGTTGATGATCGCCTCATTCTCTTCCACACTCTTATCACCCATAAAATTGATCAGAGCGGTAATACCTTGCGGAACCGTTTTGGTCGGGATCACGATGACATGTTTATCCTCGACAAGATACTGTGCCTGGTTCGCGGCAAGAATGATGTTTTTATTGTTCGGCAGGATAAAGACGTTCTTTGCGTTGACATGTTCGATCGCAGTGACCATGTCTTCCGTACTCGGATTCATGGTCTGACCGCCTGCGATCAGATAATCCACACCGAGCCCGGTAAAGATCTCATCCATTCCTTCACCGATCGATACGGCGATAAAGCCGATCTCTTTAGGCGGTTCATCAAATGTAATCTTTTCATCCTGCACATTTTGTGACGGCTCTTCCGGCTGTACATCGACCGGATCGTCCAAAACCTCTTCCTGTGCCTGACTGTTTTCCTTTTCAGACATCTTAAAAAGCTTTTCCTGGTGCTCTTCACGCATGTTATCGATCTTCATGTTCGTCAGAGAGCCGAACGTTAAAGCCTTCTGGATCGCAAGTCCCGGATCGTTCGTATGTACATGGACTTTTACAACATCTTCGTCCGCAACACAAACGATGGAATCACCGATCGATTCCAGGTATTTCTTGAAATCCTGCTCGTTCTTGGCATTAAATACCTTGTCAAGCATGATGATGAATTCCGTACAATAGCCGAATTTGATATCCATGGCCGCCTGGGCCTGATAGGAATCGGACTTTGCAGCTTTTCCGGGTTCTTCGCTGATCGTAAGATCCACTTCTTTTCCCTGGAAAGCAGCATATCCGCCTTTCAGAACTTCTAAAAGACCCTGCCCGCCGGAATCGACAACACCTGCCTGTTTCAGTACGGGAAGCAGGTCCGGTGTTTTTTTCAGCATATCTTCCGCAGCCTGAATGACTTTGGATAAGTATTCATCCAGGTCATCGGTCGTAGATACGATCTCCAGGCCTTTATCCGCTGCCGCCTTTGAAACGGTCAGGATCGTTCCCTCTTTCGGCTTCATAACGGCTTTATATGCCGTTTCCACTGCCTTTTGCATGGCATTGGTCAAAATCGCGGTATCCAGTTCCTCGTATTCCCGGATCACTTTAGTAAATCCGCGCAGAAGCTGTGATAAAATGACACCGGAATTACCTCTTGCCCCACGCAGCGAACCGGATGAGATCGCTTTGGCAAGTGTCGTCATGTTCACATCTTCGAGTGCGGAAACTTCTTTGGCTGCCGACATGATCGTCATGGTCATATTGGTCCCGGTATCACCGTCCGGTACCGGAAAAACATTTAATTCATTAATGTATTCTTTCTGTGCCTCCAAAGCCTTGGCACCGGAAAGAAACATTTTCGCCATCATCTCGGCATTGATCTTATTCGTCACCAATGTTCTATCCTCCACATTATGCGAAAAGTTCGTGTCAGTCTATGACACGGACACCTTCCACATAAATATTGATCTTATCGATCTCAAGTCCGGTCAGTTCTTCGACTTTGTATTTCACATTACTGATCAGATTGTCGGCAACAGCCTGAATGCTGACACCGTAAGATACAATGACATGAAAATCAAGCGTCAGGCGGTTGTTTTTGATCGTAACATTAATGCCTCTGGTAATACTGTCCTTCATCAGGAGTTTTACGATCCCGTCTTTGACATTTACCGAAGCCATTCCGACAATACCGAAGCACTCAACGGCAACACTCCCTGCATATTGCGCGATCGCTTCCGCATCAATGGATATTGCGCCAACCTGTGTATAAACACGTCCCTTCATTGACATACCTCCATTTCCCCTTTGTGATTAATGCTATCCTATAATTTACAATAACCCCGTCAAAAAGTAAACCTTAACCGATGAAATTTTATGTTTTTTACGAATTTTCTCTTGCAATGCATAAAATCTTTTGTTAAAATACTCATGTTGCTCATTACAAAGGAGGAAAAAGATATGGCAAAATGTGATATCTGCGGAAAAGGCGTTCATTTTGGTAACAATGTGAGCCATTCTCATAGAAGATCTAACAGAATGTTCCACGCGAATGTGAAACGTGTAAAATGCAAAGTGAACGGAGTACCCAGAAGACTGCACGTCTGCACGCAGTGCTTAAAAAGCAATGCCGTTGAGCGTGCCTGATCTGCGATAAGAACAAAATAAAAACGCATCTGCCATACGGCGGATGCGTTTTTTATGTCTTTCATTAATCTTCCGCGTCTTCCGGAAAGGCAGCATGTACGATCTCATCATCATCGGGACCGTTTTCCCCTGCTTTCTTTGCCGCAAAATGATTTACCAGATCCGGAACCATATCCAGGATCTTGGTCACGGAATCCTGATTCTTGATATTGACAAGTCTTGTGGTACCGTTTGCGATCACCAGAACCGCAGAAGGTGCCATTTTTCCGGTCAGACCGCCGGCACCGTTATCCTTTTTTTCTCCGCGGAATTCTCCGGCACCGACTCCAAAGGACACATCCACAAAAGGAACGATGATCGTATCCCCGATCTTTGTTGCCTCACCCACAACGGTTTTGGCACTCAGGAAACCATCCATTCCTTTCAAAAGAGATTCCACAACCTCATTAAAGCGTCTCTCTCCCATTGTTATGCCTCCTTTTTCAGACTTCTGATCAATCTCTTCAGATCTTTGTTAAAGTATAATTTCCAACCGACGATCAACAGTGTGATCAAAAAAACATGTCCTTTGACCAGCGCATCCCCTTCCACAAGCTGTTCATCATAAAGCGGTTCCACGTGCAGATGTTTCCCCGTCCAGGGATAGAGGATGGATAAGATCACAAGGATACGACCGGTCGTTGCGGGATCATCAAAACCAAACCGTGCATTTGCCGTCCATTTTCTCGGCCTGATCGCTCTTAAGGCTTTCATGACCTGATCCAGTGCCGCACTTAAGATCTCCCTGTTACGATAATTATCGATCAGTGCATAATACCGGTCAAACTGTCCCTTCATCGATTTGATCTTATTCAGGAAAGCCGATACTTTGTCTTGGAAGTTGGTGATCAGGTCTGCGATCTTTTGTACATATTCTTTCAGTTTGGCAAAGAATCCCGCATCCTCTGTATCGCTTTGTGCTTGTTCCGTGAACGGATCCTTATCTGTATCCGTCTCGGGTTGTTCATCATCAAAACCTTCTAGCGTAAATTCCGACTCTTCCGGCAGCCTATCAAGCGGCTTCTCCTCTTTGGGCTTCCTGCTTTTCTTCGGCTTTTTCTGCTTTTTGGATCGTTCTTTCTTCTTCCGGTTTAACAGGTCAAAGCCAAGGATCCTGAAATGCTTTGTGAATCCGTCATCGCCATATGCTGCCTTAAGCGATATAAGATGCAAGAGCCAGGTGACTTTTCCGTTCAGTATACATTTTTCATGATAAGAAGCGTCCGCACGGTAACGGATCGGCACAAACAGGACCAGAAGAATGACCAGAAGAACAAATCCTATGATAGATAGCAATGTGATCCCGATAATCTTCAAGATCAGCAACAAAACACTCACTTATTTCTCTCCTGCCCAGCGAGCCTGTCTGTCAATTCGGAGCGGATACCGCTGTATGTATTGTATACCCGGTAGTATTCCTCATAAATCCTTTGTACAAGCGCAAATGCGGCTTCTTTGCTTTCGGCCACACCGATCACGTCATAATCACGATGCCGCAGGGCACGTTGTTTGAACAACGGGATCGGAATGATGTCAAATACATCCTGTGTATTGGAAGCGATCGTGATGATATATAACCCGAACGCACCCGATCCCAGACGAAAGGAGCGCTTGACGGTATCGATCTTTCCGGCCGTTTTATCGGTTGTGTACAAAGGATCAAGATATCGAATCATGTATTCTCCGAAATGGGGCTATCGACTCTCGACAGCCCCATTTCCCATTTGATCATATTTGTGATATTCCCAGAGACCTCTTCTTTTCATGTCCTGGTATTCCGCATAGGCACGTTCCAGAATCTGCCTTTCATTGGAAAACTTGAGTAAATGAAAAGCTTCATGATATTTGTAATATCCGGAATCCACAAAATACTCTTCACGTTGTGGCTTACTGTAATAATTCTCGCCCCGCATCAGATACCAGTGAACTTCTTTCTCCACGGTATCTTCCGGAACGGAAAAGGAATAATGGCTTTTCCCGACATATTTGACAATAGAAGCCCTTGCGCCGGTTTCTTCCCGCACCTCTCTGAGGGCGGTATCTTCATATTCCTCGCCTTCTTCTACAGTTCCCTTCGGCAATACCCAACCTTCGTATTTGTTACGAAAGTTCTTGTAAAGCAGCAAAATCTTGCCTCGAAATATAACCACACCGCCACAGCTCGTTGCTTCAATCATTGCAATGCCTCCTGTATGGTGTGTTATAGTAGACTATAACTGTTAGTCAGTATAACATTATTTGGATATGCCGTCAAACTTATCAGGGCATCTGATTCTTCCCGAAATATGCGTCAAAAACGTTCTTGGCGATCGGTACGGCAGCTTCTCCGCCGCTTCCGCCGCCTTCCACGATGACCGTCACTGCGATTTCCGGCTCGTCAACCCCCGCAAACCCCGTAAACCATGCATGGCTTTTCGTTTTATCAACGGAGTATTCTGCGGATCCGGTCTTGCCCGATGCCGTATATCCATACGTATCCCTGACTCTGGTACCGGTGCCGGAAAGAACGACTTCCCGCATCAATTCCTGCATTTTCTCAGCATAAAAGGTATCGATCAGCCTGCCGTATGCCTCCGGTTTTGTTTTGGTCAGCCTATCGTCATAAGCCGTGTAGATCCCTTTGATCACATAGGGCGTCATCAGAACCCCGTCATTTGCGATCGCAGAAGTGATCAGGTTCATATGAAACGGCGTGATCTGTGTTTTCCCTTGTCCGATCGCCACCTGCATGACTTCGGCAGTCTGCGACGATGGACGAAGCGGGATCTGACTCTGTTTATACGAATAGGGAGACGGGATCTTCGTCTGAAACAGCAGATCGGAACAGGTCGCAATGAATTTTCGCTTATTCAGGCCTGTGGAAATATTGGCAAAACTGGAATTACAGGATTTTGCAAATGATGTCACAAAATCCACGTGACCGTGCCGCATCCCGTGATAACAGTTAATGACGCTTCCGTCATAAGAAAAGGATCCGTTGCAGTCAAAATCATAAAGATCCGTATTCCGGTTTTCTTTCATATATTCAAGTGCCGTAACGATCTTAAAAGTGGAGCCCGGCGGATATAATCCCTGTGTGGCACGGTTCAGTAATGCAGATCTGTCCGTATCGGCATTGATCTCCTCCCATCCTGTTGCAATATCATTCGGATCAAAATCAGGTTTGGAGATCAATGACAGGATCTCACCGGTTTGTACATTGCTGACGATCACGGCTCCTCTTTTATCTCCCAGTGATACATCGGCAACCTGCTGAATATACAGATCCAGGGTTGTCACGACTTTGTTTCCGGGATTTTTGATTCCTTCAAGATTATTCCTGATCCGTTCTCCGATATAAATATCACTGGTCAGCAGATTGAAATTAGTCATGTTTTCAACACCGCTTTTTCCATGCGTGGAAAAACCGACGGCATGTGCAAAAAGGTCACCGTAGGGATAATAACGGGTTTCATTTCCGGAACCATCCGTTATGGTCGTTGCAAGAACATCCAGATCCCTGCTTAATATGTCTCCGCGAACAACTTTTCTTGCAAAAAGGTCCTGCCGTTTGTTATAAGGATTATTGATCAGATCCGGTGCCTGGAATTGAGTGTAATAAAACAGATACCCGATCAGACAGAGGAATACGCCCAGGAACGTATAAGCGATCAGAAGGCATTCCCTGTTCTTATCCCGGATATGTGAACGATCATGCTCTCTGTCATGCTCTCTGGCTTCGACATACATGCCCTGGATCAAAGAAAAGACAAACAAAGATACCATCAGGGAACTCCCGCCGTAGCTGATGAGCGGCAGGGTCACACCGGTGAGCGGAATGAATTTAGTAACACCGCCGATCGTCAGAAAAACCTGGAATCCGTACATCACACTTAGTCCGACGGCCATGAGTTTATAGAACGGATCATGGAAACGCATCGCAATGTTCAAAAACATCAGCAGGCAGCTCAGACAGATCAAAATGATACAAATACCGAAGACCACGCCGAATTCTTCACAGATTGCAGCAAACACAAAGTCCGTATCCACGACCGGGATCGTTTTGGGGGCACCCTGTGCGATCCCCATGCCAAAGAACCCGCCGGTACCGATCGCAAACAGAGATTGGGAAACCTGGTATCCTGCTGTTTCGATCGTAGCAATGGGATCCTTCCATGCGATGACCCTTGTCCGGACATGTGCAAAAAGCAGATACCCGATCACGGAAGATACGGCACCGGCAACGAAACCCAGCAGGAAATAATAGAGTTTTTTACTGGCCACATACAGCATGGCAAAATATACGACAAAATAAAGGACTGCGGAACCGAGATCTTTGGACAGGACCAGAATGATCACATGCGCTCCCGCAATGGCGGCAGAGATCATCACCTGCTTCAACTCCGTTGACTGGTATAACAGACCGGCGATCGCAAAGGCGTAGGTGATCTTTACGAATTCAGACGGTTGAAAAGTGATCCCGAAGACCGACACATACAGTTTTGCCCCGTTGATCACGGAGGAAAACAATAAGACGACGGAAAGCGACAGGATCCCGGCCGCAGAAAAGAACCACGCCATTTTATCGAAGATTTTTACTTTTTTGAAAAAATACGGGATCAGTAATCCGATCGTTAGCGTCAGTGTGGCAATGGAAAATTGCCTGAGTGCTTTTTCGTGAGACAGTCTGGTCAGAATGATAAATCCGATCGACAGGAGCATGCACATGTTGTTTAAGATCAGCCTGTTGGAATGCGGATACAGTTTCCGGTAAAGAATGATGACCAGGATCATGATGATCATCTGCAGCCCGAAAAACACAAGGATGCTGAAATCCTGTACTGTTAAAAGCAAGGCCAGATAGGAAACCGTCTGCAGCATGAACATCCAGATGTTCTGTCGAAGATAAACAAACCTCCGCTTCTCCTCACTTCCGTAACGGAATACGCTGAAGCATTCGAAGGTATATGCCAGCATAAAAATGATGATCAGATATTTGGATATTTCGATGATCATGGTTTCCATGGATTATTCGACGCCTCTTTGCATATGACCTCTGGTATAGGCATAATCCGGTTGAAAAGGGATGCCGTCAAACAGGGCTTTTGAAAAGTCACTGATCATTTTACCGATCATACTACCTTCTTCCGTTGTAAAGATCATCCGTACGGAATAAGGATGCAATTTCCGGATCAGATCCGTATCCGCATGCAGGGATAACGGAACACTGTTATAAAGAATGCTGTAGCATTCACTGCAGACGCTTTGATGGGGAAAGACTACGTTATATCTGTCTTTTATCTCGCATAACCTGCCGGAATGATCACATTTTCCAAGTGTTTTTTGAAGACACTGAGCACTGATCATGAGCGGCAGCCTTCCGTAGACGATCAAATCTTCCGAAGATGCATTGCGAATTCTAAGTTCCTTTTGATTTAATTCCACGGGAACGGTAGTAATGCTGATGCCTGCATCATTAAGCTGATACCTAGCATACCGGTTGAACGCATAAAGATGAAGATCCGCAAGGATCTCGCCGGTATATGCGATCTGCTTTAAATAGTACAGGCTCTCATAATTACGGATCATGACGCCGGCAACTTCATTACCGGAAAGAAGCTCCGTTATTAAATGCGCATGACGTTGAAAATACCGGTCCCTGCAAATATAAGGAAAGATGACAAAAAGCTTTAGCGGAGTGGTCTTGATCCTCTCCCTGTAAGCCTTTAAAACGGCATCCGATGAGAATAATTCTACCGGAACAGACAGGATCTGCACGTTTGGATCATGGATCAGGGCATCTGCCTGTTCCATCGTCAAT
>JAEEGL016757503.1_pt1 | contig 15437 bp, 3 predicted proteins | sample 9134231 | NCBI WGS metagenome assembly JAEEGL01 (sample SAMN16246548, study PRJNA631951) | gut metagenome | biome: gut microbiome; feature: rumen; material: fiber-attached | host: Bos | place: Iran: Karaj | collected 2018-10 | reverse complement strand
TTGGTAAGGGGCTGATACTGGTGATAGCATCCGCCGTCGGGGAACTGGGTGGAAGCGATATCTATGATACGCTCCTTAGCACGGTCGGGTATCTGGTGAACGAAGCCCAGGACATCCTGGTTGGAATCACGGAAGCCCATGCCGCGGCCGATACCGGACTCGAAATAGGAAGCGGAACGTGAAAGGTTAAATGTAACCATGCACTGATACTGGTTCCAGATGTTGACCATACGGTTAACCTTATCATCGGGAGTATCAACGCTTAAGATGCCAAGCAGCTTATCCCAGTAGCCGCGCAGTTCCTTCATGCCTTCTGCGAACTTTTCGGGAGTAGCATACTTATCGATCATAGCCTTAGCCTTGACCTTGTTGATGGTCTTGCCGTCTGCTTCGAACTTCTGGTCTGCGGGCATCTCTACATAACCAAGTACGAATACAAGAGTCTTGCTCTCGCCGGGCTTAAGGGTGATCTTCTTATAATGGGAAGCGATGGGAGCCCAGCCGTCTGCAAAGGAATCGTTAGCCTTGTCAGCAACAACTGCCTGGGGATCGCCAAAGCCGTTGTAAAGACCGATGAAAGAATCACGGTCGGTATCATATCCGTCGATGGTATCGTTTACGGAATAGAATGCGTAATGATCGCGGCGGTCTCTGTACTCGGTCTTGTGATAGATGACTGATCCGTCAACCTCTACACGGCCGGTAGAGAAGTTACGCTGGAAGTTATTGGAGTCATCCTGAGCATCCCACAGACACCATTCTGCGAAAGAGAAGAGTGAGAAGGACTTTTCGGATGAGCCTTCATTGGTAAGTACTACCTGCTGAACTTCACCGTCAAAATCCTGGGGAACGAAGAAGGTAACTTCTGCCTTTAAGTCATTCTTCTTACCCTTTATGATGGTATAGCCCATACCGTGGCGGCATTCGTATTCATCAAGTTCTGTCTTAACGGGTGACCAGCCGGGATTCCAGATGGTGCCGTTTTCATTGATATAGAAATAACGTCCGCCCATATCGATGGGAACATTGTTGTAACGATAACGTGTGATCCTGCGCAGACGTGCATCCTTATAGAATGAATAACCGCCTGCTGTGTTTGAGATCAGCGAAAAGAACCCCTGGGTTCCCAGGTAGTTGATCCAGGGATACGGTGTCCTGGGAGTTGTGATGACGTATTCTCTGTTGGCATCATCAAAGTAACCGAATTTCATACCTTACTCTCCTTTATATTATAATGTGAGGCCGATTTGGCCCGTTCATACGATTATACAAAAAAAACAGGTAAAAGGGAAGAAGATTTTTAAAAGTCTGACAGGGTTTTTTTGAAAGTTTGACGGGGTTTTTGGCAGGCCTGCTGGGTTGTGGAAACCTGCCGGTTTTGCTAGTATGAAAATTACCTACTTTTGGCGGTATCGGATAAGGAAATCTTATTCTATAATCAGCGCCAGATAACCGATATGAAAGGAGTGCGTATGAAAAAGAGAAGACTGGCTGAAAGGATCACGGCTCTGCTGCTGACATTCCTGCTGGTGATGGGAGAATTTGCGGGGACCGGACTTACGGTAAGGGCGGCTGATCCCGAAACATCCGATGAGGAAGATGAAGGCGGCGGGGAATATAATCCCGGCGGCAAGCCCAATGTGATATGGGTAAAAACCGCTAAGGGAGATAAGAACCTGGTTACCGAAGGAAGCGTTAAGGAAGGCGATGGAGAACTTATCTACAATTCATCTTCCTGCACGCTTACCATGAAAAACTTTAATATTACGCGCTGTTATGTTAAGAGCGGAACGGAAGCATACGGTCTGTATTGCGACGGAAAGCTTAATATTGTGGTTGAAGGTGATTGCAAGGTGAGCGCAACAGCGCCTTCCGATGCCACGGTGATAGACGGTATTCATGTGGATCAGGAGCTGAGCATCAAAAGCGGTACTACGTCGCCCTTAAGTTCACTGACCGTATCTGTGGGTGGAAGTTCCAGGGGAACATCTACAGGTATTTTCGGTGGTTATGGCATCACGATAGGAAACGGCGCAGCCGGAACCATATCCGTATATGCAACAGCTTCTACCTCGGCACAGGACAGCTACGGTGTCCGTGCCGGCCGCGGTATAACCATGGCTTCGGGTACCCTTAAGGCTACCGGAGGTAAGGTCACCGGCAACAGCCACAGCAGCTACGGTATCCTTTCCAAAGACGGAACCTTCAGCGTAAGCGGTTCCGCTTCGATAACTGCTAACGGCGGAGCAGTAGGAACTTCTACTGCAAAGAGCTATGGTCTTTATCATGCAGGTGACCTGAAGGTAAGCGGCGGAACCCTTTCGCTTGGAACTGCTGCAGTTTCGGGAGATCTTTATACGGAAAGCTGCGCACTCTATATAACAAAATCCATGACTATCAGCGGTGGTACGGTAAATGCTGTTGCCGGAACTGCGAGCAGTAAAGCTACAAGCCATGGCGTTAACAGCACAGGAAAGTTAACGATAAGCGGTGGTACGCTTAAGGCAGTCAGCGGCAAGGCAGGAGGCACATACAGTATAGCGGTTGATGCGGGAACTTTTGCCATGAGCGGCGGTACACTGAACGCAACTGCCGGTGGGGCCGGTTCCGAGAGCTACGGTCTTCGCCTTACGGATAAGCAGGAGAGGGAAACAAAGATAACAAACGGTACTATCACGGCTAAGGCAGGAAGCGCCAATACCAGCTATGGTATCAAGGTAAACACTTATTTCACACTGACCGGCGGAAAATGCACGGCTGTGGGCTACAGTGAAGCCATAAGCGCGGCAAAACCCAATTCCAGTACCAAGGAAGTAACTATCAAGGCCCCCGTATATGAGGGAGGAGTATATACAGACGGAAGTTCGCTGACAATACTCGATTACTATATGTACGGCTGGAAATATGCGATCCTGGATGCGACCCGTGCAGTGGTCCTGATCAATGACTGGACCTGGGGAGATGCAGCCAACTCACCGTCAGTTATGAATCTTGACCGTTACGGTGACGGGAAAGTTACGGCAAGCTTTGCATATAAGACAAAGACTGCAGCAGACAGTGCCTATTCGTCAACGGTACCTTCGGCAGTGGGCGAATATACTGTAAAAGCAAGTTTATCAAACGGTATCAGTGCTGAAAAGAACTTTAAGATAAAGCAGAGGGATCTGTCTTCTGTAACGGCAACTGTAAAAGCAGGTACTTACAGCGGTAATTCCCAGAATGCCGTATTTACGCTGACCTATAAAGATAAGACTCTTAAAGAAGGAACGGATTATAAAGTTACTGAAGGAAAGTCGGCTACCGATGTCGGCAACGTTTCTGCCAAGCTAAGCGGAATGGGTAACTTTACCGGAACTAAGACCTTAAAATGGAGCCTTACAAAGGCAACGCCCGATGCTTCTTATTATGCGATAGACGGAAACAATCTGCCTGTTGCAATTAAACGCGACTATAACGGAAAGGCCCAGAGTGTAAATAATCCTGTACTCAGGACACCGTATACCGGCGGCGGATCGGTCAGGATAATATACGAAAAGGATTCCAAGCAGACTGACCAGGCGCCTGTAGAGGTGGGCACTTACAAACTGATCATGCAGGTTGGGACAGGTTCAAACTTTACCGCAGCTGTGGATGATATTTACGCCGGAACCCTGGAGATCAGAAAGGCTGCGAATCCCATGAGCGTACGCGATACCAAGGCTATGGCAGGCCGTACGCTGGATCTGGCCACGGCAGTTTCGGGCGCGATAGGAGAGCTGAGTTTTGCCATAAGCGGTACTGACAGAGGCTGCAGTATAAGCGGCAGCACACTGACTGCAGGTACACAGACCGGGGAGATCACCATAAGTGTAACGGCTGCCGGTAATGATAATTATAAAGAGGCAACCAAGACCTTTAAGGTGAATATAAAGGAAATGACACTGGTAACGCTTGACGTGACCATGCCTTCGATCACCTACGGAGATACACTTGATGGCCCGAAATACGCTTCCCAGACGGGTATGAGCAATCTTCAGATACATTATACGGGTATCGATGTATACGGAGCGGAATATGATGAAGACGTAAAACCTTCCAATGCGGGAAACTATGTGGTAAGCGTAGAGTTTGAGGCGGGTGAGACCGTATACAGCGGCAGTGCTGAGTTTTCTATTGCAAGAAAAGAGTTAACCATCGCAAGTGTAGATGCCTATGATAAAACATACAATGCAGATATCAATGCAGAGCTTGACTGGAGTTCGGTTGTACTGAACGGAGTCCTGGATCAGGATAAAGATTCTCTGGGCTGCTTTGTCATGGGTGAATTTTCGGATCCTGCAGTGGGGAACGATAAGCCCATTACTATTACTGATGTGGCTCTTGAGAGCGGTATGCAGGAGATATCGGAAAACTATTATATCGATGAGGCTGCATGGCCTAAGAATATAAAAGGAAATATCCTGCCTCTCCAGGTAAAGGTAATTGCTCTGGATCAGACCGTGGAAGCAGGAAAGCCTGTGGCTTCTATGCTGGATCTGGTGGAAATGGAGACGGTGAATGCATATGAATTCATCCCTTCAGGCCACGAACTTAGCGCCATCACGATAGAAGGAGATTTTGATAATAACAAGACGATCGCTTCCGGGGCAAAGGTTAAGGATGCCGATGGAGCAGATGTAACCTCTAACTATGCATTTGAGTATGCGGACGGTAAGCTGACTGTTACACCAAGAAACATTGAAGCTGCGCTGGTGGAAGTGGATGGAAGCTTTACTTTTAACGGTGATCAGATAAAGCCTGCCGCTTCAGCAGTTAAGGTTACGCTGGATGGAGAAGTGCTGCAGAGCGGAACCGATTACAGCATATCTTCTTACAGCGAAAATGTTCATGCAGGTACGGCCAAAGTGGTCGTAAGCGGTAAGGGAGCGTATACGGGAGAAGCTTCAGGAAGCTTTACCATAGGAGCTAAGGAATTATCCGCGCCTGAGATCACGGTATCTACAGCTATCTGGGACGGAAGCGCGCAGGAACCCAATGTACAGGTATTTGATCCCGAAACGGGAGTTGTCAGTCCCATGGAATATAACCTGCTGTATACGAATAATGTTAAAGTGGGTAATAACACGGCGACGGTGACGATCACCGATCGTGAAGGCGGCGATTATATCGTAAGCGGAAGTGCTGCTTTCAGCATACAGAAAGCAGCAATGCGTACCCTGGAAACTATCAACCGTAATATCAGCAAGGATGATAAGTCGCCCCGCATCTCAATTGCGTCCATGCTTCCGGCAGATGCAGGAGCCGCTACAGGATATGACCTGTGGGAAGAAGCTATCTGCAACGGTGTGGTACTGAATGATTACCTTGTGAATAAAAAGGGAGAGATCGAGCTCGAGATCCGATCCGGCGTAGCCAGTGACTGGGTAATGGTATCCTGCTGGATAAAGGGTGAGAACTATGACGTGACATTCTGGGTAAAACTTACGCTTACCAGTTTGAAGACACCTGAATACACGGCACCTGCGGCAGCAGCATTAAGTTATACCGGGTCGGCACAGAAACTCCTTGTTCCGGGAACTGTAACAAAAGGCGGAAAGTTCGAATACAGCGAGGATATGAATGACTGGAGTGAGGAAATCCCCGAAGGAACGGAAGCCGGCGAATATACGGTTTACTACAGGCTTACATCTACATCCGAATACAACGGAGTGGAGGCTACTCCCATTTATGTGCGTATCCGTAACGCTGCTTACAGGCTTACAGTTGAGAACGGTGAAGGCAGCGGTGAATACGAGGAAGGTGAGCGTGTGACCATCAGTGCATCTGCCGCACCCGCCGGGCAGGTCTTTGACAAATGGACCAGTGAGGATACGGTCGTCTTTGAGGATGAAGGGGCATCAACTACCAGCCTTACAATGCCAAAAAAGGCGGTGAAGGTAAGCGCTACGTATAAAAAAGATGAGAAGCCCCAGGCAGTCTTAAAGAAAGCGCCGGTGGCAAAGGATCTAAAGTATAACTGGAATCCCCAGGTGCTTGTGACTGCAGGTTCAGCCGACGGAGGAGATCTGTATTATGCTGTAGGAAAGAGTACAAAGAAGGCGCCTGCCGAAAGCAGTTTCAGCAAGACCCTTCCTTACGGACAGGATCCCGGATACTATTATGTATGGTATTATGTTAAAGGAGATTCTTCACATTCAAGTACTGCTCCCGATTGTGTCACCGCCGTTATAAGGGATAAGAACGGAGAGCTGCCGGATCCTTCCGGAGAGGAGGTGATCAGCGATTCACCGCTGAATCCTACTGTGTTCGTGGACAGCTTTACAATGGAACTTCATCTTGTGAAGGGACAGAAGGGATCGATAGACAAGAGCCTCTGGAAGAGCAGCAAGGACTGCGGATTTAAGAGCAGCGGCAAGCAGCTTTCCGTTTCGAAGAAGGGCGTTATAGTTGCGAAGAAAGCTACTTCCGCAGGAGAGTATGTATTCCTTACCAGCAATTCAAGCGGCAAGAGCGTAAAGATAAGCATAGCCCAGCCGGCATTCGGCAAAAAGAATCTTACATTGGAGGCCGGAGAGAGCAGTAATGCAGGCTTTTCTACGGGAGACAGTGAGCTGGGAGTATATTATTACTCTCCGTCACCGGATATAGCCAAGATCGATCAGAGCGGAAATATCACTGCGGTGGGTAAAGGCAGTGTAGTCATTACCGCATATGTAAACGGTAAGGCATACAATCTCAAGGTTAAGGTAAATGAGAAGAGCGCTGCAGCTCATAAGACCATGCACCTTATAGAAGGAAGCAAAAAGACCCTTAAGCTTAAAGGCGTTAAGAAGGTGGAATGGCAGAGCAGCAATTCTTCGGTGGTTACAGTACTGAATGCAAAGAAGGGCAAGATAGAAGCTAAGGGAACCGGTAAAGCGGAACTTACCGCAGTATCGGGAACTGCGACTTACCGTATAAGCGTAACGGTAGAGGATCCTTCGGTTAATGTAACGGGAATAAGCCGGAACGGAAAGAAGGGATACAATTATACGGCAGAAATGACGGCCAATACCGAAATTAAGCTGAGTTTTGAATCCTTGAATATTGCAGAACATCCGGTTATCTTTAAGAGCAGCAAACCTGCAGTAGCTTATGTTGACGAGAACGGAAGCATAATAGCTCTGTCACAAGGCAAGACCAAGCTTTCGGCCAGGATCGACGGAAAGACGGTTACGATAAGCCTGAAGGTAAAATAGGGGGAGTTAATATATTGTTTGATGGAAAGAGGTGTCGTACCGGGCGTTGCGGCACCTCTTTTTGTCAGCTTGCGCAAGCGGTTGATTTGTTGTAGAATATATGCTGTAGTATTGTTTTTTTTCATACCAATAATAATAGGAGGGGATCATGAAAAAACTACAAAAGTTACTGGCAATGATGCTGACGGTAATAATGTGTGTCGGCACGATAGGCGATGCCGGCTTCAAGGTGTTTGCGGTAGATGATGCGGGGGAGGATGCTGTATCCGAAGCCCTGACAGAAGAGCCCACGGATGGGGAGGAAGAGGCAACTCCCGGAGAAGATGCTGTATCCGGGGATGCTGTTTCGGAAAACGGAACGGGAGAGGATGCACTTCCCGAAGAGGGAGAAACATCCGGAGAAGGCGATGAAGAAGCGCCTGAAGAGACTGACACCGAAGATCCTACGCTATATAAAATCTGGGTCGGCGGTGTTCAGGTTACCAGCACTAATATGAATGATATCGGTGGTGCGCTTGGTACTGATTACAAAGTATCTTATAATCCCTATATTAACACACTTACCTTTCAGAATGTATCCGGATTTACAGGAGAATATAATAATTCAGCCATATATGCTGAGCAGTCCATTACTATAAAGGGTGATATTTACGCGTATAATCCGGCGCAATACGGTATCCTTGTAAAAGGCAGCACGAGTAATCTTACGATAGATGGAGATGTAACTATTGTCGGCTGCAGTAAAGTTGCGATATACTCATACGGCAATATTACCGTTACGAAAAATGCTTCTGTTATCGCCGGAGGAAATACTGACGGAATATATACATCCGGCAGCCTGACTACTGAAGGAACTATTTCTGCAGCAAGCACGAAATATGCTATTAAAGCGATAGATGGTGTCACGATAAACGGTGGAGTGGTCACTGCTCAAAAGACCGGCACTGAATATGGTACAGCAATAGATGCCGGATATGGTGATCTGGTAGTAAATGATGGTAAAGTAACAGCCACGATAAGCGCGGACCAGAAAGGCGGACATCCGGTATGGACCTATCATGATATAAAGATTGACAGGAATAAGCTTTATATCAGCACTCCGGCTGAAGCAACAATATTTAAGGGCTCTTTTTCAACCATTTATGACAAAAACGGTGATGAGGTAACGAAAGTAGTTATTGAAGAGGATAAGTCTGAAAAATATCCCTTATATGTAGGCGGTGTCAGGGTAAGCAAAAACTGGGCTTATGATCTGGGCGGATTAACAGGCGGATCAGCCAAGTATGATCCTGCCAAGAAAACACTTACCCTGAAAGATGTTACCGGGTTTGAAGGCGCGAATGTCAATGCCTGGATCTGGAGCGATGATGATCTTACAATAAAGGGAAATGCTGCGCTTGAAGGTGAGGCAAAAGCCAACGGTAAGGACATAACGAATTTTATATGGAATAAGGGGGAGAATCATAAGCTGACCCTGGACTGTGATCTGGATATTTCACAATTGACCTCTTATCCTTATGCAGCTATAGTCGTTAATGGAAATCTTGATATAAAAAGCGGAATTATTAATGTACAGGGACGGAATTCTGTTTTGTCTGTTGGGGGCGACATGAATATTACCGATTGCTCTGTTACCGCTATAAGCCCGGGCTACGGAATGTCAGTTGGAGGAAAGCTGACGATAGACAATGCTGATGTTTACGCCCGTACGACAGGGGTGACATCGCAGAATTGTGGGGGCATCGGCGCAGCGGATATCGAGATAAAATCCGGCTCGGTTACGGCTGTGGGCAGCGAGGCGGATAACAGTCCTGCTATCAAGATAACAAGTACTACAGGTAAGATCGCTTTTGATCCGGATAAAGTATACATAGCTAAACCTGAAGAAGGTAAAGTTCAGGGGCAGACTATAGTCGACAAGAGCGGAAACACGGCATATATGGTTACCTTCAAGTCCTTTGAAACCTATGATGTATGGGTGGGAAATACTCAGGTGACCGGCGGTAATGCTGATGATGTGCTTGGAAACGGAAAGGTAAGCTATTCCCACGGCACCAAGACTCTTACTTTGAACGGTCTTAAGAGTTCAGATATAGGTTCTACATATGAGGCAAGCAGCAGTACAAAAGCATATATTTATACGGAACAGGATCTTACTATAAAGGGAAGCGCTGAACTTTCAGGTGCCAGCGGTTCGATCTTCCAGAAGAAAGGTACACTTACGATCGATGCTGATCTGAAGCTTGATTCTACCTCAAGCGGCCTTTATGTTCAGGAAGGTGCTTTGGTTATAAACGGCGGAAAGATAGAGAGCACGTCTGAAGGCGTGGGGATCGGGTCGTTTTCCGGTGATATCACCATCAATGGTGGAGATATATTCGTAAGCTCAACAACGAGCGAGCTGCTTTCATATGGTATATTCTCTATGAGCGGTAAACTTTCTATCAACGGCGGTAAGTTTAAAGCGGAAGGAGTAAAGGGAGCTGTTTTGGTAGGCGGAAAGATCACCATGTCCGATGCAGTTGATCTATACGAGCCGGATGGCGGTAAGATAGCTGATAACGGATTACAGATAGTTGACAAAGATGGTGCCACTGCAAAAACTGTTTTGATCGATAAGATGCTTACTAAATATCAGGTTGCTTTTAATGCTAACGGCCACGGGACCGCACCTGATATGCAGAACGTGCGTGAAGGCTTTAAAGTAAAGGATCCCGGTGTGCTCACTGCTGCAGGGTGGAATTTCACCGGCTGGTATGAGGAGAAAACCTGTGAAAACCTTTATGATTTTGATACACCGGTTACCGGCCCGGTTACGCTTTATGCAGGCTGGCTGGATGCGAGCAAGACATACTATAAGGTGAAATTTGATCTTAACGGTCATGGCGATGCCGCGGATCTTCCTAAGGAGCAGTTAGTCGAAAAGGGACAGAAGGCAAGTGCACCTGCATTTAATCCTTCTGCAGTCGATTATATCTTCAAAGGATGGAGTACTGAGAAAACAGGTACGACGGTTTATAATTTTGCTACTCCCGTAGAGAGTGACCTGACCTTGTATGCGATCTGGGAGCCTGAAAAGATATTCTATACCGTTACCTTCGATCTGAACGGTAAGGGAAGCAGCTTTACCGAAAAGGTAGAAGAAGGTAAGCCTGTTGAAAGACCTGCTGTTGACCCTGAAGATTCAGAGTATGCCTTTACAGGATGGTTCAGCGATGCGGAATGCAAGACTGTATATGACTTTACAACCCCTGTTACTGCAAATATAACTATTTATGCAGGCTGGGCACTTAAGCAGTCGGCGCTTAATCCTGTACCGGTCATTACCGCAGCTACCGATAAGCTTACGCTTGTTAAGGGACAGAAGTTTGATATGCCTGAAACAGGCTGGACAGTAGCACAGGAATCCAAGAAATTCGTTAGCATTTCCAAGAAAGGCAAATTAACTGCAAAGAAGGTGACCGCTGACGGTCAGCCCGCAAAGATAACTAACGGTACCCGGACCATAGAGATAAAGATCGTACAGCCCAAGTTTATCAATAAGTCATACAAGATCAATGGCGGTTTGGCTGAATCTGTAAGCTTTAATCCTGGCAGCAGTGATCTGCCTGTAGCATACTACAGCAGCAATCCTAATACTGTATCTGTCAGTACAGAGGGACAGCTATACGGAAACAATGACGGATCTGCAACCATTACCGCTTATGTTAACGGTAAAGCATATACGGCAAAGGCAACATGCAAGTTGGAGCCCCAGCTTCCCAGCCGTCAGTTGTGGATGACAATAGGCGGTAAGGCTACTCTTAAGATCAAAAGTGTTAAGATCGATAAGTGGGAAGCAGTAGATCCCGATATAGTAGAGGTTAAAGGTAATAAGATCAAAGGATTAACCTCCAATTCCACCTATGTTATCGGTACGGCAAAGGATGGTACTCAATACAAGGTAGAAGTATTTGTACAGGATCCTGCTATTACAAATACCAAATTTGCTGCAGCAAATAAGACGGCGACGAAGTATAACATCACCCTTAAAAAGGGAGAAAGTGAAGCGGTTACCTTCCTGGCTGTAGGACAGAGAGTGATGTTTAAGAGCAGCAAGGGTGAGTTTGCCTATGTTGATGAGAATGGTATCCTTCGTGCACAGAAGGCAGGCAAGAGCAAGATTACTTACAAGATCTACGGAAAGACCTATACCATCAATGTTACGGTAACTGAATAAACGTATGAGATAATACATTGAACCAGGAGACCGGGGATTGCTCCCCGGTCTTTTGGCTTAATGTAATCTTGCGCAAGCATTATCAAGGGTGTATGATAAACTCTGTAGTAATTTTGCTACGTATAATTTTATGAGGAGGCAATCATGAAGAAATTCCAAAAACTATTGGCAATTTTGCTGACTGCAGTGATGTGTGTCGGCACGCTTGCAGATACGGGATTTACCGTGTTTGCGGCAGATGATGTGGATGACGCTGTGTCGGAAGCTCAGGCAGAAGACGGACAGGACGACGCGGCTGTCGAAGAGGAGGCTGCTTCAGATGCGGCAACCGTGGAAGAGGATGATCCGGCAGATGATGAGCCGGCGCTGGACGGCGGTACAACAGTTAATGTATTAATTGTTAACGGTGTTGACCTGAAAGGCAAAGAAGGAAAGGCTTTAAATGCAGACGGAAGTGCTTTTACAGGTAATGTCAATGACGCTGATGCATCATATATGCGTTTTGACAATGACAAAGAAACCAGGCTTACGCTGCATAATATAAAACTTAACGGTGACTGTCAGCACGGTATAGAGTTTAAGGGTGATGCTCTTTACGTAGATGTCATCGGAAACTGCGAAATAAAAGTAACAGGAAAAAACAATAGTGTGAGCTACGGTGTTTATACCTATGACTGGGGGAATGTGACCTTCAGAAGTACCCTGGATGCTGAAGGGAAAAGGGTAAAGGGAACGCTGGAGATCAAACCGGTTACCCATCCCAATGCAAAATGGGGAGGATCGATATATTGCAAGGGAGGAAATCTGGCATTTGAAACTTGCACGTCGGATTCGGATACAAAGATCGACTGGATGAACAACAATGAGAGAGGTCTGAAGGTAGTAGCCGACGCGGGCGAGGCAGAAAGGTCAAATTCAGGCGGTGAGATTGAAGGCAAATATGATGTCAAAGTAACAGATGCTTACGTTCAGGTGTATGCATCGGGACTTAACGGTTATTATAGTGGTATTGAATGTTCTCAAAAGTTAAACATAAATTCAGGATTAGTAATAACATATGTGGATGCATTTGAAACGGGCTCTGAGTCTGTGGCTGTTGCTATCCGTGCAGGAGGCGATATCTATATCGGTGAAGATGCGTATGTAATTGCTGATGGCGAAATGCTGGATACAACCCGTGAGGGAAGAGGTATCAGTACCCCGGGCGGCAAGATCACCGTTAAGGGAAAGCTTGATGCGGCCAGCAGCGGAGGAGATCTTCCCATATATGCAGGCGGGAATGTTGAACAGACTATCATACTTGACGGAACAGCAGTAAACATACCGGAAGAAGGTATATATGATAAGACTAAGAAAACGATAACTGCCTATAATGGAGATGCGGTTGATCGTGTAATTATTGAAAAAGGGCAGTACTATGATGTGTGGGTAGCAGGATACCGTCTGGCTACATGGAATCACGATTATCTTATGGGCGTAGATGGTATAGGAGAGGAAGCAGGTTTTGATCCGGAAACAGGTACTCTTACATTTAAAAATGTAAATGGTATCTCATACCGTACCGGAGCTGCTCCCAGTGCTCCTTCGAATAAGTATCTTATTTATACTAAGATACCCCTGACTGTCAGCGGCAATGCCAGAATAAATTATAGTAAAAATATTATTTATTCTCAGTTAGTGGATTTAAATATCCAGGGACAATTTGATTTTACTTCTGATGAAGAGGCTGTATTAGTTGGCGCAGCTAAGCTTACGATAGACGGTGCCGATACAAGCCTTAAAGTTGAGAGCAAGAAAGAAGAGGCAATCTGTTGCGGGTCAGAAGGATCGTCAATGGTGATCAATAACGGGGTCATCGATGCTAAGGGGGCCAAGGCCGGAATCTATTGTGACGGAAATATCGAGATAAACGGCGGTGAAGTTACCGCAAAAGCAACTGCTGACAGTGAGGCATATGCCTTTATAGGCCTCGGAGATAACAGAGAGATAAATATTAAGGAAGGTCTTGATATTGTTATACCGGAGGGAGGCAAGGTAAAGGTCGTAAAGAATTCTTATAATAAAAATGTAACAACAGTTGTAGACGGAAACGATAACGTTGCAAAAGAAGTTAAGATCGCCGAAAAGAAATACGATCTGTGGCTTGGCAATACCCAGGTTACGTCTACGAATAAGGGAGATATACTTGGCGACGGTAAGGCAAGCTTTGATCCGGATACATGGACACTGACATTGAACGGCCAGATGTCTATTCCCGGAAACCACGCAGTTACCGGTTTGGGAGCAGCGTTGATCTATTCGAAACATGCGCTTAACCTGGAAGGATCGGCATCATTCAACACGGAGTATAATGCGATAGTCATCGATAGCGGTTATCCTCTCGACGAATCCGTTATCAACGGTGATTTTTCCTTCAAAACCGGGAACAGAGGAATATACTCAAACTCGATCGTAAGCATTAAAGGCAGCGGGAAGACAGTTACCATGGATACTCCTGAGGAGTGTATCAACTGCTATGTTTTAGGTATCTATGATGCCAAAGTTGAGCTGGCCAGCAAAAACAATGGTGCCATTATAGCTGAAGTTGCAATGGGACTTGAGAACTGTGACCTGACAGCAGAAGGTAAAAATGCGGCGATCGCTGTTTTTAATAAGGGTGAAAATGCTATAGTATTAGTTGAAGGTCTGGAAATAATCGAGCCTGAAGGCGGGGAAATAGCTGCTGAATCCACCTTTACAACAATCCATGATTCAAATGGCAATATGGCTGAAAAAGTCCGTATCGCCAAGGCGTCAGCAAAATATAATCCTTCACCCATGAATCCCGTTCCGGAAGGACTTGAGGAAGTTACAGAGCTTACTCTGGTAAAGGGACAGAGCTTTATGATGCCCGGAAGCGGCTGGAAGCCGGTTGATAATAAGGTTGATAAGAAATACGTATCTTTAAGTAAAAAAGGCAAACTTAAAGCAAAGAAAGTTACCGAAAGCGGCAAGCCGGCAAAGATAACAGACGGAAACCGCACCATAGAGATCACTATCGTACAGCCTGCATTCAAGGATAAAAAGCCGCTTAAGCTGGAGTCACATGGAACGCTGGGATTAATATCTCTTGAGTTCTCAACAGGAAGTGACGACCTGCCTGTATGGTTTAGCAGCAGTAACCCTGATGTTGCATGTGTATATGGTGACGGAACCGTATGGGCAAGAACAGCAGGCAGTACAACGATCACTGCATATGTAAACGGAAAGGCATACACAAAGAAGGTACAGGTTAAGGAACCTGAACCTTTAAGCACGCGTTATATCCACGCAAATGTTAATGTTAAAAAGACTCTTAAGGTCAAAGGGTTTAAAGTGGCTGAATGGGTGGTATCGGATACGGATAAGGCTTACTTTGAGATCAAAAAGACTTCTGTCAAGCCCCTTAAGACTGGCAGTTACGTATTGACAGGTTTGGATAAGGCAGGTACTCCCGTATGCGGTGTGATGCTTATAGTGGAAAATCCTACGATCACAAGTGCGGTGATCAAAGAGACGAAACCGAATTCGAATAAATACCAGCTCAATACGGATGCGGGCAGTATTGTATATCTTACATTTGACTATATGGAAGATCTTGTGACCTTTAAGTCCAGCAACGGAGAAGTGGCGTATGCGGATTACAATAAAGACGAGAAGCTTGTTTTATATGCCCAGAGCAAAGGAAAGTGTAAACTTACTACGAAGATCAACGGAAAGACCATAACCATCAATGTGAAAGTAGACTGACAAAATGACCGGACCGGGGAGAAATCCCCGGTCTGTTCATAACGGTAATGAAGAGGGGGCTGTCGCTTTAGATGATAAAAAGCATCATGGCGACAGCCTTTTTTTCGATGGCAGGAAGCTGTTTTGCTGTGGTTGCTTATTTGGCAAAATTATAGTAAAATCACGGTTTAGTGCATATAAACACACATGAGGGAGGGAGAAAAATGCAAAAATTCTTTACACGAAAAAGGAGC
>JAEEGL011105134.1_pt1 | contig 15437 bp, 15 predicted proteins | sample 9134231 | NCBI WGS metagenome assembly JAEEGL01 (sample SAMN16246548, study PRJNA631951) | gut metagenome | biome: gut microbiome; feature: rumen; material: fiber-attached | host: Bos | place: Iran: Karaj | collected 2018-10 | reverse complement strand
GACTCCTTCTGTTGCGAATGGCATGCATTTCGCAGGTAGTACACAACGTGCACAGTTCCAGTCCAACAATGGTTACTATATGGCTGATGGAGGCTGTTACACATGTAATGATTTTAGCACCAACGATACCTTCAGGAATGGTGGACAATACACAATGGTTATCCCTGCCAACACGCATGAGTGGTCATCAAGTTCATCAACTCCCTCAACCTCTGGTAGCAGTGTTACCACTACCGTAACCATAGTGAACAACACGAGAGAAGCTAAGACGATCGGAGGTAGGGTTTGTTTTATAACCTATGGTACATATAGTGGCTACACAGGTTACTTCAGAATTAAGGGAACTTGTTCTGGTGCCAGTCTCACCATCCCCGCAGGTGGCAGTCGTACTTACACTGTGACATTCCCCAAAGACGACAAGCAGACTCCTTCTGTTGCGGTTGGTATGCATTTCGCAAGTCAGGCACAGCGTAATCAGTTCCAGTCTAACAATGGTTACTATATGCCTAATGGAGCTTGCTATACATGTACTGAATTTAGTACAAACGATACCTTCAGGAATGGAGGGTCATACACGATGGTCATCCCTGCCAACACGCATGAGTGGTCTTCAAACTAACCGCGAGTTTATAAAAACAAAGAGGAAAGATCATAAAGGTCTTTCCTCTTTTTAGTTTATATAATGCCCAGACTATTTCAGAATCTTGTTGAGGTCATTACCAACTCTCTTTGAAAACAGATCATTACCCTTTGTATTCAAATGGATATCATCCTTAAAATAAGTAGTGTCATTCTCAAACAGATCTTGATAATTCAAAATTGTAAGGTCGTGGCCTTTCGTAATGCTGTCTATCAGATTCCAAAAACCATCCATGTCAAAGTAGGTCGAAGCCACTTCAGACATAATGGGAGAGCATATTAACATCAACTTAATATTATTTGCGGAACATTCGTCAATGAATTGTTTGAACAAAGAAATGTTTTCTGGTGTACATTCAAACTTCTGCTTACCTCCAATTAATGCATTCTTGTGAAATCCTACATCACCTGATGAGGAGGTATTACCTTGGCTTTCATCCAGATTATCAATCTCGTCAATCACCTTTGTCAATTTCCCGGCATATCTTACAAGCCTGAAGTTGTCTGAATATGACAACTCTGGAGTTATCTCTTTCAGAAAACTGAAATTCTCCCGTTCTATATAGGGACACATGTCAATACTGTATTTCGGCATCACATAGTCAAAGAACGCCCATGGTCCAATCTCTTGTATGATATAGTCAGGACGGGAATTGTGGGCTATGTACGTCTCATACATGATATGATATTGATAAATGAAAGGGTAACCGGCAAAGCCAATGTTGAAACATTTCATCCCTAACATATGGCTGAGAATGGAATCATTGTAGGCCGATGCACGTGAGTTGCCCATAATGATCAATTTGGCATTGTTACCCTTGGTCTTATAAATCATATTGATTCTGGAGTAAGGGGCAGTGGTTTGACATTGATATGCCCTTCGTTCAAACTTCAGTGATATGGGATAAACTACTGCGGAGATGAGTAGCAGTACTATCGAAATAAACAATAACGCATTCTTGAGGAACCTGGTCATGGAGCGTATTCGTTAGAATTGGAAATATATGAACTTACTGATGCTGTCTGCCATATAGAAGTAGGAGAAAACTGCAATACCAATGCAAATTGCCCATTTGACGAACTTCGATTTTACGCCTTGCATGAGGAGAACAAAGGGTTTGTCTCTCTGCCACCATTCTATAGTTAAGAAAGCAAAGCATAATATCAATTCCTTTAAGCCGTATAAGGCAGACGGATCGAAGAACTTATTTGTGCAAATGGATTGTAAGAATCCAGCGGCTTGACTCATGGAGTCTGAACGGAAAATAATCCATCCTATAACGACCAAGAAGAATGTAACAATCATCTGCATGGCCTCCCTAATGTTTGGCAGATAATGACCAAATGCAACAATGTGCTTATACTTTGAATTGATGCCGAGGATAATGTAGAATGATAGCAGTGTCGCGTGGAACAATCCCCAGCATACAAATGTCCAGTCGGCACCGTGCCATAATCCACTGACACCCCAGACAATAAAAACATTTCTGATGACCTTCCATTTCGAGCACCTGCTTCCTCCTAACGGTATGTATATATAATCACGAAACCACGTCATTAAGGATATATGCCATCTGCGCCAGAATTCGGGTATTGATCTTGAGAAATATGGATTGTCGAAATTCTTTGTCAACTGGATTCCAAATAGTTTTGCGCAGCCAATGGCAATGTCACTGTATCCAGAGAAATCACAGTATATTTGGAAGGTGAATAGAACGCCCAATATGAAAAGTGTCAGACCCGGTAAATCCTGATACTGGTTCCAGTAAAAATCTACAATGATGGCACATCTGTCTGCAATCAATATCTTTTTCACAAATCCCCATAGAATTTGCTTGCCTCCGTCCACAGCTCTGTCATAGTTGAACGTGCGGCTATGCTGGAACTGTGGCAACAGGTTGGTCGCTCTTTCAATAGGACCAGCTACCAATTGGGGGAAGAAGCAGATATAGGCAAAGAATTCCACAATGTCGTGAGTTGCAGGCAACTTCTTCTTATAGACGTCAATGGTGTAGCTGAGTGCCTGGAAGGTATAGAAACTGATTCCCACGGGCAGTATAACGTCCAGCGTCACCCAGTCTATTTGATAGCCAATACTACGGAATAACCCCTCAAAACTTTCCATGAAGAAGTTGTAATACTTAAATACACCAAGTATCAACAAATTCAGTGTGATATTGGCAAAACTCACCATCCACTGCCATTTCCGTCTCCCCTCGTAACGCTCTAGTAAAATGCCGCTCGCATAACTGCAGATAGATGTGATTGCAATAAGAAACAGGAAGCGCCAATCCCACCATCCATAGAATACATAACTTGCTGCTACGAGAAATAAGTTCTGTATTTTTCTTGACTTAAATACGAACCAATAGAGTAAAAAGACTATTGGTAAAAATAGTAAGAAATCAAAAGAGTTAAAAAGCATTTCTTCTTATTTATTTCTTTGTGGTCGGTTCACTTTAATTATGGTTTACTTTCTCCCTCGATGTACTGTGACATCAAGAGATGGTCACCGTCGTAAACAACATAAGTGAACTGATTGATCCAGTCGCCGAGGATGATCATTCGTGCTCTTTTGGTTAGTTGAAGGTCCAACTCGATATGGCGGTGGCCATAGATAAAATAGTCGACATTGGAGTGATATTGGATATATTTCTTGGTGTAGAGAACCAGATGTTCACGGTTTTCACCCATATAGGCAGGCTCCTCACCATTATTGTGTTTCAACCTGCTGTGCTTGGCCCAGTTCAGCCCAAGCCACATGCCCCAGCGGGGGTGGATTGCTGAGAAACCCCACTGACAGAAACGTGAGTGGAAAATGGAGCGAATCAGTTTGAACGACTTACTGGGATCGCCCAGCCCGTCGCCATGGGCCAGATAGAACATCTTGCCGTATATCTCTGTGGTCTCGGGCTGTTTGTGAAGAATCACGCCACATTCCTTTTCCAGATAGTCATAGGCCCAGATGTCGTGGTTACCGATGAAGTAATGTATTTCCACGCCCATGTCCGTCAGTTCCGATATTTTTCCTAAGAATCTTGTGAAGCCTTTCGGCACCACGTATTTGTATTCGTACCAGAAGTCGAACATGTCTCCCAGCAGATATATTGCGGCAGCTTTCTCCTTAATGGAATCAAGGAACCTTACGAGCCTTCTCTCCTGCATCCTTCTGTGTGGGATGGCAAGCGACCCTAAGTGGGCATCGGATAAAAAGTAGATATTCTTCATCTGTGATTCTCTTTGTAATCTGTCGCTTTAGTCGAAACCGAGTTCTACCCTTGCTTCCTCACTCATCATACTCTGGTCCCATGTGGGCTCAAAGACAAGATTGACGTTTGCCCCCTTGACGCCTTCAACGCTCTCCACTTTCGTGCGGACATCTTCTAAGATATAGTCTGCGGCAGGGCAGTTGGGGGCTGTGAAGGTCATTTCGAGCTCGACGATGGCATTCGGGCCATCGTCAGGGTCTGTATGATCCACGGAAGCATCTTCTTGCACGTCGATTTTGTAGATCATTCCCAGGTCATAGATGTTGACGGGAATCTCGGGGTCGTAGACGGTCTTCAGCACATCCACGATCCGCTCTTCTATCTGAGTCTTCTCTTCTTGTGTCATAATCGAGTGCAAAGATACGCATTTTTACTTAATTATTCATAAGTTTGCAGAAAAATGTGTGAGTTAACTCAAATCATCGAACGAGTTAACTCATTTGATTGAATGAGTTAACTCAGCATTTTTCAGAACCTTTTTACGGTAAGTGTGCTCATGAGCACTTGCTTTACCAAAACTGACGAGGAAGCCCCTCCGAAGCTGTCGCACCAATGGATTTATATCCCAGAGGAAACGCAGAAATGTTTCTTTTTCTTAGTTCTATTTATATCTTTGTATCGTGTTTTTCAGCACCGGCCCTGTTCGTGGAAGGAATAGTATTGCCCGTCTGTGACGATGACGTGGTCGAGGAAGTGGATATTCATCACTTCGCAAGCACGGTCAAGGCTTCTTGTCAGTATCTCATCGGCCTTGCTGGGGGAGAGATTGCCTGAGGGGTGGTTGTGACAGACGGCGAGAATGGTGCAGTTGGCGAGGACTGCCTCCTTCATGATGATGCGGATATCAACGGCTGTCTCCGTGATGCCGCCATGCGAGATGCGCACTTTCTTGATGAGACGGTAGTGCTGGTTCAGCAGCAGTGCCCAGAACTCTTCAACGTCAAGATCCTGCATAACGGGATGCATGTGGTTGTAGATACGGGTGGCTGTGCCTAAGTCTGGCCGTTCCTCTGGCGTCTCAGCCTGACGGCGCTTGCCCAGTTCGCAGGCAGCAAGAATGGTGATGGCCTTTGCCTCACCGATGCCGTTGTACTGGCAAAGTTCTCGGATGGTCATCTTACCCAGCGTGTTCAGGTTGTTGTTACAGTCGGCGAGTAGCCGTTTCATAAGGTCTACGGCACTCTCCTTCTGAGAGCCGGAACCGATAAGGATAGCCAGAAGTTCAGCATTGGTAAGTGCCTCAGTGCCAGCACTTGCCATTTTTTCGCGTGGACGGTCTTCTTCCGCCCATTGATTGATGTTGAGTTTCTTCATAGTGTTTAATTTAAGTTTATAGGGTTTGTGTTATTTGTAGAAGTTTTTTTCAAAGGCTGTAAATTCGTCTTGCTTTAGAATACATCGTTTCCACCATGATTCGATGAAGCCCAGTCCGTAGCCCATCAGTTGGACGAAGGCCGCAGGGACGGAGAGGATGCCCACTCGCAGACTCCGATTCTTGATGGTTGAGTCAATACAGATCAGCAGACTATATAATATAATAGGTATCCAGGGGGCGAAGCACATCCAGTAGAACTGGTCGCGGTCCACATAGTGCATCAGCGCCCGTCCTACGGCAGAGATAAGTATTAGGGCGATGACACCTATGGTGAAGACCGTCGGCAACAGGTGGACGAGTTTCATCGTGCCCGGATGGCGTTTCTCGAGATTGATGCGGGCGATGCCGCTGTTATACACCTGACGGAAGAATTTTCTGAAATCCGTGCGCCGCTTGTGCCACACCCACGCATCAGGGAAGAGTTGCGGTCTGTATCCTGCCTCCACGATACGATAGGAGAAGTCGATGTCCTCACCGAAGCGCATCTTCGAGAAACCTCCAAGTTGGAGATAGACATCACGGCGAATGCCCATGTTGAACGAGCGGGGATAGAATTTGTCAAGTTTGGCCTTGCCACCTCTGATGCCGCCGGTCGTGAAGAATGAGGTCATGGAGTAGCTGATGGCTTTCTGCACAGGGGTAAAGGAGGGATGTGCCGCATCAGGACCGCCAAAGGCTTCTACAGGATTTTGTCTCAATGCATCTTCGACAGCCTGAAGATAGCCTTCAGGCAACACGACGTCGGAGTCAAGAATCAGCAGATAATCTCCGTTGGCACGCTCTGCACCGTAGTTGCGGCTTTGTCCAGGACCACTGTTCTCCTTGGCGTAATAATACAAAACAAGGATGTCTGCGTATTTGTCGCAAACATCCTTGCAGGTCTTTACCGATCCGTCCTCCACAATAATGACCTCGAAATCCTTATGTGTCTGATTAGATAGGCTTTCGAGTAGTTCGTCCACTTCATCTGGACGATTGAAGACAGGAACGATAATGGAGTATTTCATTATTCCTTCACACGCTGCAGGTAAGAACCGTCGCGGGTGTCAACCTGGATGAGGTCGCCTTCGTTGATGAACAAGGGAACGCGTACCTCAACACCTGTCTCCAGTGTGGCGGGCTTCAGTGTGTTGGTGGCGGTGTCACCCTTGATACCGGGCTCTGAGTGAGTAACGCGAAGGACAGTCTTCACAGGCATTTCAGCATAGAGAATGGTGCCGTCAGTGGTGTCGGAAACAACTTCCACGATGTCGCTCTCCTTCATAAACTCATGACCGATGACGAGTTCGTTGTCGATAGGAATCTGCTCAAAAGTCTCCTGGTTCATGAAGATACGGCCGCTCTGATCCTCGTAGAGGTACTGATAGGGACGACGCTCGATGACCACGTCCTCCAGTTTCTCACCGATGTTGAAGCGACGCTCCAGCACACGTCCGTCGGAAACGTTCTTAACCTTGATAATCATAATGGTGTTACCCTTGCCAGGTTTGCGGTGCTGGAAATCGATACAAACCCAAATGCCACCGTCCATGCGAATGGCAGTGCCTTTTTTAATGTCTTGTGAATTAATCATATACCTAAAATGTTACTATTATTTCGTTTTCGGGTGCAAAATTAGTGCAAATTGCGCGAAAAACCAAATTTTATTTCAGTTTTTCCGAAATGCAGCCTGATTTCGTGCGATTTCTCGTGCAAAGGTACTGCTTTTTTGGAAAAAAACATAAAAAGTTGCACTAAATTTCGCATATTTCTTGCGTAATTCAAAAGAAATGAGTACTTTTGCACCCCAAATCGTTGAATTTGAACAAATAAATAAGTATAAAAGCAATGAAAAGAACATTTCAGCCGCACAATCGCCGTCGCGTGAACAAGCACGGCTTCCGTGAGAGAATGGCCACCAAGAATGGTCGTCGCGTACTGGCTGCACGTCGTGCAAAGGGTCGCAAGAAGTTAACAGTTTCTGACGAGAATCACGGAAAGTAAAGTCTGGTTCAAAGAAGAAAATTAGGTTAAAATAGAAAGAAGTAGGGAAGAATCTTTGCTTCTTTCTGTTTTTTTTGTACCTTTGCATCCAAACTTAGAATAATAAAGATGAAAGCAAAGGATTTCTTAGGCAAGTTTTGCAGTAAGTTCCTGATAGGTAACCTGCTGGCTATGTTGTTGGTGGTGATTGCCCTGATGTTCAGCGTTAAGTATGGACTGGACTGGTATACACATCATGGGGAAGGGATAAAAGTACCCAAGGTGGAGGGAATACTCTATTCGGAAGCATATAATAAGATAACGGCAGAAGGACTGAATATTATCATCAGTGATTCTGGCTATAACAAGCGCCTTCCTGCCGACTGTATTCTCTCTCAGAATCCAGGTCCTGGAACAATGGTGAAGGCTGGGCATACTGTATATGTATCCGTGAACTCTCCTTCATCGCCGAGCTTTGCTATCCCCGATGTAGTGGACAATAGTAGCTATCGTGAGGCCGAGGCCAAGTTGATGGCTTTAGGTTTTAAGTTGCTCCCTCCAAAGTTGGTAGATGGTGAGAAGGATTGGGTCTATGGTATCCTTTGTCAGGGTCGTCGGGTCGCTACAGGAGATCATGTATCGATTGACAGTCCGTTGACGCTGATGATTGGCAGTGGACAATATGATGCGGGGGAGAATATTGACTATATAGAGCCTGAATATCAAATGATGCAAAGCGGCGAAGTGGACGATTTTGAGGAATTGGTGGAATGATCAGAGACGAAGAGCTGGAGGATATTGATTTGCTGACTGAAGACATTCCCGTAGAAGCGGGAGGTGACGGCCAGTTATATGAACACTTCCGGATGGAGGTGGACAAGGGACAGGTGCCTGTCCGAATAGATAAGTATATCTCCGAGCATCAACCTCATTCCAGTCGTAACAGGGTTCAGAAAGCGGCAGAAGCTGGTTTTATTCAGGTAAATGGTTCTCCAGTAAAAAGTAATTATAAGGTACGCGCGGGGGATGTCATTACTTTGATGCTTGACCGTCCACACTATGATACAACGATCGAACCAGAGGACATCCCTCTGGATGTGGTCTATGAAGATGACGACCTGATGGTCATCAATAAACCGGCAGGCATGGTGGTGCATCCTGGCTGTGGTAACTTCAGTGGAACGCTGGTCAATGCCATTGCCTGGCATCTAAAGGATCTGGAGTCATACGACCCGAATGATCCGGAAGTAGGACTGGTCCATCGTATCGATAAGGATACCAGTGGTCTGCTTGTCGTGGCTAAAACACCCGATGCCAAGACGTCACTAGGCAAGCAGTTTTTCAACAAAACTACTCACCGCAGCTATAATGCCTTGGTGTGGGGGAACTTTGTAGAAGAAAAGGGTAGGATAGAAGGCAACATCGGGCGAGATCCGAAAGATCGGTTGCGGATGGAGGTGTTCCCACCAGACTCAGAGATAGGGAAGCCTGCAGTCACTCATTATAAAGTGATGGAGCGCTATGGCTATACGACGTTGGTGGAATGTGTCCTGGAGACTGGTCGTACCCACCAGATCAGGGCTCACATGAAGCATATCGGACACCCGCTGTTTGCTGATGAACGCTATGGTGGAACAGATATCCTGCGGGGTGAACGTACGGCCAGTTATAAGGCTTATATCCAAAACTGCTTCAAACTGTGTCCCCGTCAGGTGCTTCATGCTAAGACGCTGGGTTTCGTTCATCCGACAACAGGACAGCAAATGGACTTTACATCGGAGTGGCCCGAAGATATGACGAGGCTTATCGACAAGTGGAGAAGCTATGTAAGAGTAAAAAGTTAAATAGATAATATATGAAAAATTTAAAGAGAACCATTGCCATCGTTTGTGGTGGCGACTCATCGGAACACGATGTATCACTGCGCTCGGCACAGGGACTATATTCCTTCTTTGATAAGGAACGTTACAATGTGTATATTGTCGACATTAAGGGTCAGGACTGGCATGTAGAATTGCCTGACGGCACGACAGCGCCCATTGACCGTAATGATTTCTCGTTTGTGGAAGATGGAAAAGCCCAACTTTTCGACTATGCCTATATCACCATTCATGGCACACCAGGTGAGAATGGTCTCCTGCAGGGATATTTCGACTTGATAGGTCTGCCCTATAGCACGAGTAGTGTATTGGTTGAGGCAATGACCTTCGATAAGTTCGTGCTTAACCAGTATCTGCGTGGTTATGGAGTCAGTGTGGCTGATTCACTTTTGATCCGCAAAGGCTATGAGGAACTGGTGTCCGACGATGAAATTGAGGAACGTATCGGTATGCCCTGCTTTGTGAAGCCTGCTGCCGACGGTTCTTCGTTCGGTGTTTCTAAGGTTAAGAACAAGGACCAGTTGGCTCCTGCCATCCGTAAGGCGATGATGGAGAGCCCAGAAATTATGGTTGAGAGCTTTCTCGAGGGAACGGAGATCTCTATCGGTGTCTATAAGACCAAGGATAAGTCGGTTGTACTGCCTGCTACCGAGGTTGTTACCACCAACGAGTTCTTTGATTACGATGCCAAGTACAACGGTCAGGTTCAGGAGATTACTCCTGCCCGTTTGCCTGAGGATGTAACCGAGCGTGTTCGCCAGATCACCTCTCATATCTACGACATCCTGCACTGCAATGGCATTATCCGCATTGACTATATTATTTCAAAGGAAGGTAAGATCTCCATGTTGGAGGTGAACACCACGCCAGGTATGACTGCCACCAGCTTTATTCCACAGCAGGTGCGTGCTGCAGGATTAGAGATGAAAGATGTGCTGGCAGATATTGTTGAGAATCAGTTTGTGTAATTGTGTTAGAAGATGAAGGTTCCTGAGGAGTTTAGCGAGATTCGGCCATATGAGCCGGAAGAGATGCGGCAGGCGTTCGACGATTTGCTGAATGATCGTCAGCTTAATGTCATATTAAAGGGCTTCGTGCCCTGGCTACCCAAGTCGGTACGCAATGGCCTGTTGCGCTTGGCTTTTGTTGGTGTCAAGACACCGCTCGATTTCCAGAAACGCTTCATGAAACCCATCGTGAAGTATATCATGCGTAAACACACTGATGGTTGTGTCTTCAACGATGGTATACTCAAAGGTGCTGCCTCCCCAGAGTGTCGTTACACTTTTGTCAGCAATCACCGAGACATTGTGCTCGATTCCGCTTTCCTTGATGTTTTGCTTGTGGACGCAGGCTATCCAACGACGGTGGAGATTGGTATTGGGGACAACCTGCTCATCTATCCTTGGATTAAGCGGCTGGTACGTATGAACAAGGCATTCACTGTGCGCCGTGGCCTTTCCCTCCGCGAGACACTCTCCGCATCTCAGTTGATGAGCCGCTATATCCATTTTGCCGTTACACAGAAGAAAGAAAACATTTGGATATCCCAGCGTGAAGGTAGGGCGAAGGATTCTAATGACCGTACTCAGGATGCAGTTCTGAAGATGCTTGCCATGGGTGGTGACCTGAAAGAACTGAATATCGTTCCATTGACTATCAGCTATGAGTTTGATCCCTGCGATTATCTCAAGGCCCAGGAGTTCCAGCAAAAGCGTGATAATCCTGCCTTTAAGAAGTCCCGTCAAGATGACCTTGACAATATGAAGATTGGCATCTTCGGTTATAAGGGACGAGTCGTTTACAGTCCCGCAGCCCCCATTAATACTTGGATTGGCGAACTGGCAGACCTCCCTAAGTCTGACTTCTATAAGGCTCTTGCGGAGCGGATGGACAAGGAAATCCATCGTGGTTACCACCTTTATCCATGCAACTATATCGCCTTGGACGAACTGAATGGTAACACTGCGCATGCTGACCATTACAACGATGCTGATAAGCGGCGCTTCGAGGACTATCTTGCTGGGCAGATGGCTAAGATTCAACTACCCGACAAGGATGAGGCTTTCCTTCGTGAGCGTATGTTGACGATGTATGCCAATCCTGTCAAAAACCAATTAGCAGCCCAATGAAAAGACTCTTCAGCATTCTGCCATTCCTCATCATTTGCTGCCTCACGTTTCTCACTTCTTCCTGCACTCAGGATACTTATGAGAAAGGTGAGGGTAAGTATTCCTTGATGCGGGGTGACTTTGTAGAGGCAAGGACTGATGCCAACAAACAAGTTGTTTCTATGACAACCGATGATGGTGATCTCTTGCCATTGGTGAAACCATACAGCGCCAAATGGATAACGACTGCTGATACCATTTACCGTTGTATGCTATATTATAATAAGGTGGAACAACATCAGGGCCAGTATGCTGCTGAGGTCTTGTCGATGGGACAGGTCCCTTGTGTGACTATTAAGCCTTTGTCAGATTTTGATAAGGAATTCCGTACCGATCCTGTTAAGTTCGAGAGCATTTGGTTGAGCAAGTCTGGGAAATACCTGAATCTCTATCTTCATCTGAAGACAGGAGTGACTGAAGACACGTCTGCTGTCCATCAACTGGCATTCCTAACGGATACGCTTTTGACTTATCCCAATGGCATGCGTACTCGTCGTCTGTTGCTCCATCACGATCAGAACCATGTTCCTGAATATTATTCAACTAAAGCATACGTTAGTATCCCGACTTCCCAGCTTGATGCTGATTCCGCCCATATAATCATCAATACCTATTCTGGCAAACAAGAAAAGGTTATACCTTTGCAGCACTTATGAGGAAGATATTATTACGATACTTGGATTGGGAATTTTCGGTGCTGCTTGGCATTGGCGTGTTCTTGTTTTGGTGTGTAGGTTACCCCTATGCGCTATCGTTCCAGGAGCAGTATCAGATGTTTTTGTTGGATGGCGATTACTGGTGTAGGAAACTTTCCGTGCCTGGTGGTTTTGCCAGTTATGTGGGAGAGTATCTGACGCAGTTTTATGTCAACCATTTGTTAGGCGCCTTGGTGCTTGTAGTTGTCTATTTGCTTATCCAGCAACTGGTATGGCGATTGATGAAGAGCATAAACAGGCAGGCAGAAACGTACTACCCCTTGAGCTTCGTGCCAGTTATGGCGTTGTGGCTTACACAGGGTGATGAGAATGTACTATTAGCTTTTCCTGTCGCCCTGATCCTGACGCTGGCGATGATGTGGCTATATGAGATAGCAGGAAAAGGGCGTAATTACCTTGCCATCATCATGATTCCTCTGCTCTACTGGCTTGCAGGGCCAGCTGTGCTGATGCTTGCTGCATGGGTATTGTTGCGACAGGTACAGACATCAGCGAGCAAGTGGACAGGACTTGGTATTGGCATTCTTGCCCTTGTCTATGCCTTAGGCTGTATTCTCGTCAGTTCGCGGATGGTGCCCTATCCGTTGTCCCGACTGTTCTATGGATTAGGCTATTACCGTTCGGTTGAAGTGTATAGCTGGTGGTTGTCTGTCACGATGGCGCTGGGTGTCATCGTTCCATTATTGGCTTATTGGCTCCCTGCTGTTTCCAAACGGCGTTGGCTGGTGAGCTTAGGAACTGCATTGGTGCTGTTGGTTGCCTTCCTGATGCTTCGTCCTGTATTTTATGAAGCCCGCAAGTATGAGGTGATGGAATACGACTATCTGGTGCGTTGCCAGGATTGGAACGCCATTATCGCCAAAGCAGACAAGAAAACGCCTGATTTGCCAATGACTGTCTGTGCCACCAATTTGGCTTTGGGTATGAAAGGACTGCTGGGTGAACGCCTCTTCGATTTCTATCAGAATGGGAGGCAAGGACTGGTTCCGCCTTTCACGCGTAACTTCTCAACCATCATGTTGACTGGTGAAGTCTATTGGCAGTTAGGCTTGGTGAATACTGCCCAGCGTTTTGCCTTCGAGTCGATGGAAGCTATTCCAAACTATACCAAGAGCAGCAGGGCTGTCAAGCGACTTGTAGAGACTAATCTGGTGAATGGCGAATACAAGGTGGCGCGTAAGTATCTTTGTTTGCTGGAAAAGACATTGGGCTACCGTCAATGGGCACAGCGCACAATGACGTTGCTGGGCAATGAGAAAGCTATCAACGAACATCCAGTCTATGGGCGGATGCGACAGTTACGCTTACAGGAAGACATCATGTTTAATGAGGATGAGATAGATCATATTCTGGGACAGTTGATGATGCAGGACAAAGGAAATGGACTTGCCTTGCAGTATCTGCTTGCTGTTCCTCTGCTCGATCGCGATATCGCCCGCTTTATGAACTATATGGTGTATGTCGACAAACTGCATCTGGGTTATTGCCCACGCAGTTGTCAGGAGGCTATTGCCTTTGCCTTTGCTCAGCGCAATCAGCTTCCGCCACAAGGGTCTGTCAATGAGATCGTGATGAGGCGCTTTGGTGAGTTCAGCAAGGCTTTTGCCCAAGGTGGTAAAGATGCCCCGCAAATGAGCCTGTTTACAAATACAGCATGGTATTATATAATATGTGGAAGATGAGGGGAATAATCGCTTGCTTTTGGCTGTTAGCAGTTGGCTTATGCCTATTGACCGCTTGTTCATCGCAACCTGTGGATGTCAGGCTGGTGGATCAACAGCCTACTATATATCCTGACTACAAGGACGTGACGATACCTGTGGAAATAGCCCCGTTGAACTTCGATGTTGTGGGAGAAGGCATCGACAGGGTCGATGTGAAGGTTGTTGGCAGCAAGGGTGGTGAACTGCATGCCAATGGCGAATATGCTGATTTCGATATAGATGAATGGCACACGCTGACAGCGCAGAACAAAGGTGGCGAACTGACGGTGACTGTTTGTGCCCGTAAGGATGGGCAGTGGTTGCAATACCAGGACTTCAAAATCCTGGTGAGCCCCTATCCGTTGGAGGAATGGGGCGTGACCTATCGTCGTATTGCCCCAGGCTATGAGGTATATAGCCACATGGGACTCTATCAGCGTGACCTGTCTTCATTCGAGGAGTTGGCGATATTGGAAAACACCCAGGCTCCAGGGCAATGCCTCAACTGTCATATGTCGAATCGTACCGATCCCAGCCACTTCGTCTTCCATGTACGTGGCACTCATGGCGCTACGATGATACAGATAGACGGAAAACGTGAATGGCTCAAAGCGAAGAACGACCTGTTGGGTGGCTCGATGGTCTATCCCTATTGGCATCCGTCTGGTGACTACTGTGCCTTCTCCACCAACCAGACTCGACAAGGCTTCCACTCGATAGCCAAAGAGCGTATTGAGGTCCTCGACCTCTCTTCGGATATCTTCGTCTATCACCCTGCTACCCACGAGATTCTGACAGACTCCCTGATTCAGACGAAGGAATGGGCGGAGAACTCCCCAGTCTTCTCCCCTGACGGGAAGACTTTGTATTACATAACCTGCAAGAAACAAGAAGACCCCAATCGCTTTAAAGAAGAGCGGTATAATCTTTGTAAGATTGCCTTTGATCCGGAAAAAGGAACATTCGGTAATCATGTCGATACGCTTTTTAATGCAGCAGCCATGGGCAAGAGCCTGACGTGGCCTCGACCCTCATACGATGGGAAATATATCTTGTTCACCCTGATAGACTATGGCTATTTCTCTGTCTGGCATGACGAGAGTGAGCAGTGGCTGCTTGACTTGCAGACAGGAGAGGCACATTCATTGGAGGCGGCAAACAGTCCGAGGGCCGACAGTTATCATAACTGGAGCGTAAACTCCCACTGGATAGTCTTTACCAGCAGGCGGGATGACGGATTATACTCCCGACTCTATTTCTCCTCTATTGATGAGGATGGAAAGGTGTCAAAGCCCTTTATGCTTCCCCAGCGTTGCCCGAAGGAGTATTATGACGAAAGCGTTTATTCCTTCAATACACCCGACTTTACAAAGACGAAGGTGGATTTCGATGCTGACGCTGCTGGACGCGAAATCATGTCAGACAAACGCATTGATACGAATGTGAAATAGTAGTCCGCTGCGGAAATACAGGCACTGCCTCATCCGGATATTACTTTCCCAGAGTTCCCACCTTGGGAAGAGTTTGTTCCCACGTTGGGAACAAGTATATTCCCACGTTGGGAACAACTTGTTTCCCCTATGGAAACAAACTGTTTCCTATATCCTAACTGCCAGTAAACAGCTTGATTTCTTCGGTGACGGCTGGGTGACGGCTCAAAAGGCAAGCCGTCACCACTTAATTATCTATAAACCAATAACTTAACTACCATGGTGACGGCTT
>JAEEGL010416281.1_pt1 | contig 15437 bp, 13 predicted proteins | sample 9134231 | NCBI WGS metagenome assembly JAEEGL01 (sample SAMN16246548, study PRJNA631951) | gut metagenome | biome: gut microbiome; feature: rumen; material: fiber-attached | host: Bos | place: Iran: Karaj | collected 2018-10 | reverse complement strand
TCCCCTTTAATCTGTTCCAACATGTGCAAATCTCTTCACACCTGTTAAAGGACCTCAAAAACCCGATTTTGACACATTTTTTGTCACACTAGAAACGAAAAATCCCTCACAGAACGCTCTGTAGGGGATTTTTGCGGAGAGGACGAGATTCGAACTCGTGATACGGTTACCCGTATGCAGGTTTAGCAAACCTGTGGATTCAGCCACTCTCCCACCTCTCCAGGGACTTCGGCCGAAGGTCTTTGTCAAACCGTTCTGACACAAGGTCGGAGTGCAAATATACAACTTTTTTATGATTGCACAAAATTGATTATCTTTCCGTCATGAATACGGAATCTTTGCATCGGGCCTGGAAGCGGGCCGTGGGAAAGGCGGGCCGGTGGCTTCCTTTCTTCTGTGTGTTGCTGGCTGCGGGGGCATGTGCTCCGCGGGTGGATGTGTGTATCTATGGCGGGACTTCCGCGGCGGTGACGGCGGCGCGGGCGGCGGCCGGGGAGGGCCGCCGGGTGCTCGTCATCTGCCCGGACGTGGTGCTCGGGGGAATGACGACGGGGGGCCTGGGGGCGACGGACATCGGCAACAAGCAGGCGATCATCGGGATGGCGCGGGAGTTCTACCGCGACCTCGGGAAGCACTACGGGGTGGACGAGCAGTGGACGTTCGAGCCTTCGGTGGCGCAGGGGATCCTGGAGGGTTATGTGGATGATCCGAAGATCACCATCTGCCGGGGCTGGTACCTGTCTTCCGTCGTGAAGAAGGGCACGCGGATCCGGTCGATCACGTGCGAGGACGGCAGCGGGGCGCGGCGGACGGTCAAGGCGCCGGTCTTCATCGATGCGACGTACGAGGGCGACTTGATGGCGCGCGCGGGGGTGAGCTACCACGTGGGCCGCGAGGACGCTTCGGTGTACGGGGAGCATTGGAACGGGTCGCACGTCTCTGTCTTCCACCAGTTTCCGGACGGAATCGACCCGTTCGTGGTGAAGGGCGACCCGCAGAGCGGGCTCCTCTGGGGCATCCAGGACTGGACGCTCAAGGAGGAAGGGGCCGGGGACGGCTATGTCCAGGCGTACAACTACCGGATCTGCATGTCCGACGACAAGGACAACCAGCTTCCCTACACCCGGCCGGCGGACTATGACTCGACGCGCTACGAGCTGCTGGTGCGCGTGTTCGAGGCCGATCCGGCGCCCACCATCCAGAAGTACTTCATCTGGACGCTGATGCCGGGGGGCAAGACGGACATCAACAACCGGGGGCCGTTCTCCACGGACATGATCGGGATGAACCACGACTACCCCGAGGCGTCGTGGGAACGGCGCAGGGAGATCATCGAGGCGCACAGGAACTACACGCTCGGGCTGTTCTACTTCTACGCCACCGACCCGCGGGTGCCGAAGGTCCTGCAGGACTGGATCAACCAGTGGGGCTACGCCAAGGACGAATACGCCGCGACGGGGGGCTGGACGCACCAGCTCTACATCCGGGAGGCGCGGCGGATGGTGGGCGAATATGTCGCCACGCAGGCGGACTGCGAGGGGAAGGCCGACATCCCGGACGGGATCGGCTACGCGGCCTACCAGATGGACTCGCACAACTGCGAGCGGATCGTCGTCTGCAAGGACGGGCAGTATATGGTCAAGAACGAGGGGGACGTGGAGATCGGCGGAGGCAAGCCCTACCCCATCTCGTACCGGAGCCTGACGCCCAAGCGCGAGGAGTGCACGAACCTGCTGGTGCCGGTGTGCATTTCTTCCAGCCACATCGCCTACGGATCGATCCGCATGGAGCCCGTCTTCCTCGAACTCGGGCAGGTGTGCGGGCTGGCGGCCGCCTTCGCCGGGAAGCGCCCGGTGCAGGAAGTCGACATCCGGCCGATCCAGGAGCGGGTCGGCTATCCCGCCAAGTAAGGGACGGATACCATTATAAAATAAAGAGGCCGGCGCCCTTTCGGGAAGCCGGCCTCTGATGGTCTTGGGCGGCGATGCGCCCTGCGGGACTAGCGGAATTCAGCGAATTCGACGTCCTTCTCGGCGCGGGCGGCGAGCTCGGGATCAGCCTTGGCCACGAGGTCGAGGTACTTCTTCACGTCGGTCGCGTTGCCCTGGCGGGCGGCGACGATGGCGCGGAGGTAGTTGCAGTCGGCATCGTTGCAGTGCATCGACTTCAGGGAGCCTTCAAGGTCGCCGTTCAGCAGATTGGCCAGGCCGCTGAGCTTGCAGCAGCCCTTCGTGTCCTTGAGGTCCTTGACGGCCTTGGCGTAGTCGCCGGAGAGGATGTCGACGACACCCATGTTCCGCTTGGCGGTGTTGGTGCCGGACTTCTTGAAGTGGCTGTACGCCGTCTCGAGGTCACCCTCGCGGAGGGCGATCACACCGAGGGCGTTCTCCAGGTCGGCGTCCTTGCGCTTGACGGTGGAGAAGGCCTTCTTCGCGTTCTCGATGTCACCGTTGTCGAGATAGGTGGCGCCGAGGTTGAAGCGGGCGGCGTCGCTGCCATACTTGTCGATCGCCTTCTGGTACAGCTTCACCTTGGACTTGAGGTCCTTCACGAGGGTGGCGGCGTGCAGGAGGGCGGGCTCGTCAAGCACGTCGACGTTCTCGTCGACCAGGGCGAGGAGTTCGTCCGTCGTGTAGTTCTTGTATTCGACGTTGGCGATGAAGCGGGCGCGGCGCAACTCCGGCAGGACGCTCTTCTTGAGGTCGGTGAAGACGGAGGACATGTTGCGGATCTCGCTTTCACGGACGGCCGGGTCGCTGTACATGGAGAGGACGCGGATGATGAGGTCCTTGTCTTCGATGTCGGAGTTCTGGACCAGCTCCTGGAAGCCTTCCCAGTCCTGACCGACGCTCTTCACCTCGGGATCGGCGATGTCACGGTTCTTCATGACCTTGTCCCAGGCCTTGTCGGCGCTCTTGGAACGGTTGTCGGAGAGCTTCTGGTTGAGTTTCTCGCCGCCTTCCGGGGAAGCGTAGGCGACGACCTCGGTACCGACGAGGGTCTTGCGGGCGTTGCTGCCGATCTCGTCGAGGGCCTTCTGGAAGTTCTTGATGGACTGGCCGTTGATCTGGCCGTTGCGGACCTCGGCGGAGTTCACGTTGTAGAGGATCTGGCCTTCTTCGGTCTGCTTGATGATGGCCTGGTAGCCGTCGGCCTTGAGCGGAAGCTCACCGTCGGCGTCGACCAGCATGTAGGTGGTGTTCACACCGTCGGCGACTTTCTTCACCGGCAGGGTGTAGGTCTTCGTCTTGTAACGGACGGTGCCGCGGAGCTCCATGTGCGACTGCTCCATGCCCGGCTTGAAGGGGAAGACGATCTTCTCGTTGACGATGCCGCCGCTCTTGGCGACCGGCTTGTAGTTGTCCTTCACCTTCTCGCCCTGGTACATCAGCGGGGTGGCAGCCACCTCACCGCCTTCGTAAACGATCACGGGAGTGACCTCGAGGATCGCCTTCGGGTGGAAATAGTTCTTCGGATAAGTGACGGTAACGTCGGCGGGAACGGTGCCGGCGACCGCTTCGAGGACGGCCGGAGTGCACTTCACGTTGACATTATCCGCGAGCTCGGCCATCTTGCCGACCGAGGAGCAGGACGCGGCCGCTACGATGAGCGCCGCCGCTGCAAGGAAATGAATGCTTCTTTTCATATCATTTTTGTTAAATGTTGCTTTCAACCAATGAATACAAATATAACCATTATTTTCGTAACTTTGCCAAACGAAGACAAGTTTTATGGATTCACAGGATCTGCAGAGACTAAAAAACAAATACGACATCATCGGAAACGATGCCGCGCTGAACCGTGCGCTGGAGGTGGCGGCCATCGTCGCCCCCACGGACCTGACCGTCCTCGTCACCGGGGAGAGCGGCGTCGGCAAGGAGAACATCCCGAAGATCATCCACCAGAACAGCCGCCGCAGGAACGGGAAGTATTTCGCGGTGAACTGCGGCGCGATTCCCGAGGGGACGATCGACTCCGAACTCTTCGGCCACGTCAAGGGCGCCTTCACGGGCGCGGTGGAGACCCGCAAGGGCTACTTCGAGGAGGCGAATGGCGGCACCCTCTTCCTGGACGAGATCGGCGAACTGCCCCTCGCCACGCAGGCGAAGCTGCTCCGCGTCCTCCAGGACGGCGAGTACATCAAGGTGGGCGCGTCGAAGGTGGAGAAGACGGACGTGCGCGTGATCGCGGCCACGAACGTGGACCTGCTCCATGCCATCGGCAGGGGCAAGTTCCGCGAAGACCTCTACTACCGGCTCAACGCCATCCAGATCAAGATGCCGGCCCTCCGCGAACGCAAGGCCGACATCGACCTGTTCTTCCGCAAGTTCTCCTCCGACTTCTCGGAGCGCTTCGGCCTGAGCCGGATCGCCCTTTCGCATGACGCGGTGGAGCTCCTGACGGGCTACCGCTGGCCGGGCAACATCCGCCAGCTGAAGAACGTGGCCGAGACGGTGACGGCCCTCGAGGCCGAGCCGGCCAGCCCGACGGTCCGGCGCCGCGAGATCGACGCCGCGACCCTCTCACGCTACATGCCTTCGGGCGAGGAAAGCCTGCTGCCGGCGCTGACGGGCCCCGCCGGGAACGGCGAGTCGATGTCCGACGCCGACCGGCAGATGTTCATCAAGGCGATCCTCGACCTCAAGCAGGACGTGGAATCGCTCAAGGGCGCCGTCTTCGGGAAACCCGACGCCGCCGCGTCCCTGCCGCTGACCGGCCCCGAGCCCGCGCGCGAGGAGCCCGACTGGCAGGCCGAGGAGCCGATGGCGCCGGCGGCCGAAACGCCCCGGCGGATCGTGGAGATCGCCCCGGAGTCCTACGAGACGCCTTCGGAGAGCGGGCCCGGGCCGGAGGAGGCCCCCCGGAAGACCCTCGAGGAGCAGGAGGTGGAGATCGTCCGCAACGCGCTCGCGCGCCACGACGGCAACCGCAAGAAGGTGGCCGAGGAGCTCGGCCTTTCGGAACGGACCCTCTACCGCTGGATCGACAAGTACCATTTGGAAGCCAACGATTGACAAAGATGAAAGCACTGCTCAGGATCTGCACGATACTGCTGGCCGCCCTGCCGCTGTGGGGCTGCGGCATCTACTCGTTCTCCGGGACCTCCATCCAGGCGGACGTGAAGACGGTCACCATCAACTACTTCGAGTACAAGGCGCTGAAGGTGAACCCGACCCTCAGCAACGACCTGACGGAAGCGCTGAAGGACCAGTTCAAGAAACTCACGAAACTCGAGCAGGTCGAGATGGACGGCGACCTGGAGGTGTCCGGCGAGGTGACGGGCTACGAGGTGCGCGCCGCGGCGGTGACCGCCGACGAAGTGGCCGCCCGGAACCGGCTCACGGTGACGGTGAAGGTGAATTTCACCAACCGCAAGTACCCCGAGGACGACTTCAACGGAAAGAGTTTCTCGGCCTATTCCGACTACGACTCGACGAACTCGCTGGACGCCGTGGAGGCGACCCTCTGCGAGGAGATCGTCAAGAAACTCATCGAAGACATTTTCAACGCCTGCGTGGCACAGTGGTAAACGGATGGAAGGAAGCAAGATCAAGCTGCAGTCGCTGAACATGGACGAGCTGGCCGGGGTGGTGCACCTGTACCCCTGGTACGCCGGCGCGCGCAAGGAACTGTGCAGCCGGATGGCGCAGGTCGGCGGCGAGGGCTGGGGCACGCCCCAGTACGCCGAGGCAGCCCTCTACATCCCCGCCCGGGAGATGGTGAGCGACATCGTGCGCTCCACCCGCCGCGGCGACTATTCCGACAAGGACCTGGGACAGCTGGTGAAGCGGCTCCTGGGCGCGGAGAAACGCGCCGAAGCGGCGCCCGCCTCCCCTGCGGCGGAGCCTGCGCGGCCCGCCCGCGTGCCCGGCGGCGACTTCTTCAGCAGCGACCAGTACGCCTCCGTCCGGCAGGAAGACGACAACTTCTTCTCGCGGATGAAGATCGGTTCGGTCGGCGGCCGGCGCGAGCGGGAATGGGAAGACCCGGAAATGGGATTCTGCACGGAGACGCTGGCCGGAATCTATGCCGATCAGGGCTATTTTACTGAGGCAAAGAAGATTTATTCGCGGCTAATCTTGCGTTTTCCGGAAAAAAGTGCTTACTTTGCATCCCTTATCGAAAAACTGGATAAAGAAAATTAAAAATTTACGAATATGAGCACTTGGTTTACCATTCTTACGATTTTGATTCTCATCGCCAGCATCCTGCTGATCCTGGTGGTCCTGGCGCAGAACGGCAAGGGTGACGGGATGGCCAGCAACTTCGTGGCCGGCAATCAGGTCCTCGGCGTCCGCCAGATGGCCGACTCCCTGGAGAAGATCTCCTGGGGCCTCGTGACCTTCATCCTCGTGATGGCGATCATCACTTCCATCGCGATCTCCGGCAGCCGCCAGTCCGGTGTCGACGTGACCGACCAGATCGAGACCGAGGCGGTCGAGCAGCCTGCGTTCCCGGGCATCCAGACCGAGGAAGCGCCCGCTCAGGAAGCCCCTGCTGCCGAGACGCCCGCAGAGACGCCCGCCGAGTAATCACTGACAATCTGTCAGCCGGTTACGGCTGGAATATTATTTGACATCTTCCGTCTGGCCCGCAACGGCCGGACGGATTTTTCGTATCCCCCGGGGCGGGCCGGAAAGGAGGAAAGACAATGAACAATACGACAGAAAAGAACAAACTGGAATTCTTGAACAAGTTCGCCGTCAACCTGAACGAACAGGCTGCGGCCGGCCGGCTCGACCCCGTCATCGGACGTGACGACGAGATCCGGCGCGTGCTGCAGATCCTGAGCCGGCGGACCAAGAACAACCCGATCCTGGTCGGTGAGCCGGGTGTCGGCAAGACGGCGATCTCGGAAGGGATCGCCCAGAAGATCGTGGACGGCGACGTCCCCGAGAACCTCAAGAGCAAGAAGGTATACTCCCTGGACATGGGCGCGCTGATCGCGGGCGCAAAGTACCAGGGCGAATTCGAGGAGCGGCTGAAAGGGGTCGTGAAGGAGGTCGTCGACAGCGCCGGCGAGATCATCCTCTTCATCGACGAGATCCACACCCTGGTGGGCGCGGGCCGGACGTCGGGCGCGATGGACGCGTCGAACATCCTGAAGCCGGCCCTGGCGCGGGGCGAGCTGCGGACCATCGGTTCCACGACGCACGACGAGTACCAGAAGTACTTCGAGACGGACAAGGCGCTGGAGCGCCGGTTCCAGATGGTGCTGGTGGACGAGCCCTCCACGGCCGAGTCCATCGCCATCCTGCGGGGCCTGAAGGAGAAGTACGAGAACCACCACCGGGTCCGGATCGAGGACGACGCGCTGATCGCGGCGGTGAACCTGTCGCACCGGTACATCACGAACCGTTTCCTGCCCGACAAGGCGATCGACCTGGTCGACGAGGCGGCGTCGAAGCTGCGGCTCGAGATGAACTCCGTGCCGGAGCCGCTCGCGGAACTCGAGAGCGCCATCCGCCAGAAGGAGATCGAGAAAGAGGCCGTCAAACGCGAGGGCACTTCGCTCAAGTCGGAGAAGATCGCCCAGGAGCTGGAAGACCTCACCCGCCGGCGCGAGGAGCTGATGCAGAAGTGGAACCGCGAGAAACAGACGCTCGGGGCCCTGCAGGACGCCCGCCAGCAGATCGAGGACTGCAAGATCCAGGCGCAGGCGGCCGAGCGCGCCGGCGACTACGGCAAGGTGGCGGAACTCCGCTACGGCCGCATCGCCGAACTGCAGAAGAAGATCGATGCGCTCAGCGCCGAGCAGGCCGCGGTCGAGGACCCGATCGTGACGGAGTCGGTGACGCCGCAGGACATCGCGGAGGTCGTCGCGAAGTGGACCGGCATCCCCGTCAAGCGGATGCTCGAGAGCGAGAAGGAGAAACTGCTCCGGATGGAGTCCGAACTGCACAAGCGCGTGGTCGGGCAGGATCCGGCCATCCAGGCCGTCTCGGACGCGGTGCGCCGCAGCCGGGCGGGCCTTTCGAACGAGAACCGGCCCATCGGCTCGTTCCTCTTCATGGGTACGACGGGCGTGGGCAAGACCGAGCTGGCGAAGGCGCTGGCGGAGTTCCTGTTCAATGACGAGAACATGATCACGCGGATCGACATGAGCGAGTACCAGGAGCGGCATACCGTCAGCCGGCTGGTGGGCGCGCCTCCGGGATACGTCGGTTTCGACGAGGGCGGCCAGCTGACCGAAGCGGTGCGGCGGAAGCCCTACTCCGTGATCCTGCTCGACGAGATCGAGAAGGCGCATCCGGACGTGTTCAACGTGCTGCTGCAGGTGCTGGACGACGGCCGTCTGACCGACAACAAGGGCCGGACGGTGGACTTCAAGAACACGATCCTGATCATGACCAGCAACATCGGCTCGGACATCATCCAGGGTTACATGGAGAAGCTGCCCGCCGTCGGCCGGCCGGGCGCCACGCCGGAGGAGGACATGCAGGCCATTGCCCGCCGCCGCGAACTGCTCGAAGAGTGCAACGGCAAGGTGACGGAGGTGCTGAAGATGACGGTGCGGCCGGAGTTCCTGAACCGGATCGACGAAATCCTGATGTTCGACCCGCTGACGCAGAACGACTTGCGTGAGATCCTCCACATCCAGATGAAGGGGCTCCAGGCGAAGCTCGCCGACGAGGGGGTCGACCTGCGGTTCACCCAGGCCTTCGAGGACTACATGGTGGACACCGGCTACGATCCGGCGTACGGCGCGCGTCCGATCAAGCGGCTGATGCAGCGCGAGCTCATCAACCAGCTGGCCAGCGCCATCCTCTCGGGGGCGGTGCACAAGGACTCGGCGATCGAGGCCGACGTGGCCGGAGGGCAGATCCTCCTGCGCAATCGCGATTAATTGGAAATCAAGAGTTTCGCAAGGGCGAGATCGTCCGGCGAAGTCAATTTGAAGTTGTTCCTCTCTCCTTCGCAGAACGAGAGAGGAATTCCTTTTTTACGGGCGACGGAGGCGTCGTCGGTGAAGGCGGTGTCGAACGCCTGGGCGTAGGCGGCCTTGATGTCGTCCGACAGGAACATCTGGGGGGTCTGCGCACCGAAGACGCGGGCGCGGTCGACGCTTTCACCGGGGGCCTCCACCCAGACGGGACGGCCGAGCGGGTCGGTGCCGCGGTCGAGCACCTTGAGGGTGTCCACCATGGGGACGACGGGGATGAGCCCCCGGCACCGGCCTTCCTCCATCCGCGCGAACATCGACCGGACGAGGCCGGGGGTCAGGAGGGGACGGACGCCGTCGTGGATGGCCACGATGGCCCCGGAGGGCACTTTCGCGAGGGCGTTCCGGACGGAGTGGAACCGGGTGATGCCGCCGCGGACCAGGGTCTGCGGGCAGTCGAAGCCGTCTGCGATGCAGCGGTTCTTCCAGTACTCGATCCACTCGTCGGGGAGGACGGTGACCACGCGGATGTCCGGCACGGCGGCGAGGAAGACGCGGATGGTGCGGCGCAGCACCGGCTCGCCGCCCAGGTCGAGGAACTGCTTGGGCAGGGCGGAGCCCATCCGGACGCCGCTGCCGGCGCCCATGACGATCAAGTATTTCCGAAGAGGCTTTTCCATATTCACGGCAAAGTTATTCAAACTTTTCAAAGAAATCAGACATTTTTTCGTATATTAGCCATTTGATAAGCATAAACGAAAAAACGCATTTTCAATATGGCCTTTTCATTTTTGACACAAGAGATTGCCATGGACCTCGGGACGGCCAACACCGTCATCTTCCAGAACGACCGCATCGTGCTGGACGAGCCGAGCATCGTGGCCATCGATAACAACACCCAGCGATGCATCGCGATCGGCCGCCAGGCGAAGCTGATGCACGAACACACCAACCCCGGCGTGAAGACGATCCGTCCCCTGCGCGACGGCGTGATCGCGGACTTCGACGCCGCGGAGATGATGATCAAGGGGTTCATCAAGCAGGTGAACAGCAAGAAGAAGACGATCTTCTCCCCGAACCTGAAGATCGTCGTGGGCATCCCTTCCGGCTCCACGCAGGTCGAGATCCGCGCCGTGCGCGACTCCTGCGAGCATGCCGGCGGACGTGACGTCTACCTGATCTACGAGCCGATGGCGGCCGCCTTGGGTATCGGCCTCGACGTCGAGGCGCCGAAGGGCAACATGGTCGTCGACATCGGCGGCGGCACGGCCGAGATCGCCGTCATCTCCCTGGGCGGCATCGTCCAGCAGGAGAGCATCAACACGGCGGGCGACGTCTTCAACAGCGACATCCAGTACTACCTGCGCCAGCAGCACAACATCAAGATCGGCGAGACGACGGCCGAGAAGATCAAGATCGCCGTCGGCGCGGTCATCCCCGACCTCGACGAGGAGCCGGATCCGTACACCGTCCGCGGCCCGAACCTGATGACGGCCCACCCGGTGGAAGCCACGATCACCTCGCAGGAGATCGCCCACTGCCTGGACAAGTCCATCGCGAAGCTGGAGTCGTCCATCCTCCAGGTGCTGGAGAAGACCCCGCCGGAGCTGTATTCCGACATCGTGGAGAACGGCATCTACCTCTCCGGAGGCGGCGCCCTGCTCCGCGGCCTGGCCAAGCGTTTCACCGAGAAGGTGAACATCCAGTTCCATGTCGCCGAAGACCCGCTCCGCGCCGTGGCCCGCGGCACCTGCATCGCGCTCAAGAAGACTTCCAACTACTCCTTCCTGATGAGATAAGATGCCCAGGAAGAAATCGGTTGCAGCCGGCATCGTCAGCCTTGCGGTTTTCCTCCTGCTGGAAGCCGCAAGCCTGCTTATGCTCACGCACAACGGTACGCTCCAGCGGCTGGCCGTCGCCCGCATCGGGCACGGTTTCATGGCGAAGACGTGGGGAACGACCCAGCGCATCAGCGGCTATTTCTCGCTGGCCCGCACCAACGACGAGCTGGCGCAGGAGAACCATCTCCTGGCAGAACGCCTGCGGGCGCTCGGGGCGGTGGCCGACGTGCCGCCGTACGACTCCCTGACGGCCGTTCCGCCGGTGGGGTTCAAGTACACGCCGGCCAAGATCATCAAGGCCGGCACGAACTCGCAGCACAACTACATCCTGATCGACAAGGGCAGCGACGACGGCATCGTCCAGAACGCCGGCATCATCACGTCGAAGGGCGTGGTCGGCATCGTGGACGCCGTCAGCCGCCATTACGCCTACGGCATCTCCTTTCTGAACACGGAGGTGAACATCAGCGCCCGGATCGGCGCGGACGGGGCCGTGGGGCCGCTCGCCTGGGACGGCACGTCCACGAACCGCGGGCTGCTGAAGGAGATTTCGCTGCACGTGAAGTTCGCCCCGGGCGACACCGTCTACACGAGCGGCTACTCCACCATCTTCCCGGCGGACATCCCGCTGGGCGTGACGGGTGACGCGCGTGTCATCAACGGCGCCACCAACGAGATCCAAGTGACGCTCTTCCAGGACTTTACAACGCTGAAGTATGTCACCGTCGTGGAGAACCTCCAACGCGAGGAGATCGATGCACTGACCGGACCCGAAGAGAAATAGCGCCATGAGAAACAAGCCGGTCCTGACATTCATCCTCTTCGTCGTCGCGCAGATGCTGCTGACGAACTACTTCCACGCCGGGGCGTACGTCGTGCTGACGATCCTGCCGGTGCTCATCCTGTGCCTGCCCACCACCGTCGCGACGGTGCCGGCCATGTGCATCGCCTTCGCCTCCGGGCTGGCGGTGGACTTCCTGGCGGAAGGGACGCTGGGGCTCAACGCGCTCTCGCTCGTCCCGGTGGCCTTCATCCGCAAGGGGCTGGTCGGGCTGATCTTCGGCATGGAGCCGTTCGAGCACCAGGAGAGCCTCTCGCTGAAGAAATACGGCTTCGCGAAGATGTCCGTGGCGATCCTCCTGTCGCTGGCCCTCTTCCTGGTGATCTACATCCTGGCGGAATGCGCCTTCACCCGGCCGCTGTGGTTCCTGGCCACGCGGGCGGGCGTTTCGCTGCTGGCCAGCTACGCCGTCTGCATCCTCATCGTGAACCTGCTGACCGATGATGCTCGAAAGTAACGGACGGCGCGTCAAGCTGATGATCGGGCTGATGGTCGTGGCGGCCATCATCCTGGGCAAGCTCTTCTACATCCAGATCGTCGACGAGAAATACAAGATCAACGCGACCAACCAGTCGATGTACTACGAGATCATCTACCCGACGCGGGGCATCATCTACGACCGCAACGGGAAGATCATCGTGGGGAACAAGGTGGCGTACGACATCCTGGTGACGCCGCGCGAGGTCGGTCCGTTCGACACGCTGCTGCTCGCCGGGGCGCTGGGCGTGCCGGTGGAGCAGATCCGCTCCAAGATGGCCGAGTACGACCGGAACCGCCGGCGGATCGGCTACCAGAGCGTGGTGATGTTCAAGCAGATCCCGCCGGAGACCTACATCAAGTTCGCCGAGCTGCAATACAACTTCCCGGGCTTCCGGGGGCAGGCACGTTCGATCCGGGAGTACCCCGTGAATGCGGGCGGCAACCTGCTGGGATATGTCTCGGAGGTGGACGCCGCCTTCCTGGAGAAGCATCCGGGGGAATACCGGCCCGGGGACTATGCGGGCAAGACGGGCATCGAGGCGGCCCGCGAGCAGGACCTCAAGGGCGAGAAGGGCTACCACATCTGGCTGCGGAACTCGCGCAACCAGATCGAGCAGCGCTTCCAGGACGGGGCGATGGACAAGGAGGCCGTGCCGGGGCACGATATCGTAACGACGATCGACGCCGACCTGCAGCAGTTCGGGCAGCAGCTGATGCAGAACAAGGTGGGCAGCCTGGTGGCCATCGAGCCGGCCACGGGCGAGATCCTCACGCTGGTCTCCAGCCCGGGCATCGACGTGAACATGCTGGCCGACATCGGGCAGCATTACGACGAGATCATCAAGAATACGCACCGGCCGATGTTCAACCGGGCGGTGCAGGCCAACTATCCGCCGGGCTCCGTCTTCAAGCTGGTGAACGGCCTGATCGGCCTGCAGGAGGGGACGCTGCGGCCGGAGATGATGTATCCCTGCGCGCACGGCTATCCGCTGGGCGACCACCGGCCGGGCTGCCACGGGCACAAGTCGCCGATCAACCTGGAGGAGGCGATCATGATGTCGTGCAATTCGTACTTCACCTTCGCGTTGCGCGAGGTGCTGGAGAACAAGAAATACGAGAACATCGGTGCGGCGCTCGACAAGTGGAACGAGTATGCGCACAGCCTGGGCTTCGGCCGCAAGCTGGGCAGCGACTTCCCTTCCGAACTGGGCGGCGGCCTGCCGACGACCAAGCGGTACAACAAGGTGTACGGCAAGGGGGGATGGAAATTCGCGACGATCAAGTCGATGTCCATCGGACAGGGCGAGGTGGACGCGACGCCGCTCCAGATCGCCAACCTGGCGGCGACGGTGGCCAACCGGGGGTACTATATCATCCCGCACATCATCAAGGAGTCGGAGGGCGTCGAGATCGAGGACAAATACAAGGAGAAGCAGTATACGATGGTGGATGCGTCGCACTTCCCCAAGGTGGTGCAGGGCATGTGGCGGGCCGTGAACAGCGGCGCCGGCATGGGCGGTACGGCGTGGATCGCGCACGTGGACGGCCTGGACATCTGCGGGAAGACGGGTACGGCGCAGAACTCGCGCGGGGCCGACAACTCCGTCTTCATCTGCTTCGCGCCGAAGGACAATCCGAAGATCGCCGTCGCGGCGTACGTGGAGAACGGCGGCTTCGGGGCCACCTGGGCGGCGCCCATCGCGTCGCTGCTGGTGGAGAAATACTTGAACGGGGAGATTTCGGAACAGCGCAAGCCGCTGGAGACGCGGATCCTGCAGGGCAACCTGATGTCCCGCGTGAAAGGATATTGATACGATGACGGGAGAGAATTTTTCAGACAGGGGAATGAAGCATTCCGTGGACTGGAGGCTGGTGGTCACCTACCTGCTTCTGATCCTCATCGGATGGGTGAACGTCTATGCGTCCATCCACTCCGAGGGGCCCGCTTCGATCTTCGACTTCTCTTTCCGCTGCGGGAAGCAGTTCGTCTGGATCCTGACGGCCGTCGCGCTGGCCGCCCTCATCCTCTTCGTGCTCAATCCGGGCGTCTGGCAGAGCGCCGCCGTCCCCATCTACCTGTTCGTGCTGGTGCTGCTGATCGCGGTGATCTTCCTGGGCATCGAGGTGAAGGGGTCGCGGTCGTGGTTCGAGTTCGGGCCCGTGCGTTTCCAACCGGCGGAGATCTCGAAGATCTCCACATCGCTCCTGCTGGCTTCCGTGATGAGCCAGCCGGGGTATAAACTCACGAAAACCAAGTACTTCCTGCTGACGGCCCTCGTCATCGGCCTGCCGATGCTCATCATCCTGGGCGAAAGCGAGACGGGCTCGGCCCTGGTCTATGCGGGCTTCATCTTCGTGATGTACCGCGAGGGGCTTTCGGGCTGGTGGATCTTCAGCATCCTGGTGGCCATCCTCCTGTTCATCCTCACGCTCACCCTGTCGCCGTATGTCAGCGTGATGGTGCTGCTGGGGATCGTCGCGCTGGGGGTCGTCGCCATGGGGAAACGGCTCGACAAGTGGCTGCCCATCAACCTGGGCGTGCTGTTGCTGCTGGCGTTCCTGCCCCGGCTGATGGGGCTGGCGGCAGGCAAATGGACGTTCTTGGAGCACGTGCAGCCGCTGTACATCCTGCTGGGCATCTGCCTTTGCGCCGCGCCGTATTTCATCTACAAGGGTTTCGCGACCCGCAACCGCTACCTGATGCTTTCGGCCCTCGGGGTCGTGGCGGGCATCGCCCTGGTGCTCTCGACCGACGTGCTCTTCAACAACGTGCTGCAGGACCACCAGCGGAAGCGGATCGAGGTGCTGCTGGGCATCAAGGAAGATCCGGCGGGCGTGGGCTACAACGTGGCGCAGAGCATGATCGCGATCGGGTCGGGCGGGCTCACGGGCAAGGGCTTCCTGAACGGGACGCAGACGACATTCGGTTTCGTGCCCGAGCAGAGCACCGACTTCATCTTCTGTACGGTGGGCGAGGAATGGGGCTTCCTGGGCTGCGCGTTGGTCATCCTGCTGTATGTCTTCCTGATCTACCGGATCGTCGCGGATGCGGAGAAGTGCCGGGAGTCGTTCACGCGCATCTACGGGTACTGCGTGGCGGCGTGCATCTTCATGCACCTGTTCATCAACATCGGCATGACGATCGGGCTGATGCCGGTCATCGGCATCCCGCTGCCGCTGCTCAGTTACGGCGGATCGTCGCTCTGGGCCTTCACGGTGCTCATTTTCATTTTCATCTCCCTTTACCGGCAGGAGAAGAAGTATTATTAAAAATTCTCCGTATCTTTGTCTTGTCAGCCGCATCGGCGCGTCCGTCCGGCACGCTCCGACCGCTGCCGACAATGCCTTGGTGGTGAAATGGTAGACACGAGGGACTTAAAATCCCTTGGCC
>JAEEGL016450707.1_pt1 | contig 15438 bp, 3 predicted proteins | sample 9134231 | NCBI WGS metagenome assembly JAEEGL01 (sample SAMN16246548, study PRJNA631951) | gut metagenome | biome: gut microbiome; feature: rumen; material: fiber-attached | host: Bos | place: Iran: Karaj | collected 2018-10 | reverse complement strand
GTTTAATAAGCTATTCAATAGCTATCTCAATTTCTCAAACAAGGAGGGCTATTGTGGCAGTAACTTCTCTGTAAGCCTGAGTATTCTTGGTCGTACTTTCTTTGGTACCAATACAGATGTTCAGGTAGAGCTGGTTATGCAGGCAGAAACTGACGATGCCAGCAATTACGCGTTTACATATAATAAAGATCCTCGCAGATTGGTATTCTTAATGGCTCCAGAGTATAAAGACCGTCAGTTAGTTAACGACTTCTATTGGTTCTGTCAGGTACAGGACTACTTACAGCATGCCACCAATGAGAGTGAACAGCGCACCAAGACCAACAATGCCTTTAGAGAGCAGTCTGCTGAAATCAAGAAGAATCGTATAGAGAAGCCCTTGCGCGAAATCTTTGATGACTGTCAGGTCATCGGTGGTTCAAACGTGTTTACTTCAGCCGAACTTGGCATGAAGAAGGGTAACGAAAAGTATAAGGCAGCCTTGCAAGCACATCTGGCTGAGATATATAAATATGCCAAGGCTGTTTCTACACCAGATTACCCAACTAATGCAGCTGATTTGAAGGCAAAACTGCTTAATCCGCAACTGGAAGCCGAGATGACTATGCCAGAGCAGGTAGTAGAGAATTTCCTGAATCAGCAGGGCCACGATACTGCTGTAACTGATGTGGTTCAGAAGTTTAGCCAGGCTCCTTATGGATGGAACGAGTTCTGTACACTATATGTTCTGAACAAATTGGTGGTACGTCGCAAGCGTGCTTTCATGTATAACAACAATCCTAATGTGGATCGTAAAACTGTGGCTGAGAATCTGCAGAAGAATAAGCCACTCTTTACCGTTACTACAGCTCAGGAGATTCCGCAGGAGATGGTAAACCAGTTTACTGCTGCATGGAAGAACATCTTCAAGATTGTTTCTGTAATGCCAAGCGATGCGCAGGAACTCTTCGACTATTGCAGAATAGGAGAGAAGTCGCCTATTGTTCATAATAACTACGAAGGCTACGCACGTCAGCTAACTGAAGCAGGCGCAGCTGTTCTGGCAAATGTGCTTTACGATGTGCTTGAAAAGATGAAGCAGTGGCGCGAAACGCGTGATATCAAGGCATTCTTCAATATCTTTATTGAGGGCGAGGAAACCATCAGTCAGGAGATTGATAATTGCACTCGCATCAATGGCTTCTGTCAGGACCAGTTGTCTAAGTATGTTGATTTCCTTTCGTTCGTAAATCACAATGAAGAAAACTTCGAATTCCTGGATGCTGATGCCCGTCAGATGGCTTCTGACTTGAAGAAGATTAAGCAAGATGCATGGCCTATTGACAAGATGCCTAGCTACAATAAGCTTAAGCGCAACGTAGAAGGCGCTATTGGCGAGGTGCGCGACCAGATGGTAGAGCAGGTAAAGAAAGCCTATGAAGAGTGCTTCGCTCAGTTAGAGCAACTCATTCAGAATCTTGGCATTCCTGAATACAAGCTACCAAATAAGGAAGATGTGCTTCTGACCAAGACACGTACAGACAGTCTGCATGCGCTGAAGCTATACACTGATACCAGTGATTTCTTTAATCAGCAGGTGGCAGCTATCAATAAATATGCTGAGGATAAGAATAAGGCGAAAGTTGTCAGCATCAATCTTAGAACTAGGTCAAAGGCCATCCGCACCGAGGCTGATGTGGATGCCTACTTGGCAGACCTCAAAAAGCAAATCATGGCCAAGATCAATGGCAAGGATGATGTCATCATCCAATAACTCTCAATTATCAATTGTCAATTATCAATTAACTACATGGATACAGGCAGAATAAAACAGTTTGCGATAGAATCGCGCAAGATATTGAAGGAAGGTGTGATGCAGCGCATCAAGGCCTTAGGTTTCGATGAACAAGGTCGCACACCGGATGTGCCAGAGAAGGTGCAGGGAGGAACACGCTACCAAGGTCGCATGATTGAAAATGAGCGATTCTATGATTCATGGATTGCCCTTAATGATCATATCCAGAAAGTAGGTGTTAAAGCTGTCTATGAAGAAGCCGCTTATACATGGTTCAATCGCTTGATAGCTATCCGCATCATGCAGAAAAACCATTTTATCGAGCCTGTTCTAAGTTATGATAATCCCGAGATACGTGTGCCCCATATCGTGAGTGAGGCACGTAGAGGCAGTATCATGTGCACCCTGACTGACGATGAGCAAAACAGATTGCGCAATCTCTTGATGGATGATACTAAAACACAGGAGCAGTTCGCACTTCTCATCATTGCTTATTGTCGTGAGAATGCTGTCATCAGCAAATGCTTTGGTGGTATTGCACCTTATCTCGAACTCTTATTGCCTGATGATATCCTGTCACAAAACCGTTTTGTCGATCTTTTGAATAATACCAACGAGTATATCACCGACGAGCAATTCCAATCTGCAGAGCTCATTGGATGGCTCTATCAGTTCTATATCTCGGAGAAAAAGGACGAGGTTTTTGCTTCTTTCAAGAAAGGTAAAAAGGCTGAGGCAGAGGATATCCCTGCTGCCACACAGATTTTTACACCTAACTGGATTGTAAAATACATGGTGCAGAACACTGTTGGTCGCATTTACCTGGATAACAATCCTTATTGCCCACTCAAGAAAGACTGGAAGTATCTGGTGGAGCCTGCAGAAAAGACACCAAAAGAAGCTGTTCTGAAAATAGATGATCTGGCAGACCTAACGCTTGCCGACCTTGCTTGTGGCTCAGGTCATATTCTGGTAGAAGGTTTCGATTTACTTTATAGCCTTTATATCGACGAAGGGTATAGTCGTTACGATGCTGTTAAGAACATCTTTACCAAGAACCTCACAGGTATCGACCTTGATACTCGTGCCAAGCAGTTGGCTACTTTTGCTTTGTTGTTAAAGGCAGCGCAGATTGATCCAAAGTTCCTTGATTGCGAAATCATGCCTCGCGTATATGATATGCCGAATGTTGATCGCTATACCTGGCGAGACCTTAATGGTCACATGACTTGTGCTTTGCAGATAGAAGGCCCGAATAAAGAAACTTTTGAGGAACTTGATGAATGCTTTACTTTGATGGAGCAGGCTCAGAATCTTGGTTCCATCATGAAATTCGATATTTCTGAGGGCACTAGAGAATTCATCATCAAATGCGTTGAAGAACAGAAGAAACAGCATAAGTTTGAAGATTCATTTAGAGTTCTCTTTCATGGATTCAATATTATTCTGACATTGACTGAGAAATATGCAGCTTTAGCCATGAATCCGCCATATATGGGGGCAAGTAACATGAATATTGTTCTTTCTGACTATGTAAAGAAGAATTACGATGAAGGAAAAGCAGACCTAATGACGGTGTTTATGGTTTTGGCAGAAGATAAAATTGTTCAAAATGGAAAGATGGGCATGATTAATCTCCCTTCTTGGCTCTTCTTATCTACTTTTGAGAATTTAAGAAAACATCTCATTTCAAATATGCAAATTGATAGTTTAATCCATATGGGACGTGGTATATTTGGAATTGATTGGGGGTCAACTGCATTTATAATATCGAATTTCGAATCTCAAAATGAAGGTGCCTATTTTAGACTTCATAAAAGAAATTTCCAACATATATATTATTACCATATAGAACAGTTATTCTTGAAAGCCTTGAGTGATCATTCTTTTAAGTATGATTTTGATAAATATAGAGATGACGAGGGAGTTTCATTTGACCTTTCTCATTCAGACGACAAAGGCCTCCTGTTATGCCACCCACGTGTTAACCAACATAATTTCGAAAAAATTCCTGGGTGCCCGATTAGTTATTGGATAAGTGAGAAAGTCTTGAGCCTTTATTGTGGTTTATCGATTGATAATGTTGCATTATTCAAAAGAGGCATTGGTACAGGAGATAATGACAGATTTCTTCGTTTATGGTTTGAACTATCAAAAAAAATGATAGGGCTTGATGATAATAAATCATTAAAATGGCAAAAATATAATAAAGGCGGCTCATCTAAAAAGTGGTATGGAAATAGGGAATATGTTATAAATTGGGAAAATGGCGGATATGAAATTAAGAATAATTATTTGCCTAATGGAAAACAGGCTAGTAGGCCACAAAATCTACAATACAATTACAAGAAGAATATTAGTTATTCCTCATTAACATCTGCTATACCAACGTTTCGTATTTATGAGGGATTCCTAAATGATCAAGCTGGTAATTTTTTTATTGTTAAAGATGATAAGTTTTATTATTTACTTGCTCTCCTAAATTCAAAATTGTTGGTATACTTCAAAAATATTAAAAATGTAACGCTAAATATTACGGCAGAAGATTTATTATCAGTTCCTTTTGTTGAAGCAAATAGAATTAGTGTTGATTCACTATCGACAACAAATATAGCCATAAGTAAATTGGATTGGGATTCTCATGAAACTTCTTGGGATTTTGAAACTAGTCCGCTTTTGAGATGTAATGATGTTGAAATTGAAGAAGAAGGTGAAACTGCTGATTTAGGCATTGCATCGGGCTCTCTGCAGGCACAATATAACCATTATATAGCAGAATGGGAACAAAACTTTCGTCAATTACATCAGAATGAAGAAGAACTGAATCGCCAGTTTATTGAAATCTATGGGCTTCAAGAAGAGCTGACTCCTGATGTACCTCTAGATGAGATAACAATCCTGCAACAGGGAGAAATCTCTATTGAGAATAATCAAATCGTATGGCATCCGGATGTAATCATGAAGCAGTTTATATCATACGCCATTGGTTGTATGATGGGACGCTATAGACTGGATAAGAAGGGACTTTGTATTGCTCACCCTAATCCCTCAGCAGAAGAGATCGCACCTTATCACTATCATGAAGGAACCTTCGAGATAGATGATGACGGTATTATTCCACTGATGGCAAAAGATTCTCGCTTTGATGATAACTGTGTGAACAGATTCACTGACTTCGTAAAACTGGTGTATGGCGAAGAAACGCTGACTGATAACATGAATTACCTTGAAGAAGCTCTTGGCAAATCCGTAGAGCAGTATCTGATAAAGGACTTCTGGAAGGATCACAAGAAGATGTATCAGAACAGACCAATATACTGGTTGTTCTCTTCGAAGAAGGGCGCATTCCAAGTCATCGCCTACATGCATCGTATGAACAAATATACAGTCGAGAACATTCGCAACAAGTATCTGTTGCCACATATCGATTATCTGCGCCAAGAACTTGCAAGCCTTGATGCTCGCGTTTCTGCCCTAACTGCACAAGAGCGCAAGCTGTATCAAAAGCTGCAGAAGGACTTGGATGAGTGCATGGAGTATCACGATCGCCTGCACGTGGTTGCAGACCAACAGATAGATTTCGATCTCGACGATGGCGTTGTAGTCAACTACGCTAAGTTTGGTGATATATTAGCAAAAATCAAGTAACTAAAACCTGAATACGATATGGACAAAATAGATTTTGTAGAACTTGCTACTTTTTGTACCAATAGAGCAAAAGAAACAGGCCCTCGATGGACAGGAAAATATTATAGGACCCATTATGTAAGTATCTTTGAAGATAATACTATTCAATACTCAATGACACCACATGTTTTGCGCAATGCATACAAGTGTATTTTGATGCATGAAATGAGTGAAATACCCATTTCAAACATATATTATTGGTATGAATTTGAGTTTATTAATCACGAAGGTTGTGTATTTGCTGACGATTTAGAGAATGGTTTTGGTCTTATCTCATATAAACGTAAACAGTCAGCATCTTTGATTGAACTTAGATATAAGAACAATTTTCTGTATTCTAATTTGAGCATACAAAAAGTCTGGGAATTATATACGAAGATAAAGGATATACCATCTGAATCGGAAAGGAACCTCGTAATTGATCTTTTCCAAAAGGATGAAAAGATTCTTGAATTGGAAAAGAATGTTGAAGACTTTACTTTTACCAATCAGTTGCTGAAACAGGAGCGCGATCAATATAAAGAATTGCTTGACGAAATAAAGGATTTGGTAGAGAATAGAAGATGATGTTCCTCACATCAAGAGTATGTTGAACCATAAGAACGTGACAAAAGTATAATATATGAGCGAAAAAGAGGAGAGTATAAGGAACGGTATAGGTTCTGACTATATTATTGGCTGTTATCAAAAAAACGATGACGGAACAGCATGTTTTGTAGATATTCGTGGCGATGAGGGTGAGTTACTTGATATTCCTGAAATTGGCGATGACAATTTAGTAATACCATATACAGACTCTACGCTAGAAGTGGGATGCTTTTACCGATTCCGATGGACACTTCAAGAAGACGAGGAGGGACTAGAGGTAGATGGTAAAGCTATTCGCGTAAACAATACAGAGTTTCTGCAAGGCATATTTAATGCACGTCTAAGTTTGAAGGGCACAAACCTAGAGCTTGCCAATAATATCCAGAAGACTATATTGAACGAAGTCACTGGTGCTCAACATACATATATTTACGAATTGCTTCAAAACGCAAACGATTATCCCTTTAAGAAAGAAGAGGTAGAGGTTAAGTTTATATTAACTGAACATTATTTGTTTTTTCTACATTCTGGCGATTACTTTAATCTTAAGAATATAGTAGGTATTAGTTCTATTAACCAAGGAGAAAAGGCAAAAAATACTGAAACGATAGGATATAAAGGAATTGGCTTCAAAACCGTATTTGTTAATAACGAATATGTATATCTGAAATCAGGAGATTGGAGTCTAAGATTTGATAGAGAATATTCAGAAAAGAAAAAAGCAAGGAAATGCCCATGGGCTTTAATGCCGATTCCTACATCAAAAGAAGATCTGGATAATGAAGTAATAAGTACTTTGTCATCTGTTGACGAAAAGATGAGAGTAAGATTTGCTCTACGTCATAAGTCTAATGCCAGAAACAATTTGGAACAGCTTGATAAGGTCTTTGGTGACAATCAGATATTACTTTTTATTCCTCATGTTTGTAAAGTTGACGTAATTGTTGATGGTAAAGACCGTCATAATGTAAAAAAGGATAAGGAAAAATGGGTAATTAGTCATTTTTCGTATCCGGTACCAGCGGATTTGAAGGAGTGGGTTGAAGCTAATATTAATTCTGGAGAGAAAGTTCCCGAGAAATTTAGAAATATCAAAAATGTTGGTATTTCATTTGCAGTGGGTAGGAACAAAGGTGAGTTAAAGGCAGTAGAAAATGCCAGAGTTTACAATTATCTTCCTACTGAACTACGACTTGGTTTTAAGTTCTTAATTAATGCGGATTTCATACCTAACGGATCACGAAGTGGGCTTCACGATGTGAAATGGAATGATTGCGTCATGGAACAGTGTGGTTATCAGTTCGCTGAATGGTGGTCATCATTCTTAGCAGATGGTACGAGTTACGACTTGGAGTCAGTCTTTTCTCTGCTTCCTGAACTTTCAAGCTACGATCATTACGGCTCTTTATTCCTGAAGGGATTCTTTAAACGGATTGTGGAGATTCCATGTATTCCTGTATTGTATCAAGGAGAGTATAAACTTGTAAAAATTCGCGAGACTATTTTTGACAAGTGTGGAATCATTGCATCTGATAATCCTGTGTTTAGTGATGATGAGTTTTATAAGTTCTCACAGAAGAAAGGATTTCTTCCACATCCTGCAATTAGAACTAACGAACACTTGTTACGCTTATTAACCCATTTTGACTCATCAATAGTATTCAATGGGAACGATTTGACCAACTTGTGTCTTAGCATGCCATTCCAAATTTGGCTTGCTAAAAAAGATAATAATATTAAGTTTGTTGGTTTTCTGCTGAAGAGTGGCTATTTAACGAACTTCTGGAATTATCCTATTTTCTTGAAAGCAGATGGGGTTTTAGCAAATGCAGATACAATATACTACGACATCGATAAATATATCGAGGATATAAGTTTCTTGGCAAGTAATCTTCCACGCCTCGATGTTGATGTAAGAAATGCATTGGCAAAACTTAGTCCGGAATGGGGTGGTTATTCTACAAAGTTCAAACAGTTCAGAGAGGATAATTTTGTTAAAGCTATTTTTGCGAACTATGCTAATTTGAAACATAAGTTTTGGCGAAAAGAAAATAGCGTGCATTTCTTGCATTTCTTGGCAATAACAGATTATGCAGATGGAATACCTGAAGACTATCCGTTATTTACAGAAAGCGGTAGCACAGAATATAAGAAAGAATGTATTTTCCAAAAGAATGATATTGGTGAAGAACTGGTATCTCATAAATGGATAAATAAAGATTGGATAAAGTTCCTGAATAAGGATTATACTGACAAAGATAAAGAAAAGGTAGAACATTATTTGTCTCATCGTTGTCACATAACAGCTTTGACTGCCAAGGATTGTTATACAAAGTTTATTGCGAATGACAAAAGGGTAGATAAAATTTCAGAGAGTATTAAAGACGTGGCAAGTAATGTTGATTTCTATAGATATCTGTCTAAGATACAAGAGGATATCGGAAACTTTACACCAAGCATGCGTCAGAAATATACGTTGTTAACGACTGACGGACGAAACAATATATGGAATCCTATAACAAATACCATTTTCTGGAAAGATGAAGAATGGGAAGAAGTTGCAAAGGCAACATGGATGCCAGAAAATTGTTGTGTGAGTGTATCAGATTTATATTTTGATGGAATAGGAGAAGAGGTAAGCGATGCACTAAAAACGTTGTTTAACTCAAAACAAGTTGTTCAGCAATTTAGAATACAGACATTATTTTCATCATGTTTACGTCCTCGTATCGACGATATTTTTTATCATATTACCAGCAAGGAACTTAGTTGTAATCTCCTGAATTTCCTGTTTGAGAATCGTCAACACATTTTTAAAGATAATGCATCTGTAGATTTATTCAGGGGCATACCTATCTTATGCAGGGATGAAAAGTTTCTTAATCCATTAAAGAGCTATCGATGCCCAGTGTTTATGCCAGGAGAGGATGTAAGTGAGCTTTATAACCAAACATGGTTTGATTGTTCGAAGATACGTATATGCGATGAAGCATATGCTTATCTATTTGATGGGAATGATCGTCAATCATTTTTCAAAATACTAGGAATAATTCCATTTAATAAAGTGGAGTATGCACGCCAATATCAGTTAAACAAACTTGATGGTCTGCTACCCAAATTAAAAATAAGAGAGAATAATCTTTCTTTTTATCGGTATTTCTCTGCTATTCATGATGATCTTACTGAAAATGAAATGGCAGCGATTAAGGAAATGCCAATATTTATTTCATCTCCTGATGATGAAAATGGAATACTTGCAGATAAAAGTACCAACCATTATCTACCATCAGAACAACTTACTGAAATAATAAAGTTAGATTTAGTTCCTCTACTTTTGCTGGATTCTATTCATCCAGACTATGTGGTGACAGAAAAGGATGAGAAATTCTACACAGAGAAGTTAAGTAACTATGAGCTTGAATTGGATGAGTTTGTTGATTACATTGTAAAAGAAAAAGATAGGGTCGACCCGTATCTAAAAGATATAGAAAGAAATAAGAGATTTTGGATATGGGCATGCAAACAGTCTTTATCAAATGATAAAAAGAAATGCTTGAATGTTTTCCCACTTTTGTGTAGGAAGGGTAGAACAGAGGAACTGTCCTGGGGAAATGCAAAAGACTTATTTATATCAAATGCTTATAGTGAAGGTGTTGAGATAGAAGACTTTATCCAAGAATATGTAAAAGATCCTCAATTCGTCTCGTCTATTTATGCAGAACCGAATGAAGCCGGACATGAACTACAATGGAAGCCCTTGTTTAAAACAATGGGAATGACTGTAGATGTGAAGGAAATTGTGTTCAAGAAGGTTCTAAAAAACTTGGGGGATATTAAAAAAACTACGATTGTAAAGGTCTTGTCTCAGTATGTGGACATATTCTCCAAGAATATTCAAGATAAAGATGAAGTTTTTATCAAACAGATTGGTAATCTTCAGTTATTGTGTGATGATGGTGATTATAGGTCAGCCAAAAATGTACTTGTTTCAGGCAAGTTTTTTGATTTGCCCATCATTCCCTTCCCAGAGATCATAATAGGAAACTTGGTCTCTGAGCAGTATATTCAGGATTGTGGCGAGAACGAAGAACTAAAGAGAAATGTAATAAAACTGATAACTCTTGTTGCAGATACCTTTAAAGTGAAGTGTGAGACTGCTACACAACTAAGGGATTATAAGCTGAATTACTTCTTCTCTCATCAGCGTGATTTCTCAAAGGGCGATGAGCATTATCGTATTATTGCTCAGTTGAATGAAGCTTATAACAAGGACGTTGATGGTATCGAGAAACTGTTAGAAGACAAATCCGCATTGTTGCTTTACAATAGTAATGGTCTTCTTTCGCCGGCTCATAGCCTTTACTTAAGCACAGCTTACCATCCAGCTTGTGATTTTATGGCAAATGGAGTTACACGTTTGGATTATGTTTCAGAAAAATATAAGGACTATGGTCAAGAAAACTATAATCGTTTCTTTAGATATAATAGAATAAAAGATTCTTTCTCTTTGGCCAATTTAGAGGATCTCTCTAACGAGCAGTTTGCTTTGTATTTTTGGAAAAACTATGCGGTTAAGAACGAATTGCTACTTAACAGCGTGTTGACAAAGGAGAATCTTAGCGGTATTCTATGTATTCCTTCGCCAAATGGAATTTCTAAGCCAAGCGAGCTATATGATAACAGAAACTTGAAGCTGAAGAAAATGGTAATGAAGTTACAAGGAGGTGAGAGTAAACTTCCTTCTATTGAATTACCTGCATGGATGAAGGAAACATACATTGGCTTCAGGGGGAAATTACATCTCCCTGACTGTCTTGATTATCTAAATCAAAATATCGTTGATTTTCGTCAGAATGTTTTTGATTGGATAGCTGAAACGCCTGAAGATACAATAAGTAGGTATAAAAGAAGAATTAATGAATATGCGCTGCATGCCCTTTGGCTTAATGGCGAAAAGAAGTGGGTGCCTTTAAATGAACTCAAAGCTCTTGAATGGGACAATACTACTCTAAAAGATAATTTTGGTGGTAATGCATATATCTGCAATCCTTCTTACATGCCTGATACTAAATGGGTTTACGAAAAGATATGTGATGTTTTTAATATACAAGTATTAACCAACAAGGATTTCCAAAAACGTAAAGAAGGTAAAGCTTTTGAGGATGTTGAAGCTATTAATGAAATAAGAAAGCGCTTATTGTATTTAGCTTATAAATCAGGAGATGATAATTGGAAAGAGTTGTACAATGAATACAACGAGAAATTGTCATCAGCAGATGTATGTTCGGTTGAACGTATTGTGTATTATTTCAATGAGAACATAGAGACAGACTTACAGATTTATGCTGAAGAGGATAATGCTTTATGGTATGTTGGAGGATGGAAGGGGCCTATGTTCCTTGCTATATTGGAATGGATTGTAAAAAAGATAGGCATTAAAGGAGGCTTTGATAATAATTTTATGCAGAAGCTCTTCCTCGGTAGATTCCGCGATTTTATTATGAATCGGGAAGGAGGTTCGCTCCCTCAGGAACTGCTGGATTGTTTGGATGAAGTAGATAGAGATGGATTAAGTGTTGACAATCTTGCTGATGCTGAAAGAATTGTTGATAAATCGTTTGACAATGATGAGGATGACGAATTTATTTCGGATTCAGAGTTTGATGATACCGAGTCTCATCAAGAAGAATACGGAAGTAAACCTAAGCCATCTTATACACCAAAAACTGCTTCAGATAATAAAAAGGAAAGAAAGCAGGACGGCAATAAAAATTCGTCACAAGACGGATCGACTTCTCGCTCATTCGATAGAACTATTCAGAAGAATGAAGTAAACGTTCCTCCTCGAAAGACAACAGAAGAGAAACTAAAGGAAGAATTTGAAGAAAAAGCTCAAAGAAGTGTTGGTCGACCAACTTCGTCGCATCGGACAGATATGTCAATAGGGCAACCAATAAAAAATGGCGTCAATGACAGTCCTTCAGACCCATTCCTTGGTATGGATAGGTCTGTGCCAGATAACAATACAAGAAATCACAATCTGCCATCTACTTCAAAAACTTCTCAAACAATAAACAGAAGAAATACTGAGGCGCAAAATAATGCTGAGCATGCAGCAGAGCAGTTAGATATCTTTGATTTATGGCAAAACACGCCCCAATACAGCTATCTTTGGTTTAAGTACCTTATGAAGTTGCAAAATGGAGACAAAGCAAAGTCGTCAAGGCGCACAGTCCAGATCGATTTCAGTGAATACAAATTGAAATGTGATGACAAGATTCTTCACCTTTCAGCTCCGTCAGCATTGGTGCCTTCTTGGGTAGAAGATGCATCTATTAGTATGTTAGCTATAGGTGATGGTTCTATAAAAATCAGCGGTGGCATCGTTAAAGTCGATGATATGGAAATTGATATCATGATCAAAACTGATGATGTCAAGAAGCTGTATGGTGCTAAGAAGATTCGTGTTAATGCGGAGAGTCTGACTAATATAGTCGACTCTCTTGAAATAAGATTCTTGAAACTGGGATATGATGATGATTATGACATGCAGGAAAATCTCCCAGAGGATATTAGTTTTATATATGGTCCTCCAGGAACAGGAAAAACTACAAGACTTGTTGAAAGACTGGATGAAATAGTTACTGGGGCAGAAGCAAAGCTGAATATTCTTGTACTTACACCCACAAATAAGGCTGCGGATGTAATAACGGAGAAATTGGCTAATGTTGACAATTGCTTTGATTGCCTGACAAGGTTTGGCTCTACGGAGTGTATTAGTTTAATTGAAAAGTATGCTGTTTTGCAAACTCGCGATACAATAGATATGGAATTATTTGACCATAATATTGTTGTGACCACAGCTGCTCCATACGCTTATGATTATTTCCAAATAGACGATGTGGCAATCTGTGATTTCAACTGGGATTATGTTGTATTCGATGAAGCGTCTATGATAGATCTGCTAACTATTACTTATGTTCTGCATAAGTCTAAAAACTCCAAGTTTATAGTTGCAGGTGACCCTAAGCAGATACAACCTATTAGCGATGTCTTCGAGTCAAATGTTTATGACCTTGTGGGTTTAGATAGTTTTAAAGATGCTGTTGAGAATTACAAACGTTATCCTGTTGAAGCACTTAAGGTTCAGCATAGATCTGTACCCTCTATCGGCAACCTTGTAAGCAAATTTGCTTATGACGGATTGGTGATAAATGACGCGAAAAGATTACCTCAGAAGCCACTATCTTTAGATGGTATACCTGTTAAAGATGTGAATTTCGTTGGGTTTAAGATAGAGGACTTTGGAGATTATATTTATTCTCTTTCTGCAATAAATGACTCAGCATTCCACTTGTATTCTGCAATCTTCACATATAATATGGTAGATTATACTGTAAAGCAAATAACAAAGAAGTATCCAAAGGCAGAATATAAGATAGGAATAGTTTGTCCTTACAAGGCAGAGGCAAATGCTGTAGAACAATTACTGGATCGCAGACCTTTAGACACTGATGTATGTACTGTTTCTTCAGGTACGGTACATCGTTTCCAAGGTGACGAGTGTGATATTATGTTCGTAATACTGAATCCACCCTCTAATGTTACTTCTGGTACTCATATCAACAAAGTTAATATAATAAATGTTGCAATGAGTAGAGCGAGGGATTATCTTTTCTTTATTGTGCCCGATAAGCATATTAATGGGTTTAATAAAAGAGAAGAGTTGTGGAGTTTAGTTGATGATAAAAACAAAACTGTACAAACTTGTGATTACATAGAGAAAATAATGTTTGATAATCCAAACTTTATATATGAGAATACTAACGTTGCTCCTCATTTACCTGTAAATGTGTATTATGATAATCATGCATTATATGAGGTGAGAGTGGACGAAACCGCTCTTGATATACAGATAAATGATGAGGAGTATGATTTGTAATTGAAAACTTTTATGGAATATGAGTATACAAGAAAAGATATATCGCTATTTTGAACAGTACCCTGATTTGCATGTGCTGTTCGTATTCGATCCCAATAATGTGCATAGCATGGAGTTGGAGGGGGCAAAATGGCCAGAAAACTACCTCTATGAAACGTATGATGGCTGTGCTTTTGCTACGAAATGCAAGATGCATCAGGAGTGGTTGGGTAAGAAAGTGGTACTAATTATTCCTGAGAAAGCAGAACCCAGAACCCCTCAGGAAAGAGCGGAGTTTGCCTTAATGGGAGAAATGACAGCCAATGCTGTATTTCAAGAGCAGGGCTATCAGGAGTTTATGCAGCAGTATGGACTGCGCGAAGAGTTGGCTACATTTGTAGGTAAACATATAGATGATTTGAATAATACGAAAATTAAAGTGGCATTGGAGCCCTATATGAATCGTGATATGTTTACCATGGATGTTGCTCAAAGGGCCATGCTGTCTGTTTATCTGGGACAAGAGACTACGCTATCGTGGGAGGATATCTTTATCAGGCTGTTTGTGATATGTGGTGCAGATAATGCAAAGCGTTCAACAGACTTCTTTACCAAATTGAAGAAAAAACCGGATCTGGAAAAGACTCTTTCTGAGAGGCTGATAGATTTATCAGGATATACCTTCGAAGTAAATACCAATGAGAAAATCAAGAAGGTGGCTGAATCTATCAAGTATAATGCCATTACAGAATTGTTGCCTGAGATTAGTGCTGACGATTATAAGGCTTATAAGATTACGAGCCAGCCAAAGATAGAGCAGATAAATCGTATGTTGGAGCGCGTAGCCCAAATGCCAAAGCTGGAGAAGATATTTACTGAAGCCCTGATGAAACTTTCAAAGGATATTCGTGAAGAGGAAATCATCAAATGGTATGGATGGGATGCCAACTATCACTATGTGAGCGATGAACTCTGTTGGCCTATTATTGCCCAGTTGGCAGACGGCCAGATAGAGTCTGATCCTGTAAAAGCAAATAGTAATCTGAGAGCGCTAAAGCAGAAAAAGGCAGATAATAGCCCAGTGGTGCCTGCTATCGACTATCTGAGTCAGTTGGCTTTCTATTACGAGAAAGCAAAAGCCATTGGTAGCCTGGTGCTAAATACTCCTGATGACTATGTTAAGTTCTATACAGAGCGATTCTATCTGATAGACCAATACTATCGTCTGGCAGTAGAGACGTTTTATCAGTTGAAATTGTCTGAAATGCCTATAAGCAAAGTGCTTTATAAAACAAGAGACGGCTTAAATGAACATTATGCAAAGATCACAAACCTGCTGAACTTGGAATGGACCAAGTGTCTCAAAGAAAAGGGTGATGGTTTTAAATCTATATCACTAAGCAGACAATACAACTTCTACAAAGATAATATTGAGAATAGTCAGAATAATGTAACTGTTATTATCAGT
>JAEEGL011081631.1_pt1 | contig 15438 bp, 11 predicted proteins | sample 9134231 | NCBI WGS metagenome assembly JAEEGL01 (sample SAMN16246548, study PRJNA631951) | gut metagenome | biome: gut microbiome; feature: rumen; material: fiber-attached | host: Bos | place: Iran: Karaj | collected 2018-10 | reverse complement strand
GCTCGCCGACTTCATGAAGAACGAAGTGAAGAAGGACGACATCGGCGCTATCTACGGCGAAGGCAAGACCACCGCTGTGGATAACGAAGAACTGATCAAGGTGAACAAGAACATCCGTCAGCATCCGGTGGAAGAAGTCGGTGCTTGGCTGCGTGAACGCATGTCCGGCATGACGAAAGTTGTCTAATCTCTGATTATCCAACTTTCGTGGATTTTCGAGGTTCGAAAAAATAACACAATTAAAAAAGAGGCCCGTCATTGACGGGTCTCTTTTTTATTTTTAGGGACGTATGTTGAAGATGAGTAAGCTTATTTTGATGGCGGCCCTGACATGGTTTCTGTTCGCCTGTTCCAATTCGGATAAGCCCCTCGGCGCTATTGTCTCTGTAGATGAAAGTTATGAGGGAATGCTTGTCCTCGAAGCCTCGGGGAAAACGATACTGCTGGGTGTAAATGGTGTGAATGTCCCCTCTCGGGAAACCCCTGAAATGGCGGTGCGTTTGGATTACTCGTTTTCCATGGGCATACACGAGGTGACTTGTGGGGAATTTGCCGCACTCATGGGGAGTCACGAAGCTTGCGAAAACAGCGAGTATCCCGTGACCGGCGTTACGTATTTTGATGCCGTGCTGTTTGCCAATGCCAAGAGCAAGTCCGAAGGCAAGGATACGGTGTATACCTATTCAAAAGTCTCGTACGAAGGTTCCGGTCGCTGTGTCAACCTCGAAGGGCTTGTGTTCCACCCGGAGGTGGATGGTTTTCGTCTTCCGACCGAGGCGGAGTGGGTTTTGGCCGCGAGCATAGGCTGGAATCCTGCAAATGGGTGGAACTCGACTAACTCGGGCCACCATTTGCACAAGGTATGTTCCGCACAAGATGTTGGCGAAGAAACGGCAGAATCCATTGACAAGTACACCGTTTTTTGCGATATGGCGGGGAACGCGATGGAGTGGGTCAACGACTGGCAAGGGCAATTCCGCGACACGACGGTGACAAACTACGTGGGCGCTCCCGATGGCGGTGCCCGCGAGGAGCGTGTGGTGAAGGGCGGGAGCTTCCGCAACGATCCCTCGACAATGAAGTTGTACAGTCGCGGCGATGTTTATACGGTGACGTCGTCGACCATGGCAGAATACGTTGGCTTTCGAATAGCATATGGCAGCATCCCCAATGCTGTATGGATGTCCTCTAACGGTGCGGCGTCTGGCAGTCGTTTTGTGACATTGGCAACTTCGGCGCAGGTGAAGTCCATGACGGGTTCCTTCCATACCAAGCTGGCGTTCCGTAACGACCTCACGGGGAATCTCGCCTTTATTGACTATGCGAGCGGCTTGCCCTCTGTTGTGGAGGTCGCGGACACTATGGAGGTCTACCACCCGGAAATATCTCCCGACGGGAACCGCGTGGCGTTTTGCACAAAGCTGGAGGGCGTGTCCGGGAAATCGGCTCTTTATGTCCGCAATCTGAAGGCGGATGGAAGCGGGTTAGTGAAGTTGGATGTGGAAAGCGCGGCGATCCCGCGTTGGCGAATCACCGAAACTGGTGACACGGCGATTGTCTATGTGACGGATGCTGGCAACAACAAGGACATGGCCTCTTTCAAGTCTGCCTCCACCTGGCAAGTGACATTTGAAAACGGCAAGTTTGGGACTCCCACGAAACTTTGCGACGGCGCCTTCCATGGTGGAATCAGCAGCGATAACCAGTTGGCTGTGACGGGCGCGCGGCTCCTCCGTGCCCGTGTGGGCAACAGCGATACCCTTTGGTATAACGGGGAACAAGCCTGCAATGTTTCCCTTTCCCGGGACTCCTCGAACAGGACTGTGTTCCTTGACTTTGGCGGCGCTACGGGGCGTTCGTTTGTTGGAAATGACTATGGTGTTCACGAAGCGCTCCTTGTGGTAGACAGCACTGGGAACCTGGTTCGGGCGGTCCCTGCCCCGACCGGCTACAGCTTTGATCACACGGAGTGGCTGGTGGGGGACATGTCCCCGGTGAGTGGCTACCAAGGAGAGGGAGGGCTCGTTGTGGCGACGCTCGCCAACGCCAACGGGGTGCATGGTAAAATAGTTCTGGTAGACATTGCCGATAGTTCCATTACGGACCTTGTGGAGGGCGACGAATTGTGGCATCCGAGCTTTTGGACCATGGACGTGTCCAAGCGCATAGATGCGGGGTCGGTGAATGTGGACAGCGCCGGTGTGTACTTTGGCGATGGTGGAGGCCAGGCGGCCATTATATTGCGTTACAAGCTGGATTTGCTGTGGAACTACAAGGACGAGGCCAAGGTCGTCATATTGGGGTCTTCCCGCTCCATGAACGGGTTGAACCCGTTGGAAATGGACGAGAACCTATTCACGATTAATTTGTCCAACGTTCCCAACTCCATGTTTGTTTCGGATTATCTGTTGCAGAACTATGTCATCCCACATGTGAAAAACATAAAGTACCTGGTTCTCTCTTTGGATATTGACATGTGGTGGAAAAAGGAAAACAACAATGACGACAACTTCTTTTATTCTGAATACCGTCAATACCCGGGGTACGTTTACGATGAAAACCACTCGTTTTGGAAGGACGGCGTCCCCAAGGATTTGCCGTATTTGACTTCGGTTTCGCCTGGCATGGACTACTACTACTACAACTTCATCCCGACACGCGGCGTAAACGCCAACAACATGGAATGCGGCGGGTGGGCGACCGCCACGGTGGATAGGGATTCCAACTGGGTGAAGGATGACGGGATGCTGTTCGAGAACAACCTGCAACGGCTCGAAAGGATGGTGGAGACTGCTGCCAATAGGAATATCGTTGTCGTGGGCATTATTTTCCCCATGAGCCCTGGCTATGCAAGTACGGGATCCTTTGGACGGTATGGAATCCGGAGAAGCGAGGCTCCTGGTTTGATAAAGAAGATAAAGGCGATATCGGATAGGTTCCCCAATTTTATTTTGATGGACGAAAATAAAATGGGGGCGCACGATTACGACGATGCGATGGCCGAAAACAACGATCATCTTTGCCTTGTCGGCGCGTCTCAAATGACTAGCCGTTTGAACGAACTTTTAAAAAAATTGGACTGATTTTTCTACTTTTATCCCGATAATTTTGATATAGAGGAAGAAAATAGGATTATGTTCAAAATCGGTTTTGACAACGACGCGTACCTGAGGACGCAGTCCGAAAAGATTCAGGAGAGAATTGCAAAGTTTGGCGGAAAACTTTATCTGGAATTTGGCGGCAAGCTGTTCGATGACTACCACGCAAGCCGCGTGCTCCCCGGTTTTGAGCCCGACAGTAAAATCCGCATGCTCGAAAAACTCAAGGACAAGGCCGAAGTCATTATCGCCATTAACGCGGGCGATATCGAGAAGAACAAGGTCCGCGGCGACCTGGGCATTACCTACGACCAGGACGTGCTCCGCCTGATTGACGCCTTCCGCGGTTACGGCCTATATGTGAGCTCCGTGGTGTTGACCCGCTGGCAAGAGCAGCCCAGCGCCATCGTCTACCAGAAGAAGCTAGAAGATTTGGGCCTGAAGGTTTACCGTCATTATCCTATCGCCGGTTACCCCAGCAACATACCGCTGGTGGTGAGTGATGACGGCTACGGCAAGAACGAATTTGTGGAGACCACCCGCGAATTGGTGGTGGTGACGGCTCCCGGCCCCGGGAGTGGAAAGATGGCCGTGTGCCTCTCCCAGATTTATCACGAGAACAAGCGCGGCGTAAAGGCTGGCTATGCCAAGTTCGAGACGTTCCCCATTTGGAATATCCCGCTGAAGCACCCGGTGAACCTGGCCTACGAGGCCGCCACCGCCGACCTGAACGACGTGAACATGATCGACCCCTTCCACCTGGAGGCCTACGGAAAGATAGCCGTCAACTACAACCGCGACATTGAGATATTCCCCGTGCTCAACGCCCTCTTCGAAGGCATCTACGGAGGGAGCCCCTACAAGTCGCCTACCGACATGGGCGTCAACATGATTGGCTTCTGCATCAGCGACGACGAGGTGTGCTGCCAGGCCAGTCGCGACGAGATCATCCGTCGATACTATGCCGCCACCAACAAACTGGCCGAAGGCAACGACACCGAGCGCGAGGTGAACAAGATACTGCTGCTCTTCAACCAGGCCAAGATTACCACCGCCTACCGCCGCGTCACCGTGGCAGCCGCAGCCAAGCAGGAGCTGAGCGGGCACACCGCCGCCGCCATCGAGCTGGAAGACGGCACCATCATCACCTCGAAGTCAAGTCCACTGCTGGGGTGCAGCGCAGCCCTGCTGCTCAACGCCACCAAGCACCTGGCCGGCATCGACCACGAGGCGAAGCTCATACCACAGACGCTCATAGAGCCGGTGCAGAAGACCAAGACCGAATATCTGGGCGCACGCAACCCAAGGCTCCACACCGACGAGGTGCTCGTGGCACTCAGCGTGCTCTCACAGAGCGACGAACGCTGCCGACGGGCACTGGAGCAGCTACCACAGCTGCGATACTGCCAGGTGCACAGCACCGTCATGCTCTCAGAGGTAGACCGTAAAATCTTCAAGAAGCTGGGATGCGGACTCACCTGCGATCCCGTCAGAAAGAAATAGAAGCGCTAAGTCCGAAGCCCTAATTGTGATAAAGTTTCCTTTTGGCGCTACTCGTGCTACTTTGACGTTTAACTTGCTGGGTTGCAGATTATTATTTGTAGCTACAGCACTCTGTTTGGCGCTACTTTGGTAGCTACACTTTTCGCAGCTGGTAAATATCCAAACGGCGTTAGTATTTTTCCAAACGGCGTTAGTATTTTTCCAAACGGCGTTAGTATTTTTCTAAACGGCGGCAGTATTTTTTCAAGCGGCGGCAGTATTTGACAGTGACACCATTGTAGCTACCAAAGTAGCGCCAAAAAGAGTATTGTAGCTACAGACAACTACCTACAAATCAGTTTGTTTAGTCCTAATGTAGCTCTTGTAGTGCGCTTTTCCGCGCGTATTAATTCGTACGCGCGAAAAGTTTGTCTGTAGCGCTTCCTTCTTTGTTCCCTATACTGCTTACAGGCGGCTCTTCTCGTCGTTGCCGGCACCTGTGCCTCGGTACTTCGAGCTGGTGGCGTTGAAGTTGTAGCTCAGGGTGAGGCCTACCTGCTGGGTGTAGGTGTAGTCGTTCTGTGCCGTTTGGCCGATGGCATAGTAGGTGGTCACCCTGTTCCTTGACGTGCGGAAGATGTCGTTGGCATAGAGCGTGGCAGTCAGCTGTCCGTTCCAGAAAGTCTTCTGCACGCGGGCGTTCATCATGAAATTGTCGCCCCGGTACATGAATCCCCAGTGGTTGGCACCGGTATAGCTGACTTGCAGCAGTGCCTTCGTGGTGGGACTGAAGACAAACCAGCTCATCAGGTCAAAGCTGAACTCGGGCTTGTTCAGTTTCTTCGGCGCACCGTACTTTTCAGCATCGAACATCTGCTGGTAGTAGTGAAGGGTGGCCTGTGGCTGCCAGAAGCCTAGCTTGGGCGAGGCGACAAGGGTGGCATATACACGGTCCTGACGGTCGAAGTTTTCTGGGATAAAGATGCCTATCTCTTTCTCCTCGTCAAACACCTTGACAACATGGGTGAAGATGTCGTTCTCGCGGGTGAAGCCAGTCAGGAAGGTGAGCCACGAATAGGTGAGGTTCAGGTCGATGCCCTGGCGTACGGAGGGGCGCAACAGGGGGTTGCCACCTTGGTAGAGCATACGGCTGTCATAGAGAATCATGGAGGTCAACATGCTGTATGGCGGTCGGGTGATGCGCTTGCTGTAGCTCAGCTGTGCACCCCACTTGCCCTTCTGCCAGGCTGCCGATAGGTTGGGGAACCAGTCGTTGTAGGTGCGGCTGGGTTCGGGCTGATGTATGCCAAAGGCACTGTAGTCGGCAGACACGTGCTCGAAGCGCAGACCGCCGTTCAGGCGCCACAGGCCCAGTTGCAGCTCGTATTCGGCAAAGCCGGCGATGTTCTTCTCCTTCATCTCGGTGTCAGACTCTGGTATGATGTCCTCCTGGTTCAGGTTGTGACCGTGACTTTCTGTCGATGTTGCCTCCGAGCCTCCGCTCAGCACGCCTTTCCAGACAGGGTAATCTAGCACCAGCTTGCCGGCAGCCATCGTGTTCTTGTCTGAGGTCAGGGTGGTGATGGTGCGGTTGCCGAGTGCTTCGCTCAGTTCATATTGCCTGTTGTCAGCCTCCGCCTCACGTCGCAACACGGTTGCGTTCAGGTCGATGCCCAGCTTACCCGCCTTTCCCACGTAGTAGGTGTTCAGTTCCCATACGGGTCTGTCTTTTTCACGGATGACCGTTTCAAGAAGTACGTCACCGTAAAACGCCCCGTTTTTCAGATAGTTCTGCTGCATCACAGAATTGTAACGAGTATAAAGGGTCTTCTGCGAGGAAAAGCTCAGACCTATGGAATGGTCGGCATTGAAGTCATAACTCAGGCCTGCCTTATACTCTATCCCCGTCCAGCTGCTTCTTCCGGGCACATCCAAATGGATATTAAACTGGTCACGGCTGATGTGCAGTTCCTGGTCGATGAGCTGGTCGGTGCTGTAGTGGCCGTTGTCGAGCGCCACGGTGGCAAATGCCTCCAGCCCACCTGTGCGGTACTTCAGGGTGAGGTCGTCGTAGCTGTGCCACTGGTTGTTACGCCATGTCTGACTAGTGGCCATCAGGCTGAGGCCGTCGCCCTGAGGCTTCAGGGTCTTGATGCGGATGACGGCGTTCACCTCGGCATTGTATTTGGCACCGGGGGCGGTGATGATGTCGACACTCTTGATGTCTTGCGACTTCAGCTGCTTCAGCTCGCTGGGGTCGCGCACCTTCTTGTTGTTGATGTATATCTCCGGCTCGCCCTTGGCCAGCACCTCGAACTTGCCGTCGCGGCCCTGCACGAGGGGAAGCATGGAGAGCAGGTCGTCGGCAGAGCCCACATCGTGGAGGATGGAGTGCTGCACCTCGACGGTCATGCCGCCCGACGTCATCTTGTACTGCGGCACGCTGCCTTTCACCTCTACGTTGCCCAGCATGTAGGCTTCGGGCTGGAGGGTGATGGTGCCGATGGTGGCTCCGTCGGGGAAGCTGACGGTGACAGGCTGCCCGGCGGTCTTGTAGCCAATGCACGTCACCTTGAGGAGGACATGCTGCACGCGGCAGGGAATCACGAAGTCGCCGTTCTCGTTGCTGACGCCGCCGTTGATGAACGTGGAGTCGGCACGGAGCAAGGCGATGTTTGCAAACTCAACGGGGCTGCCGTTGGTGTCGACCACGCGGCCTATGACCTTGGTGGCCTCCTTTTGGGTGCACTCGATGAAGATGCGGTTGTCGTCGGTTGTCACCTTCATCGGATAGAATCCTATCACCTCGCGGATGGCTTCTTTCAGCGGGAGGTTGCTGAAGCTGGTGGTCACGGTGAAGTCCTCCAGCTCGTCGTAGATGAAGAAGATGGTATGGTCGCTGCTGGCGGCATTAAGGTCTTCGAGCACTTTCGAGAGCGAGAGGTCCCTGTAGTCGCGGGTGATGGTCTGGGCTTGCAGGCACAGGGCAAAGCCACAGAGGAGAGCTGTGAAAATAGACTTTCTCATGTTCGTATGGCTTTGTTTTATTCTACAGAGAGTTTCCGGTTTTCCTGTGTGATGTGGATGCGGTCGAACTTATTGAATGTCGCAATGACATCCTCTATCTTCGACGTCTTGTCCCAGGTGAAGTAAAGGCGCAGATGCCTGGCTTCCTCCTGCTTGTAGGTCACCTCATACTGGTAATGGGCGGCTATCTCGCCCAGTATCTTTGACAGCTCCGCGTTCTCAAAGATGCGTACTGTCTCCTCCTGGCTCTCCGAAGGGAGGGGAGTCTGCTTCTGCGTCACGACGGTGTCGGCTATCAGCGCGGCTTCTTCTCCTGCCCCCTTTGGCGGGGTGGGTGAGGAGAACCATTGCACGGCGGCGTAGGTGATGCCCGACAGCATCAGGACGCCGATGAACGAAGCGGCCATTTTCCTGACGGTAGTGTTCAGCGTATAGACTTTGGCCTTTTTCGTTGTGGCGGCAGACTCCTGAACGCGATGACGGGAACTGGAAAATCGCTCCCATTCCTTGTTAACGTCGGGCACGGGAATGTCGGTGGAGTCCAGCATCCTGGCGAGTTCTTCGTCTGTGTAGTCATTGGGATGCAGGAGCATCCGCTGTTGTCTTTCCTTGTTCATTGTTCTTGCTTTTTAAAAGTGGAACGTAGCTTCCTCAATCCCTGTACGATGTGCTTGTTGACGGCTGATGGGCTGATGCCCAGCTGGCTAGATATTTGCTTGTACGACTGCTGCTCATTGTAGTGCATCTTGATGATGCGGCCGGTTTGAGGAGTCAGCTTGTTGTCGATGTAGCTGTTGATGGCATCTATCAGTTCCTCGTCGTCAGCTTCTTCTAAGTCAGGGGGCTGGAGGTCTGAAACGGCAAGCGTTAGCTCGTTCAGCCCTTTGTCGTCCCCTGTCGTGAGGGGCACATGGCGAGCGATGATGTTGAGGCAGCGGTTTCTGACGCATGTCAGCAGAAATGCCCGCCGGCCCTCTTCACGCAGAGGGGTGGTACCTGCCCACAGCTGGGTGAAGATGTCCTGCACAACGTCGTTCGCCTCGTCTGCGTCGCCAAGCAGGATATAGGCTGCCTTGTACATCCTGCCATATTCCGAGTGGAAGAGCTCCTTGAATTGTCGTTCTCTTTCTTGCATCTTTTCGTTCTCTTTAATATTAATACAAATGAGAGAGGCATTTCATTACCCGGCAGTGGTTAAAAAAAACTAAAAGAACGGGGCTGTCCATTGTAGAGTGAAATAAAAACCATATCTTTGCAGTATCATTTTGATATCATTATTAACTAACATTATTTATATTACGATTATGGAGACAAAAGAAAGAGAGTTTCGTGGAACCGTACTGAACGGATTCCTGTTTTTGTTCATCAACATCGTGCTGACGCTGGTCAGCATCGTTGACATCATCTATGGCATCATGCTTCTGGCTGACGACAACTACACTGGCTCGATGGGTGGCTGGATGCTCGCCATTGGAATCTTGGTGCTGATAGCATCGTTCATCATGTGGAGCGGCTTGATGATGCTCGAACCCAACGAGGCCCGGGTCACTACATGGTTTGGCAAGTACAGCGGCACATTCAGCGACACCGGCTTCTTCTGGATCAACCCGTTCTTCTCGACAAAGAAGGTGAGCCTGCGCGCCCGCAACCTGGATGCCGAACCGATTAAGGTGAACGACAAGACGGGCAACCCCGTGATGATAGGTCTGGTGCTGGTGTGGAAGCTGAAGGATACCTACAAGGCCCTGTTCGAGGTGGATACACAGACCATGGCCAATGCCCCTTCTGGACAGATTGGTGCCGACATGCGTTCTATCATGAATGCCCTGGAGCGGTTCGTCCGTGTGCAGAGCGACGCTGCCCTGCGACAGGTGGCCGGACAGTATGCCTACGACGACGAGGACAACAGGCACGACGAGCTGACGCTGCGCGGCGGCGGTGACGAAATCAACCAGCAGCTGGAGGAGAAACTCAACGAACGGCTGGCACTGGCCGGCATAGAGGTCGTCGAAGCCCGTATCAACTACTTGGCATACGCCCCAGAGATTGCTGCCGTGATGCTGCGACGCCAGCAGGCCAGCGCCATCATCACTGCCCGCGAGAAGATAGTGGAGGGGGCAGTCAGCATGGTGAAGATGGCGCTCGACAAGCTAGCCTCTGAAGACATAGTAGAGCTGGACGACGACAAGAAAGCCGCTATGGTGAGCAACCTGCTCGTGGTGCTCTGCGGAGACGACTCCGCACAGCCAGTGGTGAATACAGGAACGCTCAACCACTAATTTGACATGGTAACATGGTTGAAGACAGAGTAACATAATAACATAGTAACAGAGATAAAGACAGAGTAACATAATAACATAGTAACAGAGATAAAGACAGAGTAACATAATAACATAGTAACAGAGATAAAGACAGAGTAACATAATAACATAGTAACATAATAACATAATAACATAGTAACTTAAATGGTATGGAAATGGATGTAGAACAAATCATTACGATACTGCTGGAATGTTCGAAGAATATCAGACGGCAGCTGGGGCCAGGCTATCTGGAAAGGGTATATAAGAATGCGATGATTGTTGAACTGCGCAAACATCAACTGTCATTTGAGATTGAACGCCCCATAGTGGTGTACTACGATGATATTATTGTTGGAGACTTTAAAGCCGACATCATCGTGGAAGGGAAAGTAATTCTGGAATTGAAAGCCGTCAGTTCTATTAGTGTAGGGCATGAAATTCAGCTGGTAAACTATCTTACTGCTACCGGTATTGAAGATGGCCTGCTCATCAACTTCGGCTCAGAAACATTACAATATAAACGTAAATTCAGAACTTACCGTAGACGTAACGTATAATACCTCTTCTATATTACCCTCTTACCGCGTCATTAATATGCTGCCCAATTACGCTATTACTTCGTCTTCAACCCAGTTACCCTGTTCCTCTGTTACCCTGTCTTTTTCCAGTTACTCTGTTATTATGTTACTCTGTCTTTATCCTGTTACTCTGTTACTTTGTTACTCTGTCTTTCCCCTGTTACTATGTTACTCTGTTACTCTGTCTTCAACCAGTTACTCTGTTATTATGTTACTCTGTCTTTATCCTGTTACTCTGTTATTATGTTACTCTGTCTTTATCCTTGTTACTTTGTTACTCTGTTACTCTGTCTTCAGCCAGTTACTCTGTTACTTTGTTACTCTGTCTTTCCCCCTGTTACTCTGTCTATAAATAAGTTACTCTGTCTTAGCCACCACGTTATTATGTCTTAAATAGAAATATTATGTCGGAAAAGAAGGCGAAGAGCTTTGTCCTGCGTGTCGACAGCGACACGATGGACGCCATCGAGGCCTGGGCAGCGGATGAGTTCCGCTCGACCAACGGCCAGCTGCAGTGGATCATCACCGAAGCACTGCGGAAGGCTCACCGTCTGCCCAAAAAGAAGAAAGGAGAAGACCAATGAACAGAAAGAAAGCATTATCCATACTATGTACCGTGGCAACACTCTTGCTTGGCCTCTGCTGTAAGTTGCTGGATGATCATGCAATTAATGGCAGGGCTGCCTTTGCCTTATTCATTGCAATCGCTGCCACATGGCTGTGTCTGGGTCTTTTCATCAGATTCAAGCTACGACGCTAACCCCGTCGTCTCTCTACGCATCAACAAACTCATCAAGTGTAAACTAACCCCCTAAAATCATCTGCTTATGGTAGAAATCAAGAACGACAAGCTCACCGTACAGGTGGCTTCGCTGGGAGCTGAGCTCCAAAGTATCAAAGATGCCGACGGCCGTGAGTACCTGTGGCATGGCGGCGAGAAATGGCCGCGCCGGTCGCCCATCCTCTTCCCCATCGTCTGTAGTGTCAACGACGACACCTACACTGTCGACGGCAAGGAATATCATCTGCCGCGTCACGGCTTTGCCCGCGACACCGAGTTCAAACTCATCGCCCAAGGCGAGCACAAGGTGACCTACGCCCTGCATGAGACGGAGGAGACGCTGAAGGTCTATCCCTTCAAGTTTAATCTGGCCGTCAGCTATCGGCTGAACGGTAACAAGATTCATGTCGTCTGGCATGTGGAAAACACCGACACGCGCGACATCTACTTCCAGATAGGCGGACATCCCGCCTTCCTGGCTCCTGGGTGTAAGGAGGATGAGGACCTGAAGGGTGTCATCAGCCTGGACAACAAGCAGCCGATGAAAGGTTACCGCAGTTACATTGACGGCTCACACGAGATGACTGAGATTCCCCTCGACATGATTCATGACGGGCTTATCCGTTTCGATGATGCCTTCTTCGCCAACGACAGCGTGAAGATTCATGGCTGCCAGACACACCAGGCTTGTCTGCTGAATCCTGACGGTTCGCCCGCTGTGACCGTAGACTACAAGTGTCCCATTATTGCTTTCTGGAGTCCATACAAGAAAAAGGCTCCTTTCGTGTGCATAGAGCCGTGGTATGGACTGGGCGACCCACGTGGATGGAAAGGTGAGTTCAAGGACAAATACTACATGAACCACCTGCAGCCAGGCAGCTCGTTCATGTCGGAATACACTATTGCTATTGGCTGACTATCGTAGAATCTTCACCTCGCCGCCCATGCCGAGCTTGATGATGCTCGACGGCTGGTGGGGCTTGTGCTCCTGACGGCGTGACCAACAGACATAATCGACCTGCGCAATGATGCGCGGGTCGATGTCTTTATAGTTCTGAGCGGCAGGCTCGCCGCTGATGTTGGCAGAGGTGGAGACGATGGCACGCTGGAACCTGTAGCAAAGCTCATGGGAGAACGGCTCCTTCGTGATGCGGATGCCGATGCTGCCATCTACAGCGATAAGGTTTGGCGCCAGGTTGACCGCTCCGTCGAGAATCAGAGTGGTGGGTTTCACCACACAGTCGATGAGCTGCCAGGCCACCTCGGGCACCTGTCTGACATAACGCTGCAGACGGGCATCGCTGTCTACCAGGCAGATGAGTGCCTTGGAGTCGTCGCGCTGCTTGATGGCATAGACGCGGGCCACGGCGTCGGCATTGGTGGCATCACAACCTATACCCCACACGGTGTCGGTGGGGTAGAGGATGACGCCACCCTTGCGTAGCACGTCGACGGCATTTCGGATGTCCAGCTCTTGTGTCATCAGTTGTTATACTCCTGCCAGCTCTTGATCTTGATGTCGTTCTCGCTCATGGCGGTGAATGCCTCGATGAAGGCCTTGGCCAGACGCACGTTGGTGATGAGCGGAATGTTGTGGTCGATGGCACCGCGACGGATGCGGTATCCGTTGGTGAGCTCGCGCTTGGAGTGGTTCTTAGGCACGTTGACGATGAGGTCGAACTTGTGCTCGGCAATCATGTCGGTCACTTTGTTCTCACCCTCTTCGTCGGGCCAAAGCACCTTGGTGGCGGGCACGCCGTTGTCGCAGAAGAACTGTGCGGTGCCGGCAGTGGCGAAGACTTGGTAGCCTTTCTTCACGAGCTGCTGGGCAGGCTCGAGCAGGCTGACCTTGCCTTTGGCACCGCCAGAGGAGATGAGCACCGACTTCTTGGGCAGACGATAGCCGGTGGCTATCATGGCGTTGAGCAAAGCCTCATTGAGGTCGTCGCCTAGACAGCCCACCTCACCGGTGCTGCTCATGTCGACACCAAGCACGGGGTCGGCATTCTGCAGACGGGCGAAGGAGAACTGGCTGGCCTTCACGCCGATACGGTCGATGTCGAACTCTGAACGGTCGGGACGCTCGTAGGGAGCATCGAGCATGATGCGCGTGGCCGTCTCGATGAAGTTGCGCTTCAGAATCTTGCTGACGAAGGGGAAGGAACGGCTGGCGCGGAGATTGCACTCGATGACCTTCACCTCGCGGTTCTTGGCGAGGAACTGTATGTTGAAGGGACCGCTGATGTTCAGCTCCTTAGCAATGGCACGGCTGATGTGCTTAATCTGGCGGATGGTGCTGTAGTAGATGTGCTGGGCGGGGAACAGCATCGTGGCATCGCCCGAGTGAACGCCGGCATATTCCACGTGTTCGGAAATTGCATACTCGACTATCTCGCCCTTGTCGGCCACGGCGTCGAACTCGATTTCCTTCGTCTCGGTCATGAATTTGGACACCACAACGGGGAACTCCTTGCTGACCTCGGTGGCCATATTCAGGAAGCGCTCCAGCTCCTCATCGTCGTAGCAGACATTCATAGCTGCGCCGGAGAGCACATAGCTGGGACGCACGAGAACGGGATAGCCAACCTCGGAGACGAACTCCTTGATGTCGGACAGCGAGGTGAGCGCACGCCAAGCGGGCTGGTCAACACCGAGTTTGTCGAGCATCGCAGAGAACTTGTCGCGATTCTCAGCACGGTCAATGTCCACAGGCGATGTGCCGAGGACAGGAACGCCCTGACGGTAGAGTTTCATCGCCAGATTGTTAGGAATCTGTCCGCCCACGCTGACGATGACGCCGCGCGGCTGCTCCAAGTCGAGGACGTCGAGCACGCGCTCCAGGGTCAGTTCGTCGAAGTAGAGGCGATCGCACATATCGTAGTCCGTGCTGACGGTCTCGGGGTTGTAGTTGATCATTATGCTCTTGTAGCCCAGCTTGCGCGCTGTGTTGATGGCGTTGACGGAGCACCAGTCGAACTCCACGCTGGAACCGATGCGGTAGGCGCCGGAGCCGAGCACCACGACGGACTTCTCGTTGTTGAAGTAGTTGATGTCGTGGGCAGCCACGTATTTCTCGCCTTCAGGATTGCCGAAAGCGGGTACGTGAGTATAGGTGAAATAGAGATAGTTCGTCAGTTCAGGATGCTCGCTGGCCACCGTGGGGATACGCTTCACGCTGGGCAGAATGCCACGCTGCTTGCGGTACTTGCGCACTTCGAGGTTCTCCTTCTCGAAATTGCCTGCTGTGGGCTTGAGCACAAAGCGTGCAATCTGGAAGTCGCTGAAGCCGGCCTGCTTCACTTCGAGCAGGAACTCGTCGGGGATTGCCTCGAGCGTGTTGTAGCTCTCCAGCTTGTGCTTCAAATCCACAATACGCTTCATGCGAGTGATGAACCACGGGTCGATCTTCGTCAGTTGCTCGATGCGCTCCACGGTATAGCCCTTCGCCAAAGCCTCTGCGATGGCGAAGATGCGGAGGTCGGTGGGATTCTCGAGAGCATCGTCCAGATCGTCGAAGCAGACGTGGTCGTTGCCCACGAAGCCGTGCATCCCCTGCCCAATCATGCGCAGACCCTTCTGCAGCATCTCTTCAAACGAGCGGCCGATGGACATAATCTCGCCGACGCTCTTCATGCTGGAACCAATCTGACGGCTCACACCGGCGAACTTCGTCAGATCCCAGCGTGGAATCTTGCAGATCATATAATCGAGCGAGGGTGCCACGTAAGCGGAGCTGGTGGTTCCCATTTCGCCAATCTGGTCAAGGGTGTAGCCCAACGCAATCTTAGCGGCCACGAAGGCAAGCGGATAGCCGGTAGCCTTGGAGGCCAGGGCGCTGGAGCGCGAGAGGCGGGCGTTTATTTCAATGATGCGGTAGTCATTGGTCACAGCGTTGAAGGCGAACTGGATATTGCACTCGCCCACAATACCCAGGTGTTTCACGCAGCGGATGGTGATGTCCTGCAGCGTCTTCACCTGCTCCTCGGTGAGCGAGCAGGTGGGAGCCACGACAATGCTCTCGCCGGTGTGGATGCCGAGGGGATCGAAGTTCTCCATCGAGGCCACGGTGAAGCAACGGTCGTTGGCGTCGCGGATACACTCAAACTCAATCTCTTTCCAGACCTTCAGGCTTTCCTCAACGAGAATCTGTGGTGCGAAAGTGAAGGCCG